>Ga0208480_1000165_pt1 | contig 26083 bp, 23 predicted proteins | sample NGESurshal092012_4_FD_184485 | JGI IMG/M metagenome (GOLD analysis project Ga0208480, IMG submission 184485) | Arctic peat soil microbial communities from Barrow, Alaska - NGEE Surface sample F53-1 shallow-092012 (SPAdes) | ecosystem: Environmental > Terrestrial > Soil > Wetlands > Peat ... | reverse complement strand
CCAGTCGCGCGCCGGCGCCGAGTGCCATCAGCTTGGCTTCGGCGATGTCACGGCGCATCGGCGCCATGCCGCAATTGGTGGTGGCGACGATGTTGCTCCTCGGCACGAATTTCGCGACGTCGTCGATCGCCTTGGCGACATCCTCCGCGGTCTCCACGGTGTCATTGGCGACGTCGATCACACCGGCCTGAACGACCTTGCCGGTGAGCATGCCGAGCAGTTCCAGCGGCACCCGCGAGTTGCGGCATTCGATCGCGACCTGCTGGATCGGGCTTTTGGCGATCGCGGGAAAGATATCCTCATACTGCCGCCACTCGGCTCCGAGCGTCTGCTTCCAGTCGGTATTGGCCTTGATGCCGTAGCCGTAGCAGATATGCACGGCGGTGGCGCAGCTCAGGCCCTCGGCGGCGCGTTCCAGCGCCTTGATGCCCCAGTCGCGGACCTCGCTCATATAGACGTTGAACGCCGGCTCATCGAACTGGATGACATCGACGCCGTCGGCCTGCAGCGCCTTCGCTTCCTCATTGAGCAATTCGGCAAAGGCGAACGCCATCCTGACGCGATCGCCGTAGTGGCGGTCGGCGATGGTGTCGATGATGGTCATCGGGCCGGGCAGCGTGAATTTCAGCTTGCGCGTGGTGTGGGCGCGGGCGACGCGGGCCTCGTCGGCATGGACACGGGCCCTGAGCCGCAACGGCGCCACCACCTGCGGCACCATCGCCTTGTAGCGGTCGTTGCGGATTCCCATTTCGACCTTGTGGGCGAAATCGATGCCCTCGATGTTCTCCAGAAAACCATGGACGAAATGCTGGCGTGCCTGCTCGCCCTCGGTGACGATGTCGACGCCGGCATCTTCCTGCAGCTTCACCGCCAGCAACGTGGCGTCGCGCTTGGCTCGTGCGAGCTCCGCGCCTTGCGATTTCCAGGGCGCCCACAGCGTGTTGGGTTCGGCCAGCCATTCGGGCTTCGGCAGCGAGCCGGCGATCGTGGTCGGAAACAGCATGGGCGCACCCCCGGTTTTGTCAGTTTGTTGGACATCTATCTGCCATGTCCCGGGCATGACGTACATGGCGTTCGGGTGGGGTGGAATGCGCCGAAAGCAGGGGGTAGGATCGCGACCATGTCTCACATTCGTCATTCCGGGATGCGCCACTTGGCGCAGGCCCGGAATCCATACTCACGATGGTGGTTATGGATTCCGGGCTCGCGCCAAAGGGGCGCGCCCCGGAATGACGAGCAACAGGAAAAAACATCGCCATGATCGAATTCTTCTTCGACTGCTCCAGTCCCTGGACCTATCTCGCCTTCCACAACATCCAGCCGCTCGCCAAGGAGTTCGGCACCGAGATTGCGTGGCGGCCGATCCTGGTCGGCGGCATCTTCAACACCATCAATCCCAGCGTCTATGCCACGCGCGAACGCCCGGTGCAGGCGAAAGTGGATTATCAGAAGAAGGACATGGCGGACTGGGCGCGTTTGGCGGGATTGGCGATCAAGATGCGCCCCTCGGTATTCCCTGTGAACAGCGTCAAGGCGATGCGCGGCTGCATCTGGCTCGGCAGGGACATGCTGCCGTTCGCGCGAACGGTGTTCGAGATCTATTGGGGCGAGGACCAGGACATCTCGCAGGACGCGGTGCTGGCGGAGGCCTGCAGGCGGGTTGGCGTCGATTCGCAGAAATTGCTGGCCGGGATCGGCCAGCAGGCGATCAAAGATCAGCTCAAGGCCAATACCGATGACGTGATGAAGCGCGGCGGCTTCGGCTCGCCGACCATCTTCATCGACAGGACCGATATGTATTTCGGCAACGACCGCTTGCCGCTGATCCGCGAGGCCCTGCTGCGGCGGCGGGCGAGCGCGGCCTGATGCCGAACGCCGTCGTTTGTCGCGAACTCGGGCCGCCCGAAAGCCTGCGTCTGGAGACGATCGCCCCGGTTCCGCTTGCGCCGGGGCAGGTGCGCGTCGCCATCCGTGCCGCCGGAATCAATTTCCCGGACATCCTGATGGCCGCCGGCGAATACCAGCTCAAGCCGGAGCTGCCGTTCACGCCGGGCATGGAGGCGGCGGGCGACGTCACCGAAGTCGATAACGCCGCGCACGGCGTCGCGCACGGCGACAAGGTGATCGTCAAGCTGCGGCACGGGGGATACGCGGACGAAGCGGTGGTCGCGCCGTCGCAGCTCACGCGGTTGCCGTCGACCTTCGATTACGCCGAGGGCGCGACGTTCCTGGCCGCGCATGGCACCGCCTATCACGCCCTGATCGATCGCGGCGAGCTTCAGCCCGGCGAGGTGCTGCTGGTGCACGGTGCCGGCGGCGGCGTCGGCCTTGCCGCGGTCGAAATCGGCAAGCTCTTGGGCGCCACCGTGATCGCGGCGGCGTCATCGGATGAGAAACTGGCCGTGGCGCGGGCCAAGGGCGCCGATCATCTCGTGCTGTACGGCCGCGAGCCGTTCCGCGACGCCGTCAAGCGTCTCACCGATGGCCGCGGCGCCGACGTAGTGTTCGATCCCGTCGGCGGCTCGATTTTTGAAAACAGCGTGCGCTGCATCGCCTGGGGCGCGCGCCTGCTTGTGGTCGGCTTCACCAGCGGCATCGGGCTCGCCCGCACCAATCTCCTGCTGATCAAGGGCGCCAGCGTGCTCGGTGTCCGCGCCGGCGAGGCGGTGCGAAGGAATCCTGCTCTCGGCGAGATCCGGCAGAAGACGCTCATGGAGTGGGCAGAGGCCGGCAAGGTTCGGCCGAACATCTCGCACCGCCTGCCGCTGGAACACTATGCCCAGGCGATGCGGCTATTGGTCGACCGCAAGGCGATCGGCCGGGTAGCGCTGATGATGGGGTAGAACAAAACACGTCTTCGCTCCTGGCAATGACGGGGGTGCTATTTATACTCCCGCTCGTCCCACCACGGGAAATAGTCGGGCATATCCGTCGACACCTTGTTCTTGAACTGCGCCGGGCGCTTTTCCAGGAACGACACCACGCCTTCCCTGACGTCATCGGAGCGCCCGCGGGCATAAATGCCGCGGCTGTCGACCTTGTGGGCTTCCATCGGGTCGTCGGCGCCGAGCATGCGCCACATCATCTGCCGGATCAGCGCCACCGACACCGGCGCGGTCTTCGCGGCGATTTCACGCGCCAGCGCGCGTGCGGTGGGCAGCAGTTCGTCGGCCGGCACCACCTTGCTGACGAGGCGCCCGGCGAGCGCTTCCTGCGCCGGAAACACCCGCCCGGTGTAGCACCATTCGAGTGCTTGGGAGATGCCGACGATGCGGGGCAGGAACCAGCTCGAGGCGGCCTCCGGCACGATGCCGCGCTGGGAGAACACGAAACCGAACCGGGCGGCCTCCGAGGCGATGCGGATATCCATCGCAAGCTGCATGGTGACGCCGATGCCGACCGCCGGGCCGTTGACCGCCGCGATCACCGGCTTCAGGCATTTGAAGATGCGCAAGGTGACTTGGCCGCCGCCGTCGCGCACATTGGGATCGCTGTAGTCGACCTTGCCATCGGCATGACGCCTCACCGGCCCGCGCCGTGCGTCGCGGTCGAAGGTGTCGGCCCCGGAAGAAAGGTCGGCGCCGGCGCAGAAGCCGCGGCCGGCGCCGGTCACGATGATGGCGCGGACATTGTCGTCGCGGTCGGCCTGGTCGAAGGCGTCGATCATTTCCTTCTGCATGGTGGCGTTGAACGCGTTGAGCTTGTCGGGCCGGTTCAAGGTGATGGTCAGGACCTGCTCGGCGACCTCGTATTTGATCGTCTCATACGCCATGGGTGTTTCCTCCTTTGATTTTTTCTCGACTATAGCTCGTCATTCCGGGGCGACGCGCAAGCGTCGAGCCCGGAATCCATAACCACCGTCGGGAGTATGGATTCCGGGCCTGCGCCAAGAGGCGCATCCCGGAATGACGAATTACTTCGGCGGCTTCGGCCACGGCTTCTGCGGGCCGCGCAGGCCTTCGAAGGTCTTGGCCATCGTGAGCACGCCGAGATCGTCAAAGCGGCGGCCGATGATCTGCACGCCGATCGGAAAACCGTTTCTGTCGAAGCCGCCATTGATCGAGGCCGCCGGATTCTCCGACATGTTCCAGGGCACGGTGTAGCAGATATGCTCGAACGGCCGGTCGGGATCGTTGAGCGGGGCGGCGAATTCGGCCGCGAAATTCACCACCGGCGACACCGGCGAAATCACGTAGTCGAGATCGCAGAACAGCCTGGCCGCCGCGGCCCGGATCGCCATGGTGGCGTTAAAGCCCCTGACCACCTCGACGCCGGACAATTTCGCCCCGGCTTCGGCCCATCGGTGGATATAGGGCAGCGCCTTGCTCCGCTCGCTTTCGCTGAGCTTGGCCAGATCGTCCCACATCCGTGCACGCCAGAAATGGTCGAGACCATCGAGCATCTCGCGCGTCAGCACGCTGTCGACTTCGGTGACGACCGCGCCGGCGGCTTCAAACGCCTTCGCGGCCTTGACCGCGACCTCGCGCACCGCCGGCTCCAGCGGCTGGCCAACGCCGAGGTCGAGCATCAGGCCGAGGCGGAGCTTGCGCGGCGATTTTTCATGCGCCTTCCAGTTGATGTCATTCGGCGGCAGGCTCATGCCGTCGCGGCGATCGGGCCTCGACAGCACACCCATCATCAAGGCGGCATCATCAACATTGCGGGTCATCGGGCCGGCGACGCGGCCGACATAGGGCGGATCGATCGGAACCCGTCCGAGGCTCGGCTTCAACGCAACGAGGCCACACCAGCACGCCGGCAGCCGCACCGAGCCGCCAATATCGGTGCCGAGATGCAGCGGGCCGTAACCGGCAGCACAAGCGGCGCCGGCTCCGGCACTCGAACCGCCCGGATTCTTGCTGAGATCCCAGGGATTGCGGGTGAGCGGATGGAAGCTCGACAGGCCCGACGACAGCATGCCGTAATCCGGCATCGTGGTCTTGGAAAAGATCACCGCGCCGGCCTCGCGCAGCCGCGCCGCGGGCGGCGCATCGGCCGGCGCCGGGACCAGCTTCATGGCGGCGGTACCCAGCGGCACCGGCACGCCCCTGGTCGCGATGTTGTCCTTGATCGTGACCGGCACGCCGTCCAGCGAACCGGACGGGCTGCCGTTCTGCCAGCGCTCGGTCGATGCCCTGGCGGCGGCGCGCGCGCCTTCCGGATCGAACGCGTACAGCGCCTTGATGTGCGGTTCCCACACCGCGATATGCGCCAGTACATCCTCCAGCACTTCGGACGCTGAGAATTGTTTGCTGCGATACCCTGCGAGCAGGTCGACGGCGCTGAGATCGTGCAGCGACGTGACGGCCTCTTTCGTTGCCTTGTTATGCATGGGCACCTACCGGGAGCCTGGTTTCGATGATGCGTGCGAACATACTGGCGCCGATCGGCAGGATCTTGTCGTCAAGGATGTAGCCGGGATTGTGCACCGGCACCGAGCCGTCATGGCCGACCCAGAAATAGGCGCCGGGCACCGTCTGCATCATGTCGGCGAAATCCTCGCTGCCCATCTTGGGCTGTGTCCGCGTGATGACCTTGGCCGGTTCGACCACGGTGCGCGCGACCTCGGCGACCACCTTCGACTGTTCTTCCTGGTTCACCAGCACGCTGAAGGTGTCGCGGATATCGGCTGTGATCTCGACCTGGAAGGCGCTGGCGATGCCGGTGCAGATCGCGCGCATCCGCTCGCGGATCAGCGCGCGCACCTCGTCGGAAAAGGCGCGAACGGTGCCGCACAATTTCGCTTCGCCCGGAATGACGTTGTAGGCGGAGCCGGCGTGAATCTGCGTGATCGACAGCACCGCCGCCTTGAGCGGATCGACGTTGCGGCTGACGATGGTCTGCAGAGCCTGTCCGAGCGTCATCGCGATCACGACCGCATCCTTTGACCGTTCCGGCATGGCGCCGTGCGCGCCGTAGCCCTGGATGGTGATGTCGAAGAAGTCGGCGCCGGCCATCGCCGGTCCGGGCAGGATCGCAACCTCGCCATGGTTCAAATCGGGGGCGTTGTGCAGCCCGTAGACCTCGTCACAGGGAAATTTCGCAAACAGGCCGTCCTTGATCATGGCGCGCGCGCCGCCAAGACCTTCCTCGGCCGGCTGGAAGATGAAATGCACCGTGCCGTCGAAATTGCGGGTCTCGGCGAGGTAGCGCGCGGTGCCGAGCAGCATGGTGGTATGGCCGTCATGGCCGCAGCCATGGAAACGGCCGGGGATGGTCGAACGCCATTTCAGGTTGGTATTTTCCTCCATCGGCAGCGCGTCCATGTCGGCACGCAGGCCGATGCGCTTGCCGCCACTGCCTTTGCCCTTGAGCACACCGACGACGCCGGTGCCGCCGAGCCCGCGATGCACCTCGATGCCCCATTGCGCCAGTCTGTCGGCGACGATGCCCGAGGTGCGTATTTCCTGAAAGCCGATTTCGGGATGGGCGTGCAGATCCCTGCGGATCGCGGTGAGTTCGTCGGCAAAACCTTCGATGCGGTCGATATTGGGCATGTCTGTTATCCGATGGCGGGGGAGGGTGAACGTGATGTGACGGGTGGCGTGAAGGCGGGGCCGTTCGGCCTGATACGAATGCCCGGACGCAAGCGCGTCCACGGCAATGCGGCGGTATCGGCAGGCATCGCGCCGGGCGCGGCGCAGATCAAGAGCCTTTCGGCGATCGGTTCGAAATCGGCGCGGAAATGCACCGAGCTCTTGTTGACCAGGATGGCCTGCTCGGTCGGCTCGATGCCGACGTAGCGATACATCGACTGGTCCGCGAGCTGCGCCTTGTGCGAGCTCACGACCACGCGGACACCGCCGATCCGCAGCGCCGCCGAGGATCCCATGTCCATGTCGCGGCCGCCATAATACGGGCCGGGCGCGATGAATTTCCCGTCCGATAGTTTCTCGACGACGAAGCTCTCCTGGTACGGCACATCTCCCGGTATGCCTGACTTGCCGCCAAGCGCGAGGGTGACGGTAGCGCCAGTGCCGGCGGCATGGGCGGCCATGGCCGATTGCGGATCGCAAATCACGCCGATGGCGGCGCGCCTCGCGTTGTGGCGCACCAGCGCGCGCAGCATGCCGGTGGTGTCGGAATCGCCGCCGGCGCCGGGATTGTCCTGGGTGTCGGCGATCACGATGGGCTTGCGCGCGCGGGTTGCGAGTTCCATGGCGTAGCGCACGCCGTCATCGGGCGAATAGATGCGACCGTCAAAGTCGCTCTCATGGTCGATGATGAGCCTTGTCATGGCATCCGCCGCGGCGTCGGCATCGGCCTGGGTCCGGCCATAGGCGAACACGCTCGGCCCGCAATCGGGAAAATCTGCCGCCGGAAAGCCCGGGGCAAAGGACAGCGTCGGCACCGCAGCGCTCTGCAGCGCCGCCAGCTGACGGTAGATGCCGCTGGCCGGTTGATCGTTGGTGCATTGCCAGCTGATCGGAATCAGGAACGGCAGCTGCCGGAACGCCTTTGCCAGGGGCCGCCGGGTGCGCAGCAGCAGCGCGAGATGTTTCGCCGCGGCGCGGCCGGTGTCGGCCATGTCGACGTGCGGATAGGTACGGTAGGCGATCAGCGCGTCGGCATGCTCCACCATTTGCGGCGTGACGTTGGCGTGAAGATCGAGGCTGATCACCAGCGGCAGCTCCGCGCCGATCGCCTTGCGCACGCGCGCGAGAATTTCACCTTCGCCGTCGTCGAGATGCTCGGTCACCATGGCGCCGTGCAGGTCGAGATAGACCGCGTCAAGCCGTCCCGCCGCCGCGATGCCGTCGACCATCGCCCTGACGACGCGCTCGAACGCGTCTTCGGTCACATGCGCCGAGGGGCTCGCGGCGCATGTGATCGTCGGCACCAACTCCCAGCCATGGGCTTCCGCCTGTCCGACAAAGCCGGCCAGCCCGACATTGATGTCGCGCATGGTCTTGAGCACAGCGGCGCCTTGCGCCATTGCAGGCCAGCCGCCGCCATGCACGAAGTCGTCATAGGTCGCCTTCGTCGGTGCGAAGGTGTTGGTCTCGTGCAGGAAGCCGCCAACGGCGATCCGGGTCATCAAGTCTGTCTCTACCAATATTCCGCGCGCTTGACGTTAGACTCGTCATTGCGAGGAGCGCAAGCGACGAAGCAATCCAAACTGCTTGCGGTGTGGTTGTGGTCTGGATTGCTTCGCTTCGCTCGCAATGACGGTGGCAGTGCTCTACTGAGCGGCATGAACAGCTGCCACCGGTCGGAAGTTGGCGAAATCCCACTCCCGTCCGGGGGCGGCGTCAAGCAGCGCCCGGGTATAGGCAACTTGCGGATTTGTCAGGACTTGCGCGGCGGGGCCCTGCTCGACGATGCGGCCGTTCTGCATCACCGCGACATCGTCGCAGATTTGCGCGGCGACACGCAGATCATGGGTGATGAACAACAGCGCGATGCCAAGCCGGGTCTGAATCTCGTCGAGCAGTTCCAGTACCTGGGCCTGCACCGAGACATCCAGCGCCGACACCGCCTCATCGGCGACCAGCACATCGGGATCGAGCGCCAGCGCTCGCGCGATGGCGATGCGCTGGCGCTGGCCGCCGGAGAACTGATGCGGGTAGCGCGAGATGGCATCGGGCGGCAGATCGACCAGTTCGAGGAGATCGCGGGCCTTTGCCAGCGCTTCGGCATGCGGCATGCCGTAATTGACCGGCCCCTCGGCGATGGTCTCGCCGATGCTGACGCGCGGATTGAGCGAGCGGTAGGGGTCCTGGAAAATGATCTGGATGCGCTTGCGGTGCGGCTGCAGCAGCCCGCGCGACAGGTTGGAAATCTCGTAACCCGCAAGACGAATGCCGCCGGAGGTCGGATCGATCAGCCGGACGATGCAGCGCGCCACCGTCGATTTGCCGGAACCGCTTTCGCCGACGATGCCGAGCGTGCGGCCCTTGCGCAGGGTCAGCGTGACGTCCTGCGCTGCCGCCACCTGGCGCACGCCGCCGAAAAACGAGCGTTCGCGATAGACCTTGCCGAGCGCGTTGGCCTCCAGCACCACCGGCTCGGATGATTCCGCGCGCGGCGCCCGGGGCACCAGGCTCGGTACCGCCGCCAGCAGATTGCGGGTGTATTCCATGACCGGGGCGCGCAGGATGGCGTCCAGCGTCCCGGTCTCGACCAGCCGGCCCTGCCGCATCACCGCGACGCGATCGGCGATCTCCGCGACCACGCCCATGTCATGGGTGATGAAGAGCACGGCGGTGCCGTGATCCCGCTGCAGATCGCGGATCAAAGTCAGAATTTGCTTCTGGGTGGTGACGTCGAGCGCCGTGGTCGGCTCATCCGCGATCAGAAGCTTCGGCTCGAGCACCAGGGCCATCGCGATCATGATGCGCTGGCGCTGGCCGCCCGACAGCCGGTGCGGGTAGGACGCGAAGATGCGTTCGACCTCTGGCAGCCGCACCTGCTCCATCATGGCAAGGATGCGGCTGCGGCGCGCGCGTGCATCAAGGCCGGTGTGGACGCGCAGCACCTCGTCGATCTGGCGGCCGACCGGGACCACCGGATTGAGCGCCGTCATCGGCTCCTGGAAGATCATCGCCATGGTGGTCGCGCGTAACTGCCGCAGCCGCCTGTCGCTGGCACCGAGCAGTTCCTCGCCGACCAGCTTGATGCTGCCCGCAGTCGGCACCAGCGCGCCTTTTTGCAACAGGCCCATCACCGTCAGCGAGGTGACCGACTTGCCGGATCCGCTTTCGCCGACCAGGCACAGGGTTTCGGCCTCGCTCACCCGGAGCGACACGCCCTCGATGATCCGCTGTGCCTGCGGAGACCGGCCGAGGCCGACGACGAGGCCGTCGATATCGAGAATGACGTTAGTCATGCCACTCTCCGCCGTCATTGCGAGGAGCGAAGCGACGAAGCAATCCAGCTTTCTTTGCGGCGCGATGGATTGCTTCGTCGCTACGCTCCTCGCAATGACGGTATGGTCCACTCACTTGCCGCCCTCGCGCTGCTTCATGCGGGGATCGAGCGCGTCGCGCGCGGCATCGCCGATCAGATTGACGCTGAGGATGGCGATCGACAGCATCAGGCCCGGCCAGAAGATCAGCGACGGCTTGACCTGGAAATAGGCGCGGCCCTCGGCCATGATATTGCCCCAGGTCGGTATCTCCGGGCTGATGCCGGCGCCGAGAAACGACAGGATCGCCTCGGTCAGGATGGCCGAGGCGCAGACATAGGTGCCCTGCACGATCAGCGGTGCAATCGTGTTCGGCACCAGGTGCCGCCACATGATCCTGGGCAGGCTCGAACCGACGGAAATCGCGGCTTCGACATAGGGCTCCTCGCGCGCCGACAGCACCACCGAACGCACCAGCCGCGCCACCCGCGGGATCTCGGGGAGGGTGATGGCGACCATCACCGTCATCACGCTTGCGCCCGACAGCGAGACCACGGCAATGGCGAGCAGGATGCTGGGGATCGCCATCAAGCCGTCCATGATGCGCATCAGGACGGCGTCGATCCATTTGAAGAAGCCTGAGACAAGGCCGATCAGGAGGCCGACGCCGACGCTGATCACGGCCGAGCCGAGTCCGATCACGAGCGAAATCCGTCCGCCGTAGAGGATCCGGGACAACACGTCGCGGCCATAGGCGTCGGTGCCGAGCAGGAACTGGGCGCTGGCCGGCTTCAGCCGCTGCGCCGGCGCGAGCAGCAGCGGATCGTGCGGCGAAAGCCAGGGCGCCAGCACGGCGGACGCCGTCACCAGCGCCAGGCAGATGGTGGCAGCGGCGATGATCGGGGTCGAGGTCAGAAAGCCGAGCCCCGGCCGGAACGGCGTGGTGATCGGTATCGACGGCTCGGGCAGGGTTTCGATCGCCATCGGGAGCGCCCCTCAGTACCGGATTCGGGGATCGAGCAGGGTGTAGGCGAGGTCGATCAGGAGATTGACCGCGACATAGATGCCTGAGGTCAAAAGGATCATCGCCTGGATCACCGGATAATCGCGCGCCAGCACGGCGTCGACGGTGAGGCGTCCGATCCCCGGTAGGTTGAACACGCTCTCGGTGACGACAACACCGGAAATCAACAGCGCGAAGCCGGAGCCGATCACCGTGATCACGGGCACGGCGGCGTTGCGCAGCGCGTGGCGCAACAGCACGCCGGTCTCGCCGATGCCCTTGGCGCGTGCGGTACGCACATAGTCCTCACCGAGCACATCCAGCATCGCCGCGCGGGTCATCCGCGCGATCAGCGCGACATAGATGAACGACAGCGTGACGGTCGGCAGGATCAGGCGTTCAAGGAACGGGCCGAAGCCGGCCTGGATGCTTTTGAAACCCTGCACCGGAAGCCAGCGCAGGTCGATGGCAAAGATCTGGATCAGAACATAGCCGATCACGAACACCGGCACCGAGAAGCCGATCACCGACAAGCCCATCACGAAGCGGTCGATCCAGGTGCCGTGTTTCCATGCCGCAATGACGCCGAGTGGCACCGCGACGGCGATGGAAAGGACGATCGTCGACAGCGCGATGCTGATCGAGGGTTCGACGCGCTGGCCGATCATTTGCAGCACCGGCACATTCGAAATCAGGGAAACGCCGAGATCGCCATGCAGCAGCTTGCCGATCCAGGTGAAGAATTGCGCATAGAGCGGTTCGTTCAGCCCGAGCGAGGTGCGAATGCGCTCGAGTTGCTCCGTCGTCGCGTTGTCGCCGGCCAGAATCGCGGCGGGATCGCCCGGGGTCAGCCGCAGCAGCAGAAACACGAACAGCGCCACCGTGCCCATCACGGGTATGGCGGCAAGGATGCGGCGAAGCAGATATCCGAGCATCGTTTCCCATCACAGATGCGCCGGCCTTGATCGGGGCCGTCGCTGACTTGTTCCTCGCCAGCGTATCAGTCGAGCAAATCCTGTGCCATGGCGATCCGAATAATACGTCTTCCTCCGTCATTCCGGGATGCGCCGCTTGGCGCAGGCCCGGAATCCATAACCACCATCGGGAGTATGGATTCCGGGCTCGCGCCAAGAGAGGCGCGCCCCGGAATGACGGGAGGTCACGCCAGCGTTGCCAGTAATCCGGCCATCAGGCGGCCGCGCTCGGCGAGGCTGTCGACTTCGATATGCTCATTGAGGGTATGGGCGTCGGCGCCGCGAACGCCGAGGCCATCGAGGGTCGGGATTCCCATCGCGCCGGTGAAATTGCCGTCGGAGCCGCCGCCGGCGCTGCCGTGGGGAAGCTCGACGCCGATGTCGCGGGCCACCGCGCGGGCCTTTTCATACAGCGCCATGGTTCCCGCATCGGGCTCCCACACCGGCCGGGTCACGCCGCGCGTCACCTTGAAGGTCACATCATTGGCAGTGCCCGACAGCGCCAGCATCCGCTCGACGCCGCGGTCGAGGTCGGCCTGGCGCTTCGCCATGCTCAGCGCCTCGCCGCGACAGGTCGTGGCCACGCAATTGACCCACTGGCCGCCCTGCACGATGCCGACGCTGAAGGTGCAGTCCTCCGATGTCATGCCGTCGATCGCGATGATCTGGCGCGCCATCTCGCGGATCGCCGAGCGGCCCGCCGACAGCGTGGCGCCGGCATGGCTCGGTTTGCCGATCGCCTCCAGATTGAACCGGGCGATGGCATAGCGCCCGGTGACCACGCCATTGTTGGGCCGGCCCGGTTCGGGCACCAGCACATATCTGTTGCGCGCGGCCTCCGCCTCGATGATGTCGCGCGTCGACGGCGTACCGACTTCCTCGTCGGGGGTGAAAAGCACCGTGATCGGCAGCGGCGTCGTGAACGACGCGCGGGCCAGCTGCCGGATCGCCTCCAGCGTGAGGTAGTTGCCGCCCTTCATGTCGAAGATGCCGGGGCCGAAACATTTGTTGCCATCGCGTCGCCATTGCAGTTTTTCCAGCGTGCCGACGGGATGGACGGTATCGAGATGCCCGGCGATCAGAATTCCGGGCTCGCCCTGTTTCGGGTGCGGAAAACGCGCGCGCACACATCCGCCAAAGCCCTGGCGGCCGGCGATGCGCTCGATCGACGCTCCCACGATCGCCATGTCCCGCGCGGCGATGTCGAGCATGCGGTCCACGGCGCCGGCATCCCAGGTCGGGCTTTCGCATCCCACCCAGCCGCGCAGCCCCTGCAACATGGTCTCGGAATCGAACGGAAGGTTGGCGGGATTCATCTCGATCTCTTTCGAACGGAGTGTGATGGCGAGGTGGCTGCCAGCGGGATGATCGGCGAAGCATTTGCAAAGTGCAACATGCCGGCGGGCAGGTGCTGTCGCCGGGTCATCGCGCAAAACCCGATTGACGCGCGGCGTGCTTGGTGCAAGTCTCAAATACCGTTGAGTTACAGCGTGTTAGTAAGCCCATAGAACGGACCGCGTGCCTCAATCATGATCGGCCGTTGATCAGTTTCACGTCAGGAGAGATCGAATGTCCAACATCGCGCGCTGGAAGCGCTCCACGATCAAATGGGCCTTGGCGCTGGCGGTCGCGCTGGCGGGACCCGCCCTGGCCAGCGCCAAGACCATCACGGCGGTGATGCATGCCGATCTGCGCGAGCCCGGCATGCTGACGACCGCCTATATCGTGCGCGATTTCGGCTACATGGTCTACGACACGCTGCTGGCGGAGGACGCCCACTTCAAGATCCAGCCGCAGATGGCCGACTGGAAAATTTCCGACGACAAGCTCACCTACATCTTCACGCTACGCGACGGCCTCAAATGGCATGACGGCACTCCGGTCACGGCGGAAGATTGCGTGGCCTCGCTGAAGCGCTGGGGCAAGGCCGACGGCATGGGCCAGAAGCTGATGGATTTCACCGCGGGCCTCGAGGCCACCGACGCCAAAACCATTACGCTGAAACTGAAGGAGCCTTATGGCCTGGTGCTGGAATCGATCGGCAAACCGTCGTCGCTGGTTCCTTTCATGATGCCGAAGCGGCTGGCTGAAACGCCCGCTGGCAAACCTGTACCGGAGCTGATCGGATCCGGCCCGTTCAAGTTCGTGCAGGCGGAATTCCAGCCCGGCGTGAAAGCGGTGTTTGAGAAGAACAAGGACTATGTGCCGCGCAAGGAACCGCCAAGCTGGACTTCCGGCGGCAAGGTGGTGAAGGTCGATCGCGTCGAATGGATCACGATGGCCGATGCGCAGACCGCGGTGAACGCGCTGCAATCCGGCGACATTGATTTCATGGAAATCCCGTCGTTCGATATTCTTCCGGTGCTGGCCACCAATCCGGACATCAAGATCGGGACTCTCAACAAGCTCGGCTTTCAGACGCTCGGGAGAATGAACTTCCTGCAACCGCCCTTCGACAATGTCAAAGTCCGCCGCGCCGCCTTCATGGCCATGAACCAGAAGGACGTGCTCGACGCGCTGGTCGGCAACCCCGAATACTACAAGATCTGCGGCGCGGTATTCATCTGTGATACACCGCTGGCTAGCGACGTCGGCGCCGAATCGCTGGTGAAGGGGGATGGCATGGCGGAAGCGAAGAAGCTGCTCGCCGCTTCCGGCTATGACGGCACGCCAATCGTGATCATGGCACCGGGCGATGTGGTGTCGCTGAAGGCGCAACCGATCGTCGCGGCGCAATTGCTGCGCGAGGCCGGCTTCAAGGTCGATGTCCAGGCGACCGACTGGGGCACCGTGATCAGTCGTCGCACCAGCAAGAAGCCGGTCAAGGAGGGCGGCTGGAACATGTTCTTCACCAACTGGGCCGCCGCCGACGTGATCAATCCCGTCGCCAATGTCTCGATCGGCGGCCGGGGTGAGAGCGGCGGCTGGTTCGGCTGGTCGAAGGACGACAAGATCGAAGCGATGCGCGATGCGTTTGCGCGTTCGTCTTCGCCACAGGAGCAGAAGAAGATCGCGGCCGAGATCCAGCAGGAAGTCTACGACCAGGTGATCTATATCCCGCTCGGACAATTCCAGCAGCCCAGCGCCTGGCGCAAATCGCTGTCCGGCGTGCTCGATGGTCCGGCGACGCCGGTGTTCTGGAATATCGACAAGTCCGAGTGAGGTCGGCTTTTCCGGTCTCAGGCCGGATAGGCGCGCACATGCTGCAAGATTAATTCGCCAACCCGATCAGGCGCCTGATCGGCGGCGAAATGACCGACGCCGGGAAGGATTTCGAACCGATAGGGCGCGGCAATGAAATCCTCGGTGCCTTCAGCCGCTGTGCGCCCCACGGTGTCGTCGGCGTCGCCCCAGATGTAGAGGGTCGGGACCCGGATCGGGCCGAGCGGCGCGCGGATGGCGCCGCGCGCGCGATACCAGGCGAGTGCGGCCTCCATCGCCGGCCTGTTGCCGAGCACGGACAGATAGGCGTCGATCGCGGCGGCGGGAACGCCGGCCGCCGCAAGCCGCGTGCGCAATGGTCTGGCGTCGTCGGCGAGCAGCAGATCGGCGGCGCCGGGTTCTAGAAACGCCTTGTGATGCCGCGATCGGTAGGCCTGATCGCCGTCGGGCATCTGCAGCGCCCGGTTGAAGGCGTTCGGATGCGGCCGCGACAGCACGGTGAGCGAGGCGAGGCGTTGCGGGTAGCGATCGGCCAGCGCCCAGGCGATGCTGCCGCCCCAGTCGTGGCCGACCAGATGAAAGCGGCGGTCGCCGGCGCCGCAGGCCGCGGCGATCGCCATCGCATCGTCCATCAGCCGCTCGATGTGGTAATTGGCGTTATCGCCGGTGTCGGGGCGGGCGCCGGGCGAATAGCCGCGCTGGCTCGGGGCTACCGCGCGATAGCCCGCGTCCGCGAGCGCCGCCGCCTGGTGGCGCCAGCAATGCATCGATTCCGCAAAGCCGTGCAGCAGCAGCGCCAGCGGCGCGCCGGGCGCACCCGCCATGAGGGCGTCGAAGGCGAGATCGGGGGAGATTGTGATGGTTTCGAAATTGGACATGTCTGGACAGGGAACGGCTAATGGCGGCCTTCGCGGGCGAGCATCGCAGAGCCATCAATCTGCGGATTGAGGCATATAGATGTTGTTATAACTCATAAAATAGAGATAAATGAGCTATAGAGGAGCGATCAATAACTCATGAAATGGAACTGGGAACAGCCCGGCTGGCCGGAATTCACATTCGAGCCGAATGCTCTGGAGCAACTGGAGCGGCAGTTTCTCCTCCGCTCCGGCGAGTTCATTGGTGCGTTCAAGCACATCGGTCCAGCGGATCGGGATGTCCTCAAGATCGAGCTCATCAGCGATGAGGCTCTGAATACCTCGGCAATCGAAGGTGAGGTGCTGAACCGCGAGAGCGTGCAATCCTCTGTTCGCCAGCATTTTGGACTCGGCTCCGACCAGCGGCGAATTCCTCCGGCTGAACGCGGCATCGCCGAGATGATGGTGAACCTCTACGAAACCTTCGCAGCGCCACTTGACCATGAGACGATGTTCGCTTGGCACAGGATGCTCATGAGCGGCGACCGGCGCCTTGAAATTGTCGGCGGTTACCGCACCCATGCAAACCCGATGCAGGTGGTGTCGGGCCGCCTTCATGAGCCCGAAGTGTACTTCGAGGCCCCTCCTTCATCGAAGATGAAGCTCGAGATGGATGCCTTCGTCGCCTGGTTCAATGAATCCCGGCCGGGCGGCAAACGCGCGCTGCCGACGCTGGCGCGCGCGGGTATCGCGCATCTCTACTTCGTCAGCATTCACCCGTTCGAAGACGGCAACGGCCGCATCGGGCGGGCACTCGCGGAAAAATCGCTCGCGCAGAATCTCGGCCATCCCAGCCTGATCGCGCTCGCCTACACGATCGAGCGCGCGCGCAAAGCCTATTACGATGCGCTGGAGCGTAACAACAAGGACACCGAGATAACCGATTGGTTGATTTACTTTGCCGGGACGATCATTCAGGCCCAGCGCAACACGATCAACCGCGTTGATTTTCTTGTTGCGAAGGCCAGGCTGTACGAGAAGCTTCGCGGCAAGCTGAACGAACGCCAGGAAAAAGCCATAGCCCGCATGTTCCGGGAAGGGGTCGATGGGTTCAAAGGGGGGCTCAGCGCCGAGAACTACATCACCATCACCAGGGCCTCGCGCGCCACCGCCACGAGGGACCTGCAGGATCTCGTTGCCAAGGGCGCTCTCACCAAAACCGGCGAGTTGCGGCACACCCGCTACCATCTCGCCATCCTTGGCGAAGCGGGCGCGTTCGGGATCGACGTGCGATGAGCCGGTACAAGCCGATTGCCGCCAAGCGGATCGAATTTGACCTCTTGTCCTTTCGTCGCCGAAGCGCCGCCTTGAAGTGCTTGAAGTCCAGATCGCCAGCCGGAGCTTCTTCGTCGGCCCTGGCGTCGCTCACTTCGGCCTCGAAATCTGCAAGCTCAGCGGCGTCTCGCAGGTCGAGCCTGTTCCTCAGGACCGTCGTGTCAGGATAGCAGTAGTCATCTGCAACAGCGTCGTACATCCGCGACTACGCCTTGCGGTAGGCCCTGATGATAGCCTTCCGGCGCTCTTCGGGAGTAAGAGCCTTGCTCTTCGCGATCGCGGCGCTGCCCTTCATCTTCGGGGAATAATGGATTCCCTCTACGGCACTTATTTTCCTGAAGCGGCCGCTGCCAATCACGAAGCCGGCCGCTTTGCCCTTCTTTGACGATGTTTCCTTTGGAGCCATGATTCAATCCTAGCCCAGATCAGGTTGACTCGCACGACGCTCATCAGGGGTGAGAGCTGCCGAGTAGAGAGTCGGTATAAATCGCGTCGTAACGAAGCGTGTTACCCCGGTGTTCCCAGCGCGAAATCTCGCTTGGGAAACGGCGGCATGGCCCGTTCTATGGTGCTCACAACCCATTCTTTAACAAGCGTTTTTTGTGGTGCGGGCGGTGGGACTCGAACCCACACGACGTTGCCATCGAGGGATTTTAAGTCCCTTGCGTCTACCAGTTCCGCCACGTCCGCTTTGGTCAAGAGATCAGAGACTTAGCGCGTTTTCGGCCGGAGTGGAATTGGCCTCGGCGCCGGCCGGAATCGCTGGCCCCTGCTTAGGCGAGCACCCGGCCGGAGGCAAAGCCTCATTGCCGACATCAGCGGCTGCTTTACGCAACCTCAATGTTGTCCGGTTACGAAACGCCGATGATCGCCCGCCGTGCCCGTTCCCGGCCGTTGCTGCGCGCCGCCGCGGCGATGGCGCTGCTCGTGGCCGGCATCGGGCTGTCGGGTTGTGCCGATCTCGGTGACAGCTTTGCCTCCGGGGCGTTCGTCGATCCCGCCAAATACGAGTATTATGACTGCAAGCAGCTCGAGGACGAGCGCAAGAGTCTGGCGGCGCGTTCGGCCGAATTGCAGGGCCTGATGGCGAAGGCCGATACCGGCGTGGCCGGTCCCGTGGTGGCCGAGCTGGCCTATCGCAACGACTACATCTCGGTGCGGGCGCAGGCCAAGCTCGCCGACGAAGGCTGGCGCCACAACAAATGCCATGATTCGCCGCCGGCCGCTGCCACCGCGACGCCCGCCGCACCGCCCGCGCCGCCGCCGCATCCGAAGGGCGCGCGTTCACCGATGCGGTCCGGCAACGCGGTCTATTGAACGACGCCGGCCGGCGATGCGCTCACGGTCGCCAGCCATGAATCCAGTCCTGTCGCGCCAGCAGCCGCTTTCCGCCGATCGCTTTCATTGCAAGGTCGCGCGCATAGGCCGCAGCGCCGGTGAGGTGATAGATGCGTCCCGCCTGCCGGGCGGCGCGCTGAACGCGCAGCACGCGCGCCCGGCGCACGCGCGCATAGCGTTGCAGGGCGGCCGAAAGTGCCGGAGCGTCGGCGCCCTGCAACGGGCCGAGGCATCCGGCGAGGACCGCCGCGTCCTCGATGGCCATTGCCGCGCCCTGCGCCGCAAACGGCAGCATGGCGTGCGCGGCGTCCCCCAGCAGAGCGATCGCTCCGTCGGTCCACTTGCTGCCATCGGGGACGGTGAACAGCGCCCATTTCCTCCACTCGTCGACGGCGCCGATCATCATTCGCGCGGTGGCCGGCCATTGCGCCGACGCGAAGGCATTCTTGATTTCGGCGATCTCGCCGGGTGCGCTCCAGCCCGGCCTGTTCCAGGTCCCCGGCACCACCGCCACCACATTGATCTGCCGCGCGCCGGAGATCGGATAGGTGACCAGATGGACATTTGGACCCATCCAGAGCTGGACACGGCGCGAGGTATGTTCGCGCGGCAAGGCGGTGGCCTCGAGCGTGCCGCGCCAGGCGATCAGTCCGGAGAACTGCGGCTGCACTTCCGCAAACACATGATGCCGGACCGTGGACCAGATTCCATCGGCGCCGACCAGCGCCAGCGCCACTTCCTGCTGCCGGGTGATGCCGCGCCGCTGCACCACGGTCAGTCCCTTCGCATGGGGGGTGGCATCCTCGAACTGGCAGCCTAATCGCAACTCGATATCGGAATGGTCATTGACATGGGCTTGCAACGCCGCCTGCAGATCGGCCCGGTGCATCACCCAATAGGGAGCGCCGGCGCGCAGCGTGGCGGCTTCGCCGAGCGGCAGCCGGGCAATTTCGCCGCCGCTTCGCGCACTCATGATGCTGATGGCGTCCGGCGTGACGGCGCGGCTGGCCAGCCGCGGCTCGAGGCCGAGGCCGACCAGCACGCGGCTTGCATTGGGCGAAAGCTGCAGCCCGGCGCCGGCTTCCTCGAGACGCTCGGCCCGCTCCAGCACGATGACGCGAAAGCCTTGTCCCGCCAGCGCCAGCGCCGCCGTCAGTCCGCCGATTCCGGCGCCGGCGATGAAGATCGTGCGTGAGGCCGCCACCGGCCGATCAGGCAGCCCGGTCTTTCACCACGCATTCGGGCGGGCGCGCTTCGCCGGCGGCGAGGTCGGCGGCATATCGATACAGGGTCGAGCAATAGGGACAGATGATCTCGTTGTCGTTGCCGAGATCGAGGAAAACATGCGGATGATCGAAAGGCGGATTGGCGCCGACGCACATGAATTCCTTGGAACCGATCTCAATGACCGAGACGCCGGCATCATTGTGGAAGTGCGGAACCGCATGGTCGGACATCAGTTTCACCTTGGACAGCAATGGACGGACACAATCAACACCGCGCAGCAGGCTTGAAATGCTGCGCACCATACTGGCGGGTATAGTTGATTCCTAGGGCCCCGGCCGGCTCATTTGCTTATGCAAATTCGACACAATCTTGTCGTCGGAGAGAAGCCCTTCTTTCGTCGGGGACGTTGTGTCTTAAAAGCGGCACACCATTTGAGGCAAGCGAAGACATCGGGATTTTCCGGATGAAATGGTTGCGAACAGGCTCGGCTCTTGCTGGTACCGCGGTGTGCGCGGTGACCTGCGCGCTGCTATGGCCGCATGCGCGTGACGCCGGTGCCGTGCTGGCGGCGCAGGACGATCCCGCAGTCCTCTCCGACCTCCAGATCAACTCTGCTCTGCGGAATAATCATGCCGTGGTCACCGCGAACATCGAGGCCGCGCTGGCGGCAAACGATGCCGATCTTGCGAGCAGCTTTGTTGATCTCGCCAGGGACAAGAACATCCCCGTTCCGGACGAGCTGTCCCGGCGGGTAGGCGATGCGGCCGCGGAAGCGAACTCGCCGGCGCATCTGGCAAGGCACTTCGCCAGCGGCCTCGTGACCGGAAACACCGACGACGTCGCCAGCCTGTCCGGCACGATTGCCGGCGATCTCTTTGTGTTCGGCGACATCAGGGACGTGGTGCGCGAGGGCAAGCATCTCGCCATGGGCGAGGACACCGACCGTCTGGTGCTGGGCCTCGCTGCGGCGGGGCTTGCGGTGACGGCCGCGACCTACGTCTCGATCGGCGGCGTGGCGCCGGTACGTGCCGGTCTTACGCTGGTCAAGGACGCCCGCAAGGTCGGCCGGCTGGGTGAGGGGCTGACGCAATGGGCCAGCCGCTCGGCGCGTGACGTGGTCGACGCGCCAACGCTGGAGAATGCGATTGCCTCCGGTTCGGTGCTGCGGCCGGGGCCGACGCTCACCGCGATCAAGGCGTCGTTTCGCACCGAACAGGTGGCAGGCCTGGTGCGTCTCGCCAAGGATGTCGGGCGGGTCGGTGAGAAGGCGGGCACGCGCGGGGCGCTGGATGCGCTGGGGATCGCCGAGGGTCCGAAAGACGTCGCCCGCGCCGCGCGGCTGGCGGAATCCAAGGGCGGGCAGACCCGTGCGATTCTCAAGATACTGGGCCGCGGCGCATTGTTGCTGGCGGCCGGTGCGTTCAATCTCGCGCTGTGGGTGTTCGGCGCGCTGCTGGCGCTGTTCGGATTGCTGTCATCGATCAAGGCCACCACCGAGCGTCTGACCCAATCATGGCTGCTTCGCAGCAAGGCGCGGCGGTTGCGCCGGCAGGCCGCCGCGACCGCCTCGGGGGCTGCCGTGTCGCTGGCAGCCGGGCTGCCGCAAGGGTAGTTTGCAGCTTTCCGTCCAATAACCTCCCCAAACATGGAATGACCCATGCCGAGCTTTCACAACGGCGCTGTTGAAATTGCCTATCTGGACGAAGGCGAGGGCGATCCGATTCTGCTGGTGCATGGTTTCGCATCGAGCAAGGTGGTGAACTGGGTCTATCCGACCTGGGTTTCCGAACTGAAGAAAAATGGCCGCCGGGTTGTCGCGCTCGACAATCGCGGCCATGGCGACTCCGCCAAGCTCTACGATACCGAGCAATATCATATCGGCAGCATGGCCAGTGACGTCAGCGCGCTGATGGATCATCTCGGGATCGCGCGGGCCGATATCATGGGCTATTCGCTGGGCGCGAGGATGACGGCCTGGCTCGCGCACCGGCAGCCGCAGCGGCTGCGGTCGGCGATTTTCGGCGGCATCGGCATCGGGCTGATCGAGGGCGGTGGTCCCGGCGAGAACGTGGCGCTGGCGCTCGAAGCGGAGTCGCTGGCCGACGTTGCCGATCCCGTCGGGCGCACATTCCGCGCGTTTGCGGACCAGACCCGCTCCGACCGCCGGGCGCTGGCGGCCTGCCTGCGCGGCTCGCGGCGGCTGATGACCCGGGAAGAGGCCGCCGGCATCGCCGTGCCGGTGCTGATCGCGGTCGGCACAGCGGACGAGATCGCGGGCTCGGCCGCGGCACTCGGAAAGATCATTCCCGGCGCTGACGTACTCGATATCCCCAACCGCGATCACATGCGGGCGGTGGGCGACAAGGTGTACAAGACCGGCGTGCTGGATTTTCTGTCACAGCAGACGTGAATCTCGCGATCCGTCGTCATCGGCAAATTGCCTGAGCGCCGCGATCAGCACCGTAAAGGTCGCGATCCACGCCATGCGGGCGCCGTAGCGATCATGCGGTCCCGAGATCACGCCGCAGACGAATGCGTTGCCGAGCAATGCGAGAAATACCGTTGCGGCGAGCAGCGTCAGGTCGTCGAGCCGGCGGCGCCATAGGTCGCGTGCCAGCATCGCCACAACAAGCAGGATCGACAGCAGCGCGACGGGAACGTGGATCCAGTTGATCGCGGTGAAACCGATCCCCCGGTGCTGCTGGCGGGCGGCGTGCATCGGCGCGACTTGCGCCGGGATATAGCGTTCGATGATGCCGTAGGTATGGGGAAGCCAGACATCGCTGCCTTCGCCGGTCGCAACGTGAACCAGTTGCTGCGCCGTGGCGACGATCGCCGCCTCGGCCTGCCACGCCGGATATTCGGCCAGCGAATGCAGCACGATGAAGCCCATTTCGTCGTTCATGCCCTGAAACCGCCCGAGCTTGTTGAACATGCTGTGGCCCCACAGAAAATCGTCTCCGGTCGGCGGCAGTTCATTGCGATACGGGCACAGTTTCAGTTGCTGCTCCCGGCAGTGATCGCGGAGGTAGCGGGCGACGATGCCATCCTGCAGCATCCGGCCGAACGCGACGCCGTAGCCTCCCGGCGTCCAGGCCAGTTGTCCCGACAGCGCGAAGTTCGCCGCCAGCAGCATGGCGGCGCCGGCAACGACGGTCAGGCTGCCCTGCAGCAGCCCCGAAACGGATAGGCGCGCGCGCTGCAACGGCCGCGCGATCCAGCCCGCGCAAACCAGTCCAAGCAATACGGCCAGGGTTGCGCTGTGCGTGGCCGACGCAAACGCCGTAAAGGCGAACAGCAATAGCTTCTCGGGCGTGGAGACCCGGTCGCCGTACAGCACAAGAATGAAGAGCGACAGTACCGACAGGCCGGCAAAGATGTCGGTCAGCAGCATGCTGGCGAGCCAGGGCAGCGCCGTGGTCAGGATCAGGACGAGGCTCAACGCCACCAGCCGCAACGGCCGCATCAGGCCGAACACGCGCAGGGTCAGTTGCAGCAGCCACAACGTCGCCAGCGCCTGGATCCAGAGGTTGATCCAGAAGCTCGAATCCTCGCCGAAATGCAAATAGAGGCCGAATACGGTGGAGCGGCTGGGGACCAGATAGCCTTCGTACCACCGCGCCAGATAACCGCCGGTGTCCCACTGGAGCAGCGGATAGCCGTTCCACAGCGCCGGCGCGACCAACATCAGGGGAATGACAATCGCGGACACCCGGATCCAGGAGGATTCGGCGAGACGGGCCCGTAAAACCTGAGTATTAATGCTGGATTCCCCCATTTTCCGGCTACCATGCCCGGATTGATGACGGCGCGGAAATCGGCAAATAGTTGGATAGCCCGCCGGCAGGCAGGTGGTCGTCAGGCATCGCGGGACGCCCCAAAGTTTCCAACCCCGAGGAGAACACCCATGGAGATCAAACGAAGCGGCTCTCGGCCTTCCGGCAAAGGCCCGTCGGACTATTTCACCGGGGCGGTTCGCCTCGATCCGCTGTTCGAAGCACCGGAACCCGCCCGTGTTCGCGGTGCGAGCGTCACCTTCGAGCCGGGCGCGCGGACGGCATGGCATACCCATCCGCTCGGTCAGACGCTGATTGTCACGGCCGGCTGCGGCTGGGCGCAGCGCGACGGCGGAGCGGTCGAGGAAATCCGGCCGGGTGACGTGGTCTGGTTTCCCCCTGGCGAAAAGCATTGGCACGGTGCGACCCCGACCACGGCAATGACGCATATCGCCATTCAGGAGGCGCTGAACGGCAGTGCCGTCGCCTGGATGGAAAAGGTCAGCGACCAGCAATACCGGGCCTGACCGCTGCGAACTGGCTCCCTTCGATCGCGCTCGGTCCGCAATACCTTCGTACCGTTGCTTGATTTTTCGGGATCCTCGACCATTTTGAGACGACATTTCCGCTCCGGGCGGATTTCGGCTGACGTGCAGAAAATGCGCTGCGTCAATGTTTTAGCGCGCGTTGGCGAAGCCCGGACGGAAGGCGGCCGCCTGGTGAGACAGCCGTCGTTTCGTTGTGCTATAAACCGTCCCCGAACCAGTGAATTTGCGAGAGCCGCGCATGGCAATGCATCAGATCAATCCGCAGGCTAACCGGCGCGCATCGCTCGATCCGATCTGGGATCGTGTGCGCAGCGAGGCGGAAGACATCGTCCGCCGCGAGCCCGAACTCGCGAGCTTTATCTATTCGACCGTGCTGCATCACGACCGGCTGGAGGCCTCGGTGGTGCATCGCATCGCCGAGCGGCTCGATCATTCGGCGCTGTCGGGCGATTTGATCCGGCAGGCCTATGACGAAGCGCTGCGCGACGATCCCGATCTCGGCAACGCCTTCCGCGCCGACCTGGTGGCGGTATACGACCGCGATCCCGCGACCTCGCGCTTCATCGACCCGCTGCTCTATTTCAAGGGCTTCCATGCCCTGCAGACCCATCGCCTGGCGCACTGGCTCCATCAAAAAGGCCGCAAGGATTTCGCGTATTACCTGCAGAGTCGCTCCTCGGCGGTATTCCAGACCGACATCAATCCCGCGGCCCGGATCGGCCGCGGCATTTTCCTCGATCACGCCACCGGCTTTGTGTGCGGTGAGACCGCGGTGATCGAGGACGACGTCTCGATCCTGCACGGTGTCACGCTCGGCGGCACCGGCAAGGAGAACGAGGATCGCCATCCCAAGATCCGCCACGGCGTCCTGATCGGAGCTGGCGCGAAAATCCTCGGCAATATCGAGATCGGCCATTGCGCGCGCATCGCCGCCGGTTCGGTGGTGGTGAAGCCGGTGCCGCACAATGTGACGGTGGCCGGGGTGCCCGCCAGGATCGTCGGCGAGGCCGGTTGCGCCGAGCCGTCCCGCACCATGGATCAGATGCTCAACGCCATCGGACTTTGATACTGCTGTGCTTTGACCTTTGGGGACAAGTTACGCTAGCGGTTCGTTTGGTCTCGTCCTAAGGACTTCTGGAAATCTCAATCGTATTGGAGACTGCCGTGGACGTTCAGGAAGTCAGGAAGCTCGACGCCTATCTTAAGCGTCTGTTCGGCAACCCCAGGATCCGCGTGGTGCCGCGGCCGAAAAAGGACGACTCGGCGGAGGTGTATATCGGCGAGGAATTCATCGGCGTGCTGTTCGTCGACGACGAGGATGACGATCGTTCGTTTCAGTTCCAGATGGCCATCCTTGAGGATGATCTGGTCGAGCAGGGCTGACGCGCGGCCGTCATCTACGGGACTCCTCAGCTCACGGCGAACCGCACGCGTCATTTCCCCGGCCCGTGCAATTGCAGCGTCAGCCGGGCCATCGCATCGGTCACGTCGCGCCAATGCGCGAGCCAACTCCGTGGAAAGCGGAACGTCAGATCGGCGCCGTCGATGCGGCGCATGCTGAGGCACATGCCGGGGGTAGCGGCTTCGCGGGTGCAGCGGGCGTTGAGGCCGGGGCTGTCTGCGAAGAACAGATCTTCGCTGCCGTAGGGCGTGCCGTCGCGAAACGCGCGCATCGTCAATCCGTCCTGCGCCGGCGCCGAGGCTTGCTCGAGGTAGCGCGGATAGATGCTGCGAACCAGCATCTCCGGCGCCAGCGCGTCGTGATGCGCCGTGATCGACAGAAAGATCCGGTCGATCGGCTCGCCCGTCGCTTCCACGGTATCGGCGCTGACATGCTTCGGCGCCTCCGGCGGATCGAGCGATGGATAGACGAAGCTGAGATCGATGCGTTCCTGCGGTCCGGAATGGCGCTGGATCTTCATGCGGACGGCCTTGGTCGGCACGTTGAACAGGGTGGCTCCGATGCTCACCGGCAGCCGCGCCGGGTTTTCCGACAGCTCCGCCGCGCCCCAGGTT
>Ga0208480_1000163_pt1 | contig 26135 bp, 22 predicted proteins | sample NGESurshal092012_4_FD_184485 | JGI IMG/M metagenome (GOLD analysis project Ga0208480, IMG submission 184485) | Arctic peat soil microbial communities from Barrow, Alaska - NGEE Surface sample F53-1 shallow-092012 (SPAdes) | ecosystem: Environmental > Terrestrial > Soil > Wetlands > Peat ... | reverse complement strand
CGCGCCCCGCGTCATAAATCGCCGCTGCATCCGCCCGCTCCACACCCCGGGATTCGACGCTGGCGAGTTATGTCCCCCTGACCCCTCTGAACGCCTACCGAAAGATGCCGATTTGCAGGCGAATCTCGCGCCAGAAACCGGGCCACAACGAGGGCAACAGCGCCGGCTACTGGACTTGGTCGTAGACCTTGAACAGAGGGAGGTACATCGCGATCACGATGAAGCCGACCATCCCACCGATCACGCAGATCATGATCGGCTCGAGGATCGACGTCAGCGCCTTGACCGACGCGGCGACCCGGTCCTCGTAGAACTCGGCGATCTTCGTCAGCATCGTGTCGAGCTCACCCGTCGACTCGCCGACGCCGACCATGTGGCTGACCATCGTCGGGAAGACCGGCGCGTCCTTGAGCGGCGCGGCGATCGTCCCGCCGGCCTTGACCGAGACGATCACGTCCGACATCGCCTTGGTCACGACCGCGTTGCCCGCGCTCTTGCCCGTGATGTCGAGCGCCTCGAGCAGCGGCACGCCGGCCGAGGTCAGCGCCGAGAAGGTCCGTGCCCACCGGGCGATCGCGATCTTCTGGACGATGTCGCCGATCTTGAACGGGATCCGCAGCCGCAGGCGATCCCACTGGACGCGTCCGGTCTTCGACTTCTTCCACTTGATGAAGGCCGTGACCGTCGCGGCGATCGCGATGATGAAGACGTACCAGTAGCCGATGATGTCGTGTGAGAAGTCGACCGTGACCTGCGTCATCAGCGGCAGCTTCGCCCCCGACGCCGTCGTCGCGAACTGCTTGAGCACGCCCGCGAAGACCGGCACGACGTAGACCACAAGTGCGATCATCACGATCAGCGCGACGCTGACCACGACGCTCGGGTAGACCATCGCCGAGCGGACCTGCCGGTTCAGCGCGTCCTCCTTCTCGAGCTGGTCGGCGATCCGCAGCAGGGAGTCCTCGAGCACACCGCCGATCTCCCCGGCCCGGACCATCGATACGAACAGCGGGCTGAAGATCTTCGGGTGACGGGCGAGCGCCTGGCTGAGCGCCAGCCCGGCCTCGACGTCCTTGCGCACGGCGACCAGCGTCGCCAGCAGCTTCTTGTTCTCGGTCTGCTCCTCGAGCACGAAGAGCGCCCGGAGGATCGTCATTCCCGAGGAGACCATCGTCGCCAGCTGCCGAGACATCACGGCCAGGTCGCTCAGCGTGACCCGCTCGAAGACGGTCAGGTTGAGCTCGCGCGAGACGTGCTTCTCGGCGATCTCGAGCACGACCAGCCCGCGCGCCTTGAGCTGGTCTGAGACCGCCTGCTTGGTTTCGGCCTCGACATTGCCGCGCATCGGCGCGCCGGCCATGTCCATCGCCTTGAAGAGATACGTGCTCATTGCGGTCTCCTATGCAGCCAGAACCGTCGCGCCGAGCAGGCGCTTGAGCTCCTCGGGGGTGGACGAACGACTCTCGGCGAGCTTCTGCGTGATCGTGCCCGCCCGCACCAGGCTGGCCAGCGCCCCGTCCATCGTCTGCATCCCGGCTGCCGAGCCGGTCTGCATGAAGGACGTGATCTGGTGGATCTTGCCCTCGCGGATCAGGTTGCGGATCCCCGGCGTCGGGATCAGCACCTCGCAGGCGGCGACCCGGCCGGCCCCGTCGGCCGTCGGCAGAAGCTGCTGCGTGATCACGCCCTGGAGGGCGACCGACAGCTGGACGCGAATCTGGTTCTGCTGCTCGGCCGGGAAGACGTCGATGATCCGGTCGATCGTCTGCGGCGCGTCCGAGGTGTGCAGCGTCGCGAACACCAGGTGGCCGGTCTCGGCCGCGGTCAGCGCCGTCGCGATCGTGTCGAGGTCGCGCATCTCGCCGACCAGGATCACGTCCGGGTCCTGGCGCAGGGCCGACTTGAGGGCCGAGGCGAAGCTCGTCGCATCCGTCCCCAGCTCCCGCTGGTTGACGATGCACCGCTTGTGACTGTGGAGGAACTCGATCGGGTCCTCGATCGTCATGATGTGCTCTTCGCGAGTCGCGTTGATCTCGTCGATCATCGCCGCCAGCGAGGTCGACTTGCCGGAGCCGGTCGGCCCGGTCACGAGGACGATGCCGCGTGGCTTGCGGGTCAGCTCGTGGACGACCGGCGGCAGACCGAGATCGTCGATCGAGGTCAGGTCGGTCGGGATCAGGCGAAACGCCGCACCCAGCGCCGAGCGCTGGAAGTACGCGTTGACGCGGAACCGGGCCTGATCGGGGATCACGTAGGCGAAGTCGAGCTGGAGGTCGTTCTCCAGCCGCCGGCGCTGCTCGCCCGAGAGGATCGAGTAGACGATCTCCCGGGTGTCCTCCGGCGAGAGGACCGGGAAGTCGGTCAGCGCGACGAGGTGGCCACGGACGCGGACAGTCGGCCGCGCGCCGGCGGCAATGTGCAGATCGGACGCACGGCGGCCGATCACCTCCATCAGTACATCAGCAAAGTCAATTGACATCTCAACCCCTCTATCGGCAGGCTCGTGAACAAAATGAAGCGGCAATCAACCGGCCAGGCCCGTGCCGCAGACCCGCGCGACCTCGGCAATCGACGTGCGGCCCTGCTTGACCTTCTCGAGACCGTCGTCCTTCAGGCGACGCATTCCCTGGGAGCTCGCCATCTCCCCGATCTCGTCCGTCGATCGCCGCTCGATCGTCAGCGAGCGGACCTCTGAGGTGACGCTCATCACCTCGTAGATCCCGGTCCGGCCCTTGTAGCCCGACTGGCCGCAGTGCTTGCAGCCGACCGGCTCGTACGCCTCGACGTCGAAGGCCGCGTGGTAGCCGTACTCCCGCAGCGTCTCGGCCGGCAGGATGATCCGCCGCTTGCAGTGGGCGCAGAGCGTCCTGACCAGACGCTGGGCGACGACGCAGTCGATCGCCGACGCCACGAGGAAGGGCTCGATCCCCATCTCGACGAGCCGGGTGAGCGCCGTCGGGGCATCGTTGGTGTGGAGCGTCGAGAGCACGAGGTGGCCGGTCAGGGCCGACTCGATCGCGATGTGCGCGGTCTCCCGGTCACGGATCTCGCCGACCATGATCACGTCCGGGTCCGCCCGGACCATCGACCGCAGACCGGTCGCGAAGGTCAGGCCGGACCTCGCGTTGACCTGGATCTGGGTCACACCCGAGAGCTCGTACTCGACGGGATCCTCGATCGTGATGACGTTCTTCTCCTTCGTGTTCAGCGTCGTCAGCGCCGCGTACAGCGACGTCGACTTGCCCGAGCCGGTCGGCCCGGTCACCAGCACACAGCCGTACGCCTGCCTGAAGGCCCGCTCGAAGCGCTCCCGCTCGCCCGTCGCCATGCCGAGCGTCTCCATGTCCATGACGACCGCGTCCTTGTCGAGGATCCGCATCACGACGCCCTCGCCGTGGACGGTCGGCAGCGTGACGATCCGCAGGTCGACGTGGTGCCCGTCGACGGTCAGGCCGACCCGCCCGTCCTGGGGGATCCGCCGCTCGGCGATGTCCAGCTCGGCCATGATCTTGATCCGCGAGACGACGCCGGCCGTCATCCGCCGCGGGATCGTCGTCAGCTCTGAGAGGACGCCGTCGATGCGCAGGCGCACGCGAAGGTCCTGGCCGTCGGGCGCGAGGTGCAGGTCGGAGGCCCCGGCCTCGACGGCCTGGCCGACGAGCTGGTGGACGAGGCGCACGATCGGCGCGTCGTCGGCCGACTCCCGCAGGTCGACGACCTCGACCGCTTCATCGGCGTCCGCCGACGACTGGACGACATCGCCGAAGCGCGAGAGCCGCGAGATCACCGACTGGATGTCCTCGTGTGTCGCGACCGCCTGGCGCACCTCGTAGCCGGTCATGATCGAGATGTCGTCGATCGCGACCACGTTCGCCGGGTCGGCCATCGCGACGAGGAGGGTCCGCTGGTCGACGAACCCGACCGGCAGCGCCTCGTAGCGCTTGGCCGCCGTGATGTTGACGAGGTTGGCCGCCGTCATGTCGACGCTGAACACGCTCAGGTCGATGAAATCCAGGCCGTAGCGCTCGGCGACTGCCCGCGCGAGGCCGTCCGGCGTGAGGGCCGCCCCCGCGACGAGGACCTGCTCCGGCGTCGTCCCGGCCCGTTTGGCCGCGCCGATCGCCTCGTCCACGCGCTCGCGGCTGCACAGACCGAGCTCGACGATCACATCCGTCAGGAAGCGGTTCGAGCTTCCCCGCCTGGTCGGGGCGATCACGCCGTTCCAGGCCTGGTCCTCCTCGAGGGCCAGCGCCCCCTCGAGCGGGGCGCCGTCCGCCGGCACCGCCCTCAGACGGCCCTGGCGCTCATATGTGATCCTTCCCTCGTTCATCTCTGGCTCCCCTGCGCATCGCCGCGAGCGGCGCGTCTATCCCTGTCCATATGCGGAAGCTCCGTGCGCCCTGGCGGACGAGGATCTCGAGCCCGTCGACCGTCTCCAGGCCGCGCTCCTCGGCGGCTCGCACGAGCGGCGTTGGACGTTTGCTGTATACGAGGTCGACCACGTAGCCATACTCGGACAGTTCATCGGCCGCGACGGGCAAATTCCTGAGCCCATTCGAGTCCTTGATCGAACACGCGTCCAGACCGACCGTCGTGCAGTTGACGAGCAGATCGGCCGGGAGCGCGCGATCGACGGCCCGCACATCGAGCTCGGCCGCCAGCTCGCGGGCCCGCGCGGGCGTCCGATTCCACACCGACACGCTCGCCCCGGCCTCCCGCAGCGCCCAGACCACCGCCCGGGCGCTCCCCCCCGCCCCCATCACCAGCGCCGACATCCCAGCCGGGTCGCGCCCGAGCGCGTCGAGCACGCCGGGGGCATCGGTGTTCTCCGCGGTGATCTCCCCTTCCCGGCTGAAGCTCAGCGTGTTCGCCGCCCCGATCGCCCGCGCCGCCGGACTCGCCCGGTCGGCCACGGCCAGCGCGCGGGCCTTGTGGGGCACGGTCACGTTGGCGCCGACGAACCCCGCGCCGCCGAGCGCCCGGACCGTCTCCGAGAACTGGTCCGGCGCGACCGGAAGCAGCTGGTAGGACCATCCCTCGAGGCCCAGCGCCGCGAACGCCGCCCGGTGCATCGCCGGCGAGCGGCTGTGGGCGACGGGCCAGCCGAGCACGCCCAGGCGCCTGGGCGCCACGACCGCCTGCCGGGCACCCGGCCCGGGGCTATCCACTACACGTCGTCGGAGACCGGCCGTTGTCGGCGTTCCGGGCGTTGTTGTACCTGGCCGAGTCCTTCTCGAACTGCGCGAACGTGCTCGAGAAGGCGTCCTCTCCGCAGGTTCCCGGCTTGACCACGTAGTACAGGTAGGAGACCTTCGCCGGGTGCGCCGCCGCCTGCAGCGCGGCGAGGCCCGGGTTGCCGATCGGCGTCGGCGGAAGGCCCCGGTGGAGGCGGGTGTTGTACGGCGAGTTGCGAGCCAGCTGTGAGGCGGTCAGCGGCTTGGTGAAGTCGTTGAGCGCGTAGCGGAGCGTCGCGTCGATTCCCAGCGGCATGTTCGCCTTCAAGCGGTTGTAGATCACCGCCGCGATCAGCGGCCGCTCCCGCGGGACCTGCGCCTCACGCTCGACCATCGATGCGATCGTCACGACGTCGTAGGTCGACAGGTTCACGTGCCTGGCTGCCGCCAGGTTGACCTTCGCGATGTTCTGCTTGAACGCGACGAGCTGCTCGTTGACGAGCTTGCTGACCGGGTCGCCCGGCAGCAGGTCGTAGGTGTCCGGGAAGAGGAAGCCCTCGAGCGAGTGGACCGAGGACTTCGCGCCGAAGCTCGTCGGCTTGAGGACGTGTGAGTGGGCAGACGCCGCGACGTAGTCGCCGAGCACTCCTGCCGTCTTGGCCACCGCGGCGATCTCGACCCGCGAGAAGCCCTCTGGGATCGTCACCTTCAGCGTCACCGCCGGCTGGGCCGCCGCGCCGGTCAGCGCGCTGAGCGCCGCGCCGTAGCTCATCCCCTGGCGGAGCACGTACCGCCCCGACTCGAGCTTGCCGCGCTTGCCCGAGAGCTCCGCGCGAAGCTTGAAGAAGAAGGCCGAGGAGATCACGTGGTCCTTGGCCAGCAGCGATCCGATCGCGCTCGTCCCGGCGCCCGCCGGGATCACGACGTCGACCTGCCCGTGCCCGCTCCCCTTCAGCGGCTGGAACAGCGAGAAGAGGAACCACAGCACGACCACGACGCCGATCAGCGCCGCGATCGCACCGATCCGCCCGCGTGGACTGCGCGGCAGGCCGGCTCTGCGATCTGTCGATCTGCGGTCGGACATCGGGCTCCGTCGTGGGGTTCTCCGGTCAAGCGACTCGCGCAGGCTACCGGCGCGGCTGGCCGAGGTCCCGCCCGCCGTGGGCACGCGCCGGCGCAACGGGGCTCGCGGCGTCGCACCCCGGGCAATCGGGGTTCGCCGCGCTGAGCTCGACCGCTCGCGGTCGACAGGCTCCTCCGTCCCGGCCTCGTCCGGATCCGCGGCTCTCCGCCCGCCGCGAAGCCCCGACAGGCGTCCGCCGAGTCCGTTGACCCCGCCCAGCTTGAGCCCCTGCGGCAGCGACGGCCGACCGGCCGGCACCGAAATCGACGGAAGTCTTCCTGCCAGGCCGCGTCGCCCACCACGTCCCGCGGACGACCGGCCCGGTTCGTGGCCCGGGTCCGGCTCCCCGACATCCGGTCCGGCGTAGCCTGGGTGCGGCTCGGCTGCGTGCGCGACGTAGTCTTGGCCCGGCTGATGGGCGGCCTGTTCGTCGTAGGCCACGTGGGGGTCGTGAGGGGCGCCCTCGTCATCCGGGGCGTAGGCGGCATGCGGGTCGTACGCCGCCTGCGGGTCGTACGCGGCGTGCGGGTCGTACGCGGCGTGCGGGTCGTAGGCGGGGCCCGGAACCTCGAGGGGCCAGTTGACGTCGGGCTGTGGCGAGAGCCGCGGGTCGAGCACCGACGCGACAGGCGGGGCGGCCATCGGCCAGTCGAGGTCCGGCGGTCGCGACACGGTCGGGTCGAAGTCCGACGCGAGGATGTCGAAATGCCCTTCGTCGCCCGCGCCGCCGCCTCCCTCGCGTCGCGCGCGCCGCCGCTCCCGCTCACGCCGATCGCGCTCGCGCTGCTCGGCCGTGCGGCTGCCCCCGGGATCTCCCTTGCGTGACGGACTCATGGCAGGTCGCGGGTCGCGCTGCCCGCTCGCCGTCAGCCTAGACCATCCCTGCTCCTTGCGGGAATCGAGTGCTCCCGCTCAGCGCTCGACCGGGCGCTGGGCCTGGAGCCAGCTCTGCAGGAGGTGAGCCGCCGCCCGTGAGTCCTCGCTCGCCCGCGAGCTCGGGTCCCGCTGTGCCAGCCGGGTCGTCAGCCGCTCGTCGTAGAGCTCGACCGCCACACCCTCCCCCAGCCGCTTTGCCAGGCGCGCGGCGAACTCCCGGGCCTCGACCGTCTGCGCGCTGTCGCCGCCGCGCAGGGACAGCGGCAGCCCGACGACGACACGATCGACCTCCCGCACACCGACGAGCTCCGCGATCCTCGCCAGCCCCCGCCGGGTGCCCGGGGCGAGTATGTGCTCGATCGGCGTGACGATCGTCTGCGTCGGGTCGCACACCGCGCACCCGCAGCGGGCGCTCCCATAGTCCAGCGCGAGAACCCGCACCCGCTGCTACGCCGCGCCCGCGAGGGCCGCCCGGACCGCCGCCCGGGCGGCGTCGATCGCCGCGCCGACCTTCGCCCCGTCGCGTCCTCCGGCCCGCGCCATCGTGTCCCGGCCGCCACCGCCGCCGCCGGCCAGCTGCGCGGCCACCTTGACGATCGCGCCGGCCTTCACGCCGCGTTCGACCAGGCTCGGCGAGACGCTCGCCACGAAGAGCGCCCGGCCGCCGCTCTCGGCGCCCAGCACGATCGCCGCGTCCCCGAGCTTCGGCTTGACCCGATCGAGGATCCCGAGCAGCGCCTTCTCGTCCGCGGCGACCACCACGCTCGCCAGGACGCCGGCGCCGTCGACCTGCTCGACCCGACCCGCGAGCTCCTCGACATCGACCCGGCCTGCGCTCCCACCTCCCGACCGCGCGGCCTGGGCCAGCGCACGCCGCTCGGTCTCCCGCGCTCGCAATGCGTCGAGCGCGCCCTCCGGGCGGGCTCGCAGCTCTCCCGCGAGCTCGTGGAGGAGCTCGTCGTGGCGGCGCAGCAACGCCACCCCCGGCGGCCCGCTCAACGCCTCGATCCGCCTGACGTTCGCCGCGCTCGACGTCTCCGAGACGATTCGCAGGACGCCGATCTCCCCGGTCGAGCGGACATGCGTCCCGCCGCAGAGCTCCCGGCTGAAGTCCCCGTCCCCGACCTCGACCATCCGCACGATCTCCCCGTACTTCTCACCGAACAGCGCCATCGCCCCCAGCGCCTTCGCCTCCTTCAGCGTCGTCGAGATCGGCCGGACCCGGTGGTTCTCGGAGATCCACGTGTTGACCTGGTCCTCGACGTCCCGCAACTCCTCCACCGTCAGGCCCTGCGAGTGGCTGAAGTCGAAGCGCAGCTTGTCGGGCCCGACGTAGGAGCCCATCTGGTGCACGTGACTCCCCAGCCGCCGCCGCAACGCCGCCTGGAGCAGGTGGGTCGACGTGTGGTTGCACTCCGTCGCATGCCGCGCGACCCGGTCGACCCGCGCGACGACGCGCTCGCCCGCGTGCAGCTCGCCCTGCTCGAGGACCGCCACGACCGCCTGGTCCTCGCCGAGGCGGATCACCTCCGCGACGCTCGCCCGGCAGTCCCCCTCGACGCACTCGATCACCCCGCCGTCTGAGACCTGCCCCCCGCCGGCCGCGTAGAACGGCGAGTCCGCCAGCTTGATCAGAACGCCCGTCCGGCCGTTTCCCGACGGCGCGTCGACCGCCCCGACCGTCGTCGACTGCTCGAGCGTCTGGTAGCCGACGAAGTTCGTCGCGAAGTCCGTCGCCCCCGAGAACGCCAGTGCTGCCGCCCGCGGATCCCCGCCCGAGTCCCGCGCCCCTGCGCGTGAGCGCCTGCGTTGGTCTGCCATGAACTGGTCAAACTCGTCCTCGTCAACTGCCAATCCCTCTTCCGCGAGCAGCTCCTTCGTCAGCTCGAACGGGAAGCCGAACGTGTCGTGCAGGCGGAACGCCTCGCCCGCCGGGACCGCCCCCGACTCCCGCCCCCGCTCGATCAGCTCACCCAGGGTCCGCATGCCCTGGTCGAGCGTCCGCCCGAAGCTCTCCTCCTCGGACGCCAGCCACTTGTCGATCGACGCCCGCTGCTCGATCAGCTCCGGGTAGATCCCCCCCATCTGCTCGCGTACGACGTCCGCGTAGCCCGCCAGGAAGCCCGGCTCGAGGCCCAGCGTCCGGCCCTGGTGGATCGCCCGGCGCATCACCCGCCGCAGCACGTAGCCCCGCTCCTCGTTCGACGGCACGACCCCGTCCGCGATCAGGAAGTTCATCCCCCGCGAATGGTCGGCCAGGATCCGCAGCGCCCGGTCGGTCGGCTGGTCGACCCCGTACGCGCGGCCCGACAGCGACTCTCCCAGCTCGATCAGCGGCCTGAGCTGATCCGTCTCGAAGACCGACGGGACGTTCTGCATGATCGCCGCCATCCGCTCGAGCCCGAGGCCCGTATCGATGTTCTTCGCCGGCAGCGGCGTCAGCCTGTCGACCGGATTCTGGTCAAACTGCATGAAGACGAGGTTCCAGTACTCCAGGAACCGCTCGTTCTCCCCGCCCGGGAGGTCCTCGGGCAGGCCGAACTCGACGCCCCGGTCCAGGTAGAGCTCAGAGCACGGACCGCATGGCCCCGTCGGCCCCGCCTGCCAGAAGTTCTCGCTGCGTGGGCACGCGACGATCCGCTCGCGCGGGACGCCGACGCCGAGCCACGCGTCGATCGCCTCCTCGTCGGCGTCGATACCCAGCCCCTCGTCACCCTCGAAGACCGTGATCCAGATCCGCTCGGGGTCGAGGCCGAAGCCGTTCAGCGAGAGCTCCCACGCGAACTCGACCGCCCCCTGCTTGAAGTAGTCACCGACCGAGAAGTTCCCCAGCATCTCGAAGAACGTCAGGTGTCGGGCGGTCGTGCCGACGACGTCGATGTCCACCGTCCGGAAGCACTTCTGCGCGCTCGTCAGCCGCTTGCCGGGCGGCTGCTCCTGGCCGAGGAAGTACGGCTTGAGCGGCTGCATCCCGGCCGTCGTGAGGAGGACCGACGGGTCGTGGGCCACCGGAACGAGCGACCCTGACGGGATCAGCAGGTGGCCGCGCTCCACGAAGAACTCGTGGAAACGCTGGCGGATCTCGTCGGTGCGCATGGCTGGAGGTTAGCTGCGAGTCGGGCGGGTCGGCCAAGGGAGGAGGACGCTCCGCGGGGGGTCGGGTGCGGGCGCGGGCGCGGGGCGGGTGCGGGCGCGGGCGCGGGCGCGGGTGCGGGGCGGGTGCGGGGCGGGTGCGGGCGCGGTGCGAGCGGTGGAGGATGGGGGGCCTCTCGAGGAAAGTGGTTGACTGACTCACGAGTGTGCCGGTCGGGGCGGGCACCCAAGCGAGCGTGGGGAGAGTGTGGCGGTCGTGGCGGCCAGACGAACGGCGTTCGTAAACGAACAGCGTTCGTGTTCGTTTTTCGCGCGCACACACACCTCGATCGCGGCGATCCGGCCGGGCTGCCGTGCAACGCGCTCCGGCGCACCGCCGTCCCGGCGGACCTGCCGGAGAACCCCCGACCCCCCAACGTGCTCGCGCTCCACGTGGACGATGTCGGCGCCGCGCGGGCCGAGCTCGAGGCCAAGGACATCCAGTTCTCCGGAGAGACGTTCGATACGGGCGTCTGCCACACGGCCTTCTTCACCGACCCCGACGGCAACGACCTGATGCTTCACTGCCGGTACGCCCCCCGGCCGTAGCACCCCCGGAAAGGGGGCCAGGACCCGGCCGGCCGCGTGCGGACAGGCGGGGCGAATTCCCCGCCTGGCGTATCCGGTACGGCGGCCTGCTCGAGGACTAGTTCGTCGCGACCCAGGTGACGACGCCGCTGTCGCAGCTGTCGACCGTCGCGCCGGTGGTTCCGTCGGTGATGATGACTGTCACGCGGAACGTCCCGGCCGCTCTGAGCGGATTGGTGAACTTGCCGTAGAGCTTGGTGACGAAGGCACCCTTGTCGCCGTTGCTGAAGGCCTTGGAGAACGTGCTGGTGTCCGTGAAGACGCCCTTGGTGATCTTCTTGTTCAGGGTGACCGACAGGCCGCCGTAGGAACCCTGTCCGCCGGTGCCCTGGCAGGTCGAAGTCCATTCGATGTCGAAGCGGCCCATCGTCGTGCCGGTCGGTGAGACGCGGAGGTCGAGGGGGAGGCCGAGGTTGCCGGACTTCTGCGTGCTCGTGCCGACGAAGGCCGCGCCCTTCTTGGGGACAACCGTCTTCGCGGCGGCGACGGCCGCCGGCGCGACGCCGATCCCGAGTGCGGCGCCGAGCGCCAGGCACTTGGTTGCGTTGCGTTTCAGATCCTTCATCAACTACCGCCTCCGTCCGTTTTGTTTCGACTCGACCCCCAAACACCGTCGTCCCGCGGGAGTTGCGGGCCGGTGGGTCGCGTTGGGGTCGACCAAATATGCCGTCGGACGATAGCTCGCCGACCGGCCATCAGGCTATCGTCCCGTGACCGACCACGAGATCACCGGCCATCAGGCAGCCGAGCTGTCCGGGCGCCGCGCCGGATGCCGGCTCGAGCAGGTCGAGTTCGAGCAGGCCGGCCTCGTCGGGTCCACACCGAACCCGGCAGGCCAGCGGGCGCTGGCGGTAGCGGAGCCTGACCGAATCGAACACCGGCCGGTGGAGGACGGTGTCGCGAAGCGTGACCCGCCGGGTCTCGAGCTCTGCCCGGCGGCCGACGACGACCGTGTCGGCGATCTTCTCGAGCACGTAGAGCGGCTCCCCCCCGCCGACGCCGAGCCCCCGCCGCTGGCCGACCGTGTACTCGCGCTGGCCCCGATGGCGGCCGACCCGGCGACCTGAGCGGTCGACGATCGGGCCGGGACGGGCGGCGTCGATGCCGTGCTTGGCGAGAAAGGCCGCGCGTCCGGTCCCGGCGAGAAAGCACAGATCCTGTGAGTCGGGCTTGCGGGCGACCGGCAGGCCCGCGTCGTGGGCCAGCTCGCGGACGGCGTCCTTGCGCAGCGCGCCGAGCGGAAAGTCGAGGCGGGCGATCGAGTCGGTCGCCAGGCCGGCCAGCATGTAGCTCTGATCCTTGGTCGGGTCGACCGCCACCCTGAGCAGGCCGTCCTGGATCCGGGCGTAGTGGCCGGTGGCGAGGCGGCCGGCGCCGAGGCGGCCGGCCAGGTCGAGCATCTCGTCGAGGCGGACGTCGCCGTTACAGCGGACGCACGGGTTCGGAGTCAGCCCGGCCGCGTGATCGGCCAGCCACGGGTCGACGACTCCGGCGCGGAACTCGGCCCGGAGGTCGAGCGAGAAGTGCGGCAGGCCGATGCCGTGGGCGAGCTCGCGGGCACCACGGACGGCCTGCGGCGAGCAGCAGCTCCGCTCGCCGTCGTTCGCCGGGTCAGACCACAGCTCGAGCGTGACGGCGACGGCCGCCGGACCGGCGAGCAGGGCGGCGACGGCGCTGTCGACGCCGCCGCTCATCGCGACCAGCGTCCGGTCGGGATCCGCCGGCAGGCGGGCGTCGGCCCGCGCGGCGGCGCCGAGCGCCCGGTGGAGGGCGTCGGCCGCGAGGTCGGCCGCGTGGCGCTTGGCCGGCGACAGGCCGCCGAGCTCCGCGGCGATCTGGTCGGGTCCGATCCGGGCGCCGTCGAGCAGGGGACGCCCGGAGACCAGGCTGACGACGGCGCTGCCGGCGGCGATCGCCGAGCCACACCCGGACGCGTCGAAGCCCGCGGCGGTGATCAGGTTGCCGGTCACCGTCAAAGAGATCCTGATGACGTCTCCGCAGGCCGCCCCACCGGCCGCGCCGGTGTGCGAGCGATCTGGAATCAGGCCGCGGCCGCGGGGGTGGTTGACGTGGTCGGCGAGCGTCACGACTCGGGCACGCCGTCGACGGCGAGTGTCCGGTTGGCGTAGCGGTGGTCGTCGGTCAGCTCCCGGCCGAACCAATCCGGCGGGTGGAACTCGTGGCTGGCGGCCTCGGAGTCGAACTCGACCTCGGCGACCGTCAGGCCGGCGAGGTCGCCGGTGTAGACGTCGAGCTCGATCGTCAGGCCGCCGTCGGCCGGCAGCCGGTAGCGGGTCTTGGCGACCCGGCGGCCGTCGCTGAGCGGCCAGAGGGAGGCGAAGCGGCGCTCGTCGATCTCGAACTCCTCCTCGACGCGAACCCGGCCGGCGCCGGCCTTGACGGTCAGCAGGGTCCGGCCGTCCCGCCGGCGGACACGAACCTCGGATGGCCCCTCGACGACGATGTAGCCCTGCTCGATCTGCTCGGACGGGTGCCTGTCGAAACCGTCGGGGGGTTCGTGGACGAGGAACTTCCGCTCGATCTCGCGGCCGTCGGCCATCCCGGTCAGACGCCCGCGTCGCGCGCGGCCTCAGCCTCGGCGCAGCGGAGGTAGACCTGGATCCGGGTGGTGAAGGCCGCTCCGGTCTCGGCGTAGATCCGGCGGCCGAGCCGGCGAGCGTCGCGGAGGTGCTCGGCGCGGGCCTCACCGACAAGCTCGAGGAACGCCGCATCGCCGTCGCCGGCGACTCGCTCGGCGAGGACGCCGAGGTCGTGGTCGTCGCCGAGCAGCTCTGACAGGCGGTGGGCCTCCTCGGCCAGGACGCCGACCACGTCGGGCCAGGCGTCGACGAGCAGCCGGTGGTGATACCAGAGGTCCTTGACGCGCTTGCGCCAGTCGTGGAGATTGTCGGTCGTCGGATCGACGTCGGCCTCGACGAAGGCGTCCCGGCCGCGCTTGTACGCGCGCGAGATCCCCCGGCCGATCGTCGACCATTCGCAGTCCAGCGGCCAGCCGTCGATCCGGCCGATCACGTCCGTGAGGGCTTCGATGACGAGGGCTGGGGCGCCGCCGTCGGACTTCGGGCCGTCCGGCGGATCCCCGCCCGGCCGTGCCGGCGCGTCGGGTCGATGGTCGTCGAGCCGGGACCGGAGGTCGGCGAAGTCGTCGGCGCTGACGCGGGAGTCGTCGCGCTTGGCGAGCAGGTCGACCGTCTGGACCATGACGTCGGCGTCGCGGGCACCCGAGATCAGCCGGGCCGCGTCGCGAATCGCCGAGTTCTCCTGCCGGTAGACGGCCTTGTCGAGTCCGGGTCGTGCCAGTCTGAGGAGGGCGCGCGTCTTCTTGAGGTTCTTGCGGGCCTCGTGGACCGCGGTCACCGGATCGTCGGGATAGTCGTCACGCAACAGGCGGACCGCCTCGGCCAGTTCGTCCCTCGCCGTCTGCCGGAGTGAGTCGTTGAGATCGCGGTCGAACGGCAGACGGAAGGCCATCCCAGATTAGTAGCAGCTCAGGCCGTCGTCGCAGGGGCGCAGCCGGTTCGATCGGGGGCCGGCGCGGCGCGACTGCGCGAGGCCTGGCGAGCGTGGTCCGGGTCACCGAGGTCGACGGCGGGCGCCGGGGCCGGCGTGTTGCCGGTCGGCCGGGTCGGCGGCGGTGATCGCCGAGGTCAACCGGCACTTGGAGGAGTGCGGGGACTCGTCGTGGAGAAGTGGAGAAGTGGAGAAGTGGAGAAGTGGAGAAGTGGACTCTCCAACGAAAGTAGTTGACTGACTCAGTCAGCTACTTTCGCGAAGAAGGTCTCCCATCCACCTCCGCCGCCCGGGACGACCCCGGTCCATCACATGCCCCGCCCCCCGACCGACTCCGGCCGACCGACTCCGACCCACGCGCGCGCCCACTCGCGCGCCCGCGTTGAGCGCGCGGAGCGACCATCCCCAGAGGCCGACCGTGGAGCCCTACGGCCCGGCTGAGGTGCCCGACGCCCGAGCGGCGTCACGCTGGCTCGTCGCGACCGCGCCGCGAGCGTCCTGGATCGCGCGCTGTAGACCGGCGATGCCGGGGGCGTCGGAGGCAGGGGCGACGGGAGAGGCCGGTGGGCCGCCGCACGCGGCGGCGGCCCCGGTCACGGCCAGGAGGGCGATCAGGGAGAACGTTCTCCGCATCACTGCCCTGATCGGCAGCCGGCCAGGCCGGCATTAGCAGCTGCGTGGCTCCGCGTCAGCGGGCGGACGGCGGCCTGCGAGACGACGATCGTCCCGCCGACCTTTGACCTGAACGGTGGCCGGCCCCACCCGACCCGACCCCACCCGACCCGACCCCACCCGACCCGACCCGACCCGACCCGCCCAGGAGGCCGTCAGCCGGCCGGCCGAACCGGGGCGGTGGGGGCGAGCCGGATCCCGAGCTCGGTGAGCTGCTTCTCGTCGACGGGTGCGGGCGCGCCGGTGAGGGGATCGGAGCCGCTGGCGGTCTTGGGAAAGGCGATCACCTCGCGGATCGAGTCGTGGCCGGCGATGATCGCGACGATCCGGTCGACACCGAAGGCGATGCCGCCGTGGGGTGGGGCTCCGTAGCGGAGGGCTTCGAGGAGGAAGCCGAAGCGGGATTCGGCCTCGGCCTCGTCCATCCCGATCGCGGCGAAGACCTGACTCTGGATCTCGGGGGTGTGGGTACGAATCGACCCGCCGCCGAGCTCGACGCCGTCGACGACGAGGTCGTAGCCGCGGGAGCGGAGACGCCCGGGGTCGGCGAAGGACAGGTCGGTCTCGCCGTGGGCGGGCGCGGGCGCGGTGAACGGGTGGTGGAGGGCGTCCCAGCGGCGTTCGGCGTCGTTGTAGCCGAACATCGGGAAGTCGACGATCCAGAGGATGTCGTGGCGACCGGCGGGGATCAGGTCGAAGCGGGCGCCGAGCTCGAGCCGGAGGGCGCCGAGCGAGGCGGCGACGACGGGCTGGGTGTCGGCGACGAACAGGAGGAGGTCGCCGGGCTTGGCGTCGAGCTTCTCGTTGACGGCGGCGACCTGGTCCGGAGAGAAGAACTTCTCGAGGTTGGAGCGCCAGCCGGTCGCCGAGACGTAGATCGGGGCGACGGCGCGGGCGCCGTGGCGGGCGACGATCGGGTTGAGGGCGTCCTGCTCGGCGCGGGAGAGCTCGCGGGGACCGGCGTTCAGGGCGCGGACGACGCCGCCGCCGTCGATCACCCGCTCGAAGACCTTGAACTGGCTGCCGCGGACGAGGTCGGTCACATCGACGATCTCGAGGCCGAAGCGGGTGTCGGGCTTGTCGGAGCCGAAGCGGAGCATGGCGTCGTCGTAGGCGAGCCGGGGCCAGGGGGCCGGGGGGACCGGGAACTGGCCGACGGCGAAGACGTGTGTCATCAGGCCCTCGATCAGGTCGATGATGTCGTCCTCGGAGACGAAGGAGAGCTCGATGTCGAGCTGGGTGAACTCGAGCTGGCGATCGGCGCGGAGGTCCTCGTCGCGGAAGCAGCGGGCGATCTGGAAGTAGCGCTCGTAGCCGGCGATCATCAGGAGCTGCTTGAAGAGCTGGGGCGACTGCGGGAGGGCGTAGAAGGAGCCGGGTGTCATGCGGGCGGGGACGAGGAAGTCGCGGGCGCCCTCGGGGGTCGAGCGGGTGAGGATGGGGGTCTCGATCTCGAGGAAGTCGCGGGCGTCGAGGTGGGCGCGCATCGCGGCGACGAGGGCGTGGCGGAGCTCGACGGATGTGCGCATGGAGTCGCGGCGGAGGTCGAGGTAGCGGTGGCGGAGGCGGAGCGTCTCGTCGAGGGGACCGTCCTCGTCGAGCGGGAAGGGTGGGGTCTGGGCGGCGGCGAGGTGGTCGAGCGACGAGACGGCGAGCTCGACCAGACCGGTCGGGAGGGCTGGGTTGACGTTCTCGGGGGTGCGGAGGACGACAGTGCCGGAGACGCTGATGACGTGCTCGGAGCGAAGCTGATGGGCGGTGGCGTGGGCGTCGGGGGCGGTGTCGGGATGGAAGACGAGCTGGACGAGGCCGGAGCGGTCGCGGAGGTCGACGAAGACGACGCCGCCGTGGTCGCGGCGGGTGTTGACCCAGCCGGCGAGGCGGACGTGGGTGCCGACGTCGGCGGCTGAGAGCTGGCCGGACCAGTGGTCGCGGTAGGCGTTCGGGCGGGGTGGCGCCTTCAAGAGGGGACCTCGGCTTGGAGGAGGGCGATCAGTTGGGCGGAGTCGACGGGCTCCTGGGTTCCCGAGCGGGGGTCGCGGAGCTGGAGGCCGTCGTCGTCGACCACGGCCACGAAGCGGGCGCCGAGGCGGTCGGCGTGCTTGAGCTGGCCCTTGAGCGAGCGGCCGGTCAGCTCCATCTGGGCGCGAAGTCCATGGTGGCGGGCGTCGAGCATCGTCTGGAAGGCCTGGCGGCGGTCGGTCTCGTAGGCGACGAAGAGATCGACGCCGACCGGCGGGGAGGGTTGGCGGCCGGCGCTGAGGAGGATCCGCTCGACGCCGGCGGCCCAGCCGATGCCGGGGGTCGGGGGTCCGCCGAGCTGGGCGACGAGGCCGTCGTAGCGACCGCCGCCGCCGACGCCGCTCTGGGCGCCGAGGGCGTCGCTTGAGAACTCGAAGAGCGTCCGCGTGTAGTAGTCGAGCCCGCGAACGAGGGTGGAGTCGATCTCGTAGGGGACGCCGGCCGCGGCGAGGAGGGCCTTGACCTCGTCGAAATGCTCGGCATCCTCGGGGGAGAGGCGATCGAGCAGGCGGGGCGCGCCGGCCATCACACGGCGGGTTCCGGGGTCATCGGAATCGAACGCACGAAGTGGGTTGAGGTCGATTCGCGCACGCACCTGGGGGGAGAGTTCGTCTGATTTGTCGCGCAGATGGGTCTTCAGGTCAGCGGTGTAGGCGGACCGCGTAGCAGGGCTGCCGAGGCTTGCGAGGCGGAGGCGCAGGCCGCGGGCGCCGAGGCGGTCGAGGAGGGTGTGGGCGAGGACGATGGATTCGGCGTCGGTCGCGGGGTCGTGGGATCCGAGGACCTCGGCGCCGACCTGCCAGAACTGGCGGTAGCGGCCTTCCTGGGGCTTCTCGGAGCGGAAGAAGTTCGAGAAGTAGTAGAGCTTCACGGGGGCGGGAAGCTTGTGCATGCCGTGCTCGACGTAGGCCCGGCAGACGGGGGCGGTGCCCTCGGGGCGGAGGGTGAGGGAGCGGTGGCCGGAGTCCTCGAAGGTGTACATCTCCTTCTGGACGATGTCGGTCGACTGGCCGACGCCTCGGGAGAAGAGCTCTGTGGATTCGAAGGCGGGGGTCTCGATCCGGCCGTAGCCGGCGGCCTCGAGGAGCTCGGCGGCGGTCTGCTCGACTTCGGCGCGGAGGACGGCAAGGTCGGGGAGGACGTCGTAGGTGCCGCGGGGAGCCCGGATCGTCGGGGAGCTCACGCGAGCTCGCGGAGGAACGGGTTCGTGGCACGCTCTGCGCCGAGCGTGGTGAGCCCCATGTGGCCGGGGTGGACGGTCGCCTCGTCGGGGTGGCGGTCGAGCAGGAGGGCGATCGACTCGAGCAGGGTCGGAAGGTGGCCGCCGGGGAGGTCGGTCCGGCCGATCGAGCCGGCGAAGAGGACGTCGCCGGCGAAGAGGGCGTGGTCGGCGGGGATCGAGAAGGTCAGGTGGCCGGGGCTGTGGCCGGGGGTGAAGATCACGTCGATGTCGAGCCCGGCGAGGTGGAGGGTCTCGCCTCCGGAGATCAGATGGTCGGCGTCGTAGCTCTCGAAGGGGCCGAAGCCCGGCCAGGGGACGTAGGCGTTGATGTCGGCGAGAACCTCGCGCTCGAGCTCGGGGCACCAGACGGGAGCCCCGGTGTGGGCGGCGAGGGGGGCGACGGCGCCGATGTGGTCGAAGTGGGTGTGGGTGAGGAGGATCGCGTCGATCGTGAGACCGAGGCGGTCGATCGCGTCGATCAGGCGGGGGGCTTCTTCGCCGGGGTCGATCAGGACGGCGTGAGTCGAGCCGGCGGGCCCGACGATGTAGCAGTTCTCCTGGACGGGGCCGACGGTGAAGCTGTGGACGTCGAGCACGGGCGGCTCAGGAGGCCTTCTGGCGCTGGCGGCGGCGGTAGAGGAAGAGGTCGGTGTAGTAGCCGAGGGGTATGTAGGCGGCGAGGACGACGGGGAGGAGCTCGACCATCTTGGAGACGGCGTAGTGGAAGGCGACGACGGAGATCGCGGCGACGGCGACGGCGGCGATCACGGCGCGGGTGAACGCGCTGCGCCAGGTCGGCTGGATGTCGCGGCGGGCGTCGGCGGCGGCCTTCTTCTTCTCGGCGGGGGTCGCCTTGCCGCCCTTCTCGACGCCGGTCGGCTTGCGGCCGGTGCGGCCGCGGGCCTCGATCTGACCGGCGGCGTTACCGCGGTGCTTGCTGGAGCGCTTGCGCTTGGTCTGGGCCATCCGGGTGAAGCCTAGATGGTTGGGGATTCGTGCGCCGACGGGCTGGCCGGGTGTTCGGGCGGGGCGGAGAGGGCGTTCTCGAGGATGTGACGGGCGGGGTCGAACCCGGGCATCGAGAGCTCCCAGGGGAAGCCTTCGAAGGCGTGTTGGGGGGCTAGGCCGACGAGCTCGCCGGCGGCGATCGAGGCGTATTCGAGGATCGCGAAGATCAGCCGGGCGAGGGGCACGGCGTGGGTGTCCTCGACGTTGCAGGAGATCTGGATCAGGCGGTCGCGGGAGTCGAGCTGGATGGCGATCGCGCGTACGCCGGGAAGGCCCTTCGGGCCGCCCTCGCGGATCAGGCCGGCGATCTTGCGGGCCTCGTCGAAGGTCGTCGGCGGGGCGAGCTCGAGGTTGAAGGCGACGAGGAGGGGCCGGGCGCCGACGAGGACGGCGCCGGCGGTCGGGTGGACGTTGTGGGGGCCGAAGTCCGGACGGAGTCGGCCGTCGGCGATCCGGCGGGTGAGCTCGGCGAGGCCGCCGCGGCGGATCTCGGCGCGGGTGCGGCCGACGGCGGCGATCTCGCCGTAGAGGAAGACGGGGAGGTCGAGTTGGTCGGAGAGCAGCTCGGCGGTGACGAGGGCCTCGGCGATCGCGGGGCCGCGCATCGACGGGTCGAGGTAGACGAGCGGGACGACATCGATCGCGCCGACGTGGGGATGGACGCCGCGGGGATCACCGAGGTCGACCAGCTCGACGGCGGCCCGGGCGCCTTCGAGCAGGGCGCCCGACAGGCTGCCGGGAGCTCCGGCGAGGGTGAAGACCGCCCGATGGTGGTCGGTGTCGGCATGCCGGTCGAGCAGGCGGGCGCCGCCGGCGACGAAGGCCCGGCCGATCGCGTCGAGCGTGTCGAGCCGGCGGCCTTCGGAGACGTTGGGAACCGACATCAGCGGCAGCGTGGTCGGGAGTGTCGGCAACTTTGGCAGCGGTTCGTCGGTCGGATCGGGTCGCACGGCGTGCCCGCGAGCCTAGCCGACCGGTCGAGGACGGCTCGCGTGTATCCAGGTGCTGGATCGATGCTGCGGCCGGAGGGCCCGGGTCGAACTACGCGACGGCGTGGCCGGCGAGCTCGCGGTATGCCCGCCGCCAGTAGAGCAGGGGTGGCCGATCGTGAGTCGTTGCGCGATCGACCCGTCCGATCGCGATCGTGTGGTCGCCGGCCTCGACGATCCGCTCGCGAGCGCACAGCAGCCAGCCGAGTGCGCCGGGGATCGCCGGGAGGCCTTCGAAATCGACGAGGTCCTCGGCGAAGCGGTCGGCCCCGCGTTCGGCAAAGAGGCGCGCGACGGCTTCCTGTCCCTGGGCGAGCAGGCTGACGCAGTAGCGGTCGGCGTCGCACAACGCGGCGTGAGCGCCCGCGGTGCGGGCGATGCTGAAGAGCAGCAGGGGCGGCGTCAGCGACAGCGCCGAGAGTGAGCCGATCGTCATGCCGTGGGGTTGGCCGGCCTCGTCGACCGACGTTACGACGGCGACGGACGTCGGCACTGCGGAGAACGTCGTGCGGAAGCGCTGCGCGTCAAGCGGCACGGCGGAACCTCGAACGGAGGATCGCGTCGAGTGCGCCCGAACGTTCGGGGTCGAGCTCGGCGAGTGCGCGGATGTCGTCGGCTGCGCTGGTCAGCCGGCCGAGCTCGATCAGAGCGCTCGCGCGGTGGGCGATCAGCTCCTGGCGATCGGCGTCCGGGAGGGCGAGCGCGCGCGTGAAGTCGTCGACCGCGTCTTCGAAGCGGCGGGCGTGCTCGAGCACGAAGCCGCGGTTGAAGAGGACGTCGGCATTCTCGCCGCCGAGCTCGAGCGCTCGTGTCAGATCATCCAGGGCCAGGTCGGTCTGCCCGACTTCGAACGCGAGGACCGCTCGATCGAGGAGCGCCGGCATGAACCCCGGGTCGACTTGGAGGGCGCCGGCGAACGATTCGAGTGCGTCGGCGTTCGACCCGGCCGCCTGCTGGACGAGCGCGAGCTGGCTGAGCAGGCGCGGGTCGTGCGGGTCGACATCGAGCCCTGCGCGGACGTCGTGATCGGCGCCGTGCGGGTCGCCGGCGGCTAACCGCAGCGTGGAGCGCAGCAGGCGGCCGGGGACGAAGTCCGGCTCCATGTCGAGGAGAGCCTCGAGATCGGCCATCGCTCCTTCGGCGTCGCCGATCTGGGCGCGAAGGTCCGCTCGCGTGCAGTAGACCTCGGGCAGGGGCGGCGCGACTGCGATCGCCCGGTCGATGTCTGCCAGGGCCGCGACGAGGTCGCCGAGCCGGATCGAGAGATTTGCTCGGTCGGTGTGGTACTCGAAGTAGTTCGGGTCCCAATCGATCAGCCGCGTCCACTCGGCGTAGGCGTCGTCCAGGCGGCCGAGGGCCAGCAGGAGGCGGGCTCTGTTGTGGAGGAGCTGGGACCGGTGGACGAGGTAGCGATCGGCCGGGAGGTCACGGTCGAGTCGCTCGACACCTCGATCGATGAGCTCGAGTGCACGATCGAGGTTGCCGCGATGCATTTCGATCAGTGCGAGACCGTTGTCCTGGAAGACCTGGAAGTACGGGCCGTCGACGGGATCGTCCTCCATGCTCGCCAGGGCCCGGGCGTTGTTGGCCCACTCGAGGGCGGTCTCGTGGTCGCGGGGCCGGAGGAACCGGGTGTGGAGGATGGCGATCGCGTAGCTGCAGGTCATCTGCACGCGCGGCAGGGCGTACCGGCGCCGAAGCTCGTGGTAGAGCTCCGCGCATTCGGCCGGCCGGCCGAGTGGGACGAGCGCGCTGGCTGCCTTGGCCGTGAAGTGGCAGTAGTCCTGCTGGTGGATGACGGGGTCGCACAGGACTCGACCGCGCATGCCGAAGTCGACGATGGCGGCCGAGTAGCCGGCGGCCAGGCAGATCTCGAGCGCCGCGCGAAGCGCGTGCCGGCCGGCCCCGGTCGGGTCGGTGCCGCGCTCGCGGTGATAGGGAATGGCTCCGAGGCGCAGTCCCTGGTCGGCCTCTGCGTCGAGTGCGGCGGCCCGCTCGTCGTGCAGCCGGCCGCGGAGCTCGTGGCCGGCCGCTTCGTACGCGGATATCTCGGCGGGGTCGTCGCTGGTTCCGTCGGCCAGGACGTAGTCGCTGGTCAGCTCGGCCGGTGTTCGGTGATCGTCGGCGGGTGCCGGGGCCGGGGCGTCCACGTGCTGGGCCGACCGCCGGAGAGTCGCTTGGAGATCGGCCGGGAGCGGGGTCTGCCCGGCGCCGACGACGACCCGCAGGACGGCGGGATCGGCTCGGCGGACAACGAGGCCGGCCAGCTCCTGCTCGGTGAACTCGGCTGCGTCGATGTCGTCGAGCGCGATCGTCAACGGCCCGTCGTCGGCGTCGCGCGATCTGCGGGCGTAGGCGATCAGGAAGGTGACGATGCCCTGTGACATGGCCCGGACGAGCCCGTGGCCGGCGTAGCGGGTGCGCTCCTCGTGCGGCGTGATCGACACGAGCGACTCGGGGCCCGGACCGATGATCGCCGCGAGCTCTGGAACGGCGAAGAGGAGCTCGATGCGGTGTGTGTCGACCAGCTCGGGCCACCGGCGATGCGCGTCTGGTACGACCGTCGCGAGGATGTCCCCGACGCCCGAGTAGGGCCCGCGGCGGCGGGCATGGCAGCTCACGGTGAGCTTCGCAGCGGCCAGCGCGCCGAACGTGTCCCGGCGCGCGGCCCGCGTCGTCGCGGTGACAAAGAGATGTGGAGCCGATCGGGTCATGAGAGCTCTCCTCGGAGCGATGGGGTGGTTGTGCGGGCCTTGCTGCGCACCTGGAGGCGCGTGCGGCATGACAGGTAGGCGAGGAAGGAGAACTGCGCGAGGTTCAGGCTGATGAACACGACGGCGTCCCAGAACCGCGGGCTCGAGCTGCCCTGGGCGAGCGCGACCCGGGCCAGCCGGGCGATCTCGGTCAGCACGGGGATGATCGCGAACACGCCGACTGTGATGATCACGGCCACGCCGGCGGCGAAGAAGGGCGCGTATGAGCGAGCGACACGCCGATCCTGGTCGGTCCAGGCATCCAGGCTCTGGATCCGGTCGGGCCGGCGCAGGACGCGCCAGATCCGGTTGGCGACGATCGCCTTGGTCGCCGCGTGGAGGTCGTAGCAGCCGAGTGCGGTGGCCACGACGTAGTAGACGTCGGTCTCGAGGAAGAGCAGAAACTGGTAGGCGAACCGCGTGCAGATCGGGAACGCCATGGCCAGCGCGACGGCGCCGAGCGTGTTCCACCGGCCACCGGCGAGATGCGTCGCGTACGCGAGCAGGCCGAGGCCGCTGATCGCGACGACGTCGAGCAGCATGCCGGCGACGAACGCGAGGTACCGCTGGCGGCGCGGGACGCTCAGGAGGCTGGGCATCCGGGTCTCGAAGACGACGAAGTACAGGCGCGTGCCGAAGCCGAGCCGGCTGGGCAGGCCGACGCGGCGGCCGGCGAGGACGTGGGCCGCCTCGTGGAGGGCGAGCCACGGGAGCTGGCCGAAGACGACGAGAAGCTCGACCAGGGCGAGGGAGTCGGTGACGAAGATGTGCTTGGGATTCGGGGCGAGCTGCGGATCGGCGAGCACGGACGCGAGGTATCCGAGAAGGACGGCGGCGTAGAGGACGAACGCCGGGACGGAGAAGACGACTGCGGCGAGTCGCTGCAGGCCGACGGGTGCCGCCGCTGGGACCGGGTCCTGGCCGTCTTGACGCAGAAATCCGAGGTCGGCGAGGGTGACGATGAAGTCGTGGATGTCGAGCGTCTGCCCGTAGGTCGCCTCGTACCATGCGGCCGCGTCCGCCGGTGACATGCCGCCCGTCATCCGGTTGAGCAACTCGGCGCCGTCGGACGGCAGCACGGCGTAGGAGTCGCTGGCGGGACGCCCGACGAGGACGTCTGGGCCCTCGGGGACGAACGACAGCGGGTGGAATGCCAGCGGCAGGTCGAGTGCGGGGTTGGAAGGTGTGTCAGTGGTCATCGGAGAAGAAGCACAGAGGATGGAATGGGAGGCGAAGCGTGGTGGATGGAATGTGACGAAGCGCGGTGGATGGAATGTGACGAAGCGCGGTGGATGGAATGTGACGAAGCGCCAGGGGATGGGTTAACGTGCGGGTGCGCGGCCGAGGCCGCGCACCAGCCGGGATGCTAGAAGTGAAACGAGTGGTAGCCGCCGGTACACACGGCGGTCAGCCGGATCGCAGCAGCCTTGCGAATGGAGATCTTCTTCATGTCACACCTCCTTCCGGAGTAGTAGGGAGCTCCATTGTGGGGCCGGGCGACGCGGCCGTGTGTGAGGTTGGACACACTTGCGTGTGTCTCTCCCGCAGGCCAGCCTGCAAGGCCGGCCGGCGCGGCCGTGACGATCTCAGCCGCCGAGCAGGCGGCCTGCAAGGCCGGGCCGCGCAGCCGTGACGATCTCAGCCGCCGAGCTGCCCGCCGGTGAGGGCCGGGCGTCCACCACCGGCCAGCAGCGATCGGACGTTCCCGGTCACGGACTTCGGGGATCGCGACGCCGAGCGGGCTCGTCAGGCCGTAGTCCTCGTCGTTGCGCGGACTCGCACCGGGGGGTCCTGACCCTCCGGCGCACGAGCCGTGAGGCAATGTCACGCGGCCGGCGGACCGCCGATCCCCGGAGGGGCGGCTCCGGTGCCCGGGCTGTTCGGCGCCGCGTCGACGGCCGTGAAGGCCATGGCGAGGGCGATCACCCAGCCGAGGAACGTCCAGCCGAGGAAGACGTTGACGATCAGGATCGCCGGCAACTGATGATGCGCCCGCTTGACGGCGACGGCCGTCGGGACGAAGTAGAGGAAGAGCAGCACGACGACGAGGCCGGAGCCGCCGGGGATCAGCGCGGGGACGGATGGGAGCAGCATCGGAGAGACCTCCAGTGGTCAACTCGGACGTCTGGCATCCGAGTGCGTTGACGGCGTATACCCGGTTGTTCCGACTCGCCGGCCGAAACGGGACACCAGCGTCTCGGAAGTCGAGACCTGGGGTGTCTCAACGCGCAGTGGTGGACGCTCGCGTCGACGCCAGTCGCGTCGAGGACCAGGTCGTCTTCAGCGACTGGTCGTAGAGTCGCGGAGCGGGCCGACCCGGGAAAGGTGTGCTCGAGCGCGCGTCGGCGACCGTGGAGCTCAGTGACGACCGACGCGTCGGGTTGGGCTTGGCCGCGTCGACGTGGGTTGATTCCGGCGACGTAGTTCGTCGCATCGTCGACCACCTGCGGACCGTGGCGTCGTAGAGCCTCGGCAGATCGTCGACCTGGCGGTGGAGGTCGGCCTCGGTGTAGGGGCGTCGATGAACACGCTCTGGTCTATCACCCGAATCCCGGCCGACCCGCCCGCGAACCGCGCGAGCTGGCCGCGACCGGCGTGGCGAACGGCATCCATCTCCAAGAGGCGGTCCTCCGCCGCGGCGAACCCCGCCCCGAACCCAGTTCCCGCCTTGGAAGGCGAGATCAGCAGATGGCGACGAAGCCGGCGCACACGACGGCCGGGCCGGCGCGAAAGGCCTTTCGGGCGACGGCGCGTCTTGGACCAGACACCCGGCGTCCTCGGTTCCGACACGAGCCCATCCCAAGTCCGCGGGGCGTTAGGGCCGGCTAGACTGCCGGCCCCCGCCGGAGTAGCTCAGCTGGTTAGAGCAGCGGAATCATAATCCGCGTGTCGGGGGTTCGAGTCCCTCCTCCGGCATCACGAAACGCCTGCATATCGGCGGTATTTGGTAGGCGTTCAGAGGGGTCAGGGGGACATAACTCGCCAGCGTCGAATCCCGGGGTGTGGAGCGGGCGGATGCAGCGGCGATTTATGACGCGGGGCGCG
>Ga0208480_1000161_pt1 | contig 26222 bp, 22 predicted proteins | sample NGESurshal092012_4_FD_184485 | JGI IMG/M metagenome (GOLD analysis project Ga0208480, IMG submission 184485) | Arctic peat soil microbial communities from Barrow, Alaska - NGEE Surface sample F53-1 shallow-092012 (SPAdes) | ecosystem: Environmental > Terrestrial > Soil > Wetlands > Peat ... | reverse complement strand
CCCCCGGACAGTGGCTCGCGGCCGCCGGATACGCCGTCTTCCTGCCCAACCCGCGAGGCAGCCAGGGCCGTGGCCATGACTTCGCCGCGGCGGTCGCAAGCGCGATCGGCGCCGGCGAATGGACCGACATCATCAGCGGGATCGACCTGATGATCGTCGACGGGGTCGCGGATCCGGACCGGCTCGGGATCAGCGGCTGGAGCCATGGCGGATTCATGGCCGCTTGGGCCGTCGGGCAGACCGACCGGTTCAGGGCCGCCCTGATGGGTGCCGGGATCAGCGACTGGGGAATGCTCGTCGCGACCGGCGAGGCGGGCACCCTGGAGGCCGAGCTCGGCGGCAGCTGCGGCTGGGAGGGCCCCGGCCCGCACCGCCACGACCAGGTCAGCCCGATCTCGTACGCCTCGAAGATCGCCACCCCGGTCCTGATCCTGCACGGCGAGGACGACACGAACGTGCCGCTCGGCCAGGCGACGTACTTCCACCGCGCGCTCAGCCGGTTCGGGGTCGAGCACGAGCTGGTCGTCTACCCGCGGGAGGGACACGGGATGGCGGAGCGCAATCATCAGCTCGATGTACTCCGGCGCTCCCGCGCGTGGTTCGATCGGTGGCTGAGCTGACCAGGTCCCGCCAAGACGGTCCCCCGGCTCCCCCGGCTCCCCCCGGCTCACCCCGGCCCCCGGGCCCCCGGGCCCCCCCGGCGCCGGTGAACTCGTCGATCTGCGCAAGCGTGACGGCCCGCATGTCGGCTGCGTCGCGCAGCTGGAGGTGCCAGTCGGCGATGCTTCGGAGAGCCGCGTCGAGCCCGACCGCCGGCCGCCAGCCGAGCCGGCCGCGGGCGCGGGAGGAGTCGAGCTTGAGGTATTGGGCCTCGTGGGGATGGGGTCCGTCGTCGACCGACCAGTCGAACCCTCCGGGCCAGGCGGCGGCCAGGCGATCGAGGATCCAGCCGACGGTGCGGGCGTCGTCGTCGGGGGGACCGAAGTTCCAGGCGTCCGCGAACTCGGTCGAGCCCCAGAGCGCCTGGGCGAGCAGGAGATAGCCGCTGAGGGGATTGAGGACGTGCTGCCAGGGGCGGATCGAGTTGGGGTTGCGCAGGCGCAGGGCCGGCCCGCCGATGGCGGCGCGCATGATGTCGGGGACGAGCCGGTCCTCACCCCAGTCGCCGCCGCCGATCACGTTGCCGGCGCGGGCGCTCGCCAGGCGGGGGCCGTCGGGGTCGGCGAAGAAGGACCGGCGGAAGGCGGCGGTGGCGAGCTCGGAGCAGGCCTTCGAGCTCGAGTACGGGTCATACCCGCCCATCGGCTCGTGCTCGCGGTAGCCCCACTCCCACTCGCGATTCTCGTAGCACTTGTCGGTCGTCACGTTGACCACGACACGGGGACGGCCGTCGAGGCGGACGGCGTCGAGGAGGTTGACGGTGCCCATGACGTTCGTCTCGTATGTGAGCCGGGGCTCGGCGAACGACCGGCGGACCATCGGCTGGGCGGCCATGTGGATGACGACCTCGGGGGCGGCGTCGGCGACGGCGCGGGTGATGGCCTGATGGTCGCGGATGTCACCGTCGATGTTGGGCATGGCGGCGGCGAGGCCGGCGAGCGCGAAGAGCGACGGCTGGGTGGGCGGCCCGAGCGAGAAGCCGGTGACCTCGGCGCCGAGCCGGTGCAGCCAGAGCGAGAGCCAGGCGCCCTTGAAGCCGGTGTGGCCGGTCACGAGGACGCGGCGCCCGCGCCAGAAGTCGGGGTGGACGGCGCCGGACGGTCCGCCTTCGACGGACGTGCTCGCGGGGAGCCGGTCTTGTTCTTCTGGAGCGGTTTCGGGGAGATCGGCCATCTGGATGGGGCGTCGGAGCCTAACGCCGATGCGCCGAGACCATACGATGAGCCCCTTGAAGGTTGACCTGTTCGACACGAGAACGCCCCAGCAGCCGCTGCGGGCGGAGCTGCGGGCGGCGATCGACCGTGTGCTCGACGGCGGTCGGTACATCCTCGGGCCGGAGGTCGCGGCCTTCGAGGAGGAGTTCGCGAGCTTCTGCGGCGCCGAGCATGGGATCGGCGTGGCGAATGGGACCGAGGCGATCACGATCGCGCTGCGGGCGATGGGCGTGGGACCGGGCGACGAGGTCGTGGTGCCGTCGTTCAGCTTCTACGCGAGCGCCGAGGCGATCCCGCCGACCGGGGCGATCCCGGTCTTCTGCGACATCGACCCGCAGACGTTCTGCGTGACGGCGGAGACGGTCAGGGCGGCGCTGACATCGAGGACGAAGGCCGTGATCGCGGTCCATCTGTTCGGAAACCTCGCGCCGATCGCCGAGATCGAGGCGCTCGGTGTGCCGGTGCTCGAGGACGCCGCCCAGGCGGCCGGGTCGCTCTCTACGCCCGGGCGGCCGGGCGGCCTCGGAACGGCGGCGACGTGGTCGTTCTTCCCGTCGAAGAACCTCGGCGGGTTCGGCGACGGCGGGGCGATCACGACGAGCGACGCGGAGCTCGCCGAGCGGGTGCGAATGCTGCGATTCCACGGGTCGCACGACAAGGTGACCTACGAGCACGTCGGCTACAACTCCCGGCTCGACGAGCTCCAGGCGGCGGTCCTCCGCGTCCAGCTGCCCCACGTCGACCGTTGGGCCGACGGGCGCCGGGCGGCCGCCGAGCACTACGCGGCGGCCGGACTCGGGGATCTCGTCGACCTGCCGCGGGCGACCGACGGGTCGCGGCCGGCCTGGCACCTCTACGTGATCCGCAGCCCGCGGATCGAAGCGCTGGCGGTCCGCCTGGGCGAGGCCGGGATCGGGCACAAGGCCTACTACCGGCGGCCGATCCACCGCCAGCCGGCGATGGTCTGCGAGCTCCACCTCCCGGGGACCGACGAGGCGGCGAGGACCCACCTGGCGATCCCGATGAGCCCGGTCCTCGACCGGCCCCAGGCGGACGCCGTCGTCGCCGCCCTGCGCGGGTAGCCGGCCCCGGCTAGCGGCCGGTCGCCGCCCTGCGCGAGTAGCCGGCCCCGGCTAGCGGCCGGTCGCCGACCGCGTGCCGGCCGGTCTGGCGAGCGTGATCACGCGAGTCGTGCGGCTGATGCCGTTCACCCACACCGAGAAGATCGTCCGGCCTGACCCGAGCGCTCGGAGCACGCGCGGGGAGAGCCGCATCGTGACCGTCTGGGAGGCGGCGACGGTCCGCCTGATGTTGACGTGTCTGCGGCCGCGGGTCGCCCGCAGCGTGATCGAGCAGGCCGCGATCGCGTGGACCCTGGCCGCGCCGGTGGCCGTCAGTGTCGCCGTGGCCGACGGCTCCCGCTTCGCGGCGGGCGGCCCGGCGTTGGCCGGGGGCGTGGGTGGCGGGGGCGGGGACGTGGCGGGCGTGACGGGTGGGGATGTGCCGGGCGAGATCGGCGGGGCCACACCGGCCGGCAGCGGGACGGCGCAGGCCGCGGCCGGCGGGCCGGTCGCCGGAGCGATCAGGCCGACCATGGCCACCGACGTACGGGCGTCGGCCGCCCAGATGTTGGCGGTGTACGGCGAGCTGAGGGCGAAGTCGGCGGTCGACTCGTTCGGGCCGACGACGTGGTCGGCGACGCGGAGATAGCGGCCGGCGAAGGCCGGATCGATCACGGCCGCGGCGTTCGGGCAGCCGCCGAGGAAGTGGGTGTCGGTGAGCGTCGTGCACTGGGTCCCCTGGGCGTCGATGCACGCGGCCAGCTGGGTCTGGTCGAAGTCGGCCGGCCAGCCGCCGGTCCAGCCGCCGTCGACCGGCGTCACCAGGGCATTCGCCCGAACGGCGCCGGATACCGACGGCGGCGAGCTGGCCGACAGGTTGCCGCCCCAGACCGGGCTCGTAGCGGTCGGACCGTCGCTCGCGATCGCCGCGAAGGTCGTGTTCGGGTTCGCCCCGGTCGTCGGGATCGTCTGTCCGGTGGCGAACGGCCCGCAGCCGGTCCCAGTGGCCGAGCACTCGTCCCATGACCAGGTCTCGCCCGGCGGATCGGACTGCGAGTTGGCGGTCAGGGCACCGGTCCCGTCGGCGTTCAGGTGGACGAGAACCTGCGCCGACTCGACGGCGCTCGCCGGGCCGGCGAGCGCCAGGACCGCGATCACGGTCAGGAGGATCAACCGTCGCATCACTTGCATCGTCGCACGATTCCTCCACCTTGGCCGCTGGTCGGGTCCTACCCCAGGTCTCCGGCGAAGTCGAGGCCGTGGGCCGTGTCGATCGCCTGACGCGTCGCCGCCGGCAGCCTGAACGTCCGGCCGGCGAGCCTTCCGGTGATCGTCCCGCTCGCGGCGAGCCGCAGGGTTCCGTACGCGCGGCCTGACACGGTGACCCGCAGTTGCCCGGTCGCGTAGCCCCTGCCCGGCTTCAGGGTCCCGGTCAGACCGACCGGACGAACGTAGGAGATGCCGTGGAGCAGCACTCCCCGGCGCCCGTCGACGAGGCCGCCGCCGGCCGTCCCGGCGAGCGCCAGACCCTGACGCAGGTAGGGCGCGACCAGGCCGACCTCATGCCGGAGGCTCAGCACGCTCGCCGCGAGGATCTCGCCCGGCTCGCCGGTCAGGGGAGCCGCCGGAGCGAGCCCGGCGATCGACGCGGGCGCCGGCGGGTCGACCGGCGGCGGAGGGCTCCCCGCGCAGGGGAGGACCGTCGCGCCGGTCAGGAAGGCCGCGACCCCGCGTTTCGCACAGTCGGAGTGATCGTCGGCGAGCACGGCGTGTCCGACGTTCGGCACTCCCAGGACCTTCGCGCCCGGAATCTCGTGGGCGAGGGCCTCGGCCTGTTCCAGCGATGTCCGGACGTCGTTCTCCCCGCTGAGGATCAGCGTCGGCACGCCCGGCAGCGGCCCGGCCTCCCGGGCCGGCGCGTCGCCGGCGTCCGGCCAGCGCTCGCAGTCGGCGATCACCGCACCGGCGATCGCGACCCCCGGCGTGAACGGGGCGACCCCGGCCGGGCTCAGCCGCGCCTCCTCCAGGCGGACCTTGGCCCGGCGGACGGCGAGCGAGTCGTGCGGCGACCAGACGAAGCGCTCGTCCTCGCACCGGGTCGCGATCGGCTCGGCGTCGACCGCGACAGTCGATGGTGCCCGCGCCTGAGCCGGCCGCGTCGCGCCGACCGCGGCCTCGGCCTGCTCGGAGGCGACCGCGAGGTCACCGAGCCTGACGATGGCCGAAGTGTCCCCCGCCGCGCCGAGCCGCAGGGCCGCCGGGATGCTCGCGCGGATGAACGGATCCAGATCGGCGGCCTCCAGGGCGTTGAGCAGCAGCCTGCCGGCTTCACCGCGACTCAGCGCGAGGCCGGCGTGCCTGGGGGTCGCGGCCGGCAGCCGGGAGAGCAGCCGCTGGAGGTCGCCGAGCGGATCGAGACCCGGACAGGCGACGGTGCAGATCGTCGCCAGCTGGCGACGAATCGACGTGAACGAGCTGACGTTCACATCGACGTCGCCGTCCGCCGGCAGCGTGCTGTCGAGCACGAGATGGGCGAGACCTCCCGGATAGCGACGGGCGTACTGGGTGGCCGGGAACGTCCCATATGACACCCCGTAGAGATCGATCCGCCCGAGCTTCAGGTCACGACGGATCGCCTCGATGTCGGCAGCCGTGTCGTCGGTCGAGTAGAAGGCCGCACGGGCGCCGAGCATCGCCGCGCACCCGGTGATCCGACGCCCGCCGAGATCCTCGCCGGCCGGGATCCGGCAGTCGAGCTGGCCCGAGCGGCCGATGCCCCGCTCGTCGAACATGACCAGGGCACGGGTCCCGAGTACTGCCTGGAAGTCGCTGCGAAACCTCGCGAACAGATCGACGCCGGACTGACCCGGTCCGCCGGCGAGGGCGACGATCGTCCCGGTCGGGTGCTCGGCGATCGCGTAGCGCTCGACGAACAGGCTGACCCGCCCGGGCACCCGGCCGGTCGGGTCGAGCGCCACCGAGACGCGGGCGCAGGTCAGCCGGCCCTGGTCGCACGGCCGCCACGCCGGCCGCGCCCGCGCTGCCCGCGCTTCCTGCCCTGCCCGCGCTTCCCGCGCTGCCTGCGCCTGCGCCAGGCCGGTCGAGCAGACCAGCCCGAGGCCGAGCATCGCAGCCAGCACGACCAGCCTCACGCCGGCGTCACCATACGACCGCTCTACTTCAGCTGCCCGATGAAGCCGAGGCCGTTCGCCAGGTCGATCGCCTCGCGAGCGGCGTTCGACAGGCTGACCGGGATCCCCCCGAGCGTGCCGGTGATCGCCCCCGAGGCGGCCAGGCGGAGCCCACCGTAGGAGTGGCCTGCGACCCTGACCTCGAGACGGCCCGTGCCGTAGCCCCTGCTGACGAACGTCAGGGCGCCGGTCAGCGAGACCGACGGAACATATGAGATTCGATAGGCGACGGCCCCGGCGCGGCCGTCCACCGGCAGGTCGACCAGTCCTCCGCCGGCTGTGCCCGGGACGGCGAGCCCGTAGGACGAGTACGGCGTGACGAAGCCGACGTCGTGGCGGAGCGTCAGCACGCTCGCCGTGAGGATCTCGCCCGGCTCGCCGGTCAGACCGCCGGCCGGAGCCAGCCCGGCGAACGAGCTCGGCGGGAGGGGATCGACCGGGGACGGGGAGCCGGCCGCGCACGGGAGGACCGTCGCGCCGGTGAGGAACGCGGCGACCGCCCGCGGCGCGCAGCCGGTCTGGTCGTTGACCAGGACCGCATGGCCGACTCCGGGTACGGTGAGCAGGATCGAGCCGGGGATCTGGCCGGCGAGCGTCTGGGCCTGCTCGAGCGGCGTCCGGACGTCGTCGACACCGCTCAGGATCAGGGTCGGCACGGCCGGCAGCGGCCCGGTCTCCCGCGCCGGGTGGGCGCCGGCATCCGGCCAGCGTTCGCAGTCGGCGATCCCCGACCCGTCGAGCGCGGCGGTCGCCGTGAGCGGCGCCACCTCGGCAGCGGTCAGTCCGGCCTGCTCGGCGAGGACCTTCTCCCGGCGGACCGCGAGGGAATCGTCGGACGACCAGACGAACCGCTCGTCCTCACACCGCGTGGCCACCCCCTCGGCATCGACGACGGTCGACCGGCCGGCCGACGACACAGCCGGCGCGTCCGCCTCGTCGCCCTGCTCGCCGGACTCCGACGCCCGGGTGATCGCGCCGCGCCCCACGTCGCCCTGCTCCCCGGACTCCGACGCCCGGGTGATCGCGCCGCGCCCCACGTCGGCCTGGTCGCCGGACTCCGACGCCTCGGCGATCGCGCCGAGCCTCAGCACGGCCGAGTCGTCCCCGCCGGCGCCGAGCCTCAGGGCGGCGGGGATGCTCGCCCGGACGAACGGGTCGAGGTCGGATGCGTAGAGGATGCTCAGCAGGATGCCGGCGCCCTCGTCCCGGCTCAGCGCGGTCGGATCGGCCTTCGGTGGCTTCGTCGCAAGCCTCGCCAGGAACCCGGCGAAGTCGCCGGCCGGATCGAGACCCGGGCAGGCGACGGTGCAGATCGTCGCCAACTGGCGGCGGATCGATGTGAACGTGTTCAGCTTGACGTCGAGGTCCCCGTCGGCCGGGAGCGCGCTGTCGAGCACGAGGTGAGCCAGACCGGCCGGATACCGGCGGGCGTACTCGGTGGCCGGGAACGTCCCGTACGACACGCCGTAGAGGTCGATTGCGCCGAGCCCGAGCGCCTGTCGGATGGCCTCGATGTCCGACGCCGTGTCGTCTGAGGAGTAGAACCGCGCCCGGGCGCCCAGCCTGCGCGCGCACGCGCTCAGCAGCTTCCCGCTGAGATCGTCATCCGCCGGAACCCGGCAGTCGAGCGGTTGCGAGCGGCCGATGCCACGCTCGTCGAAGGTCACGATCGCATGTGTCCCGAGCAGCGATCGCAGGCCGTCGCGGAAGTCGCCGAGCAGGTCGACACCCGACTGACCCGGACCACCGGGGAGGGCGACCACCGTGCCCGTCGGGTGGGCGACGGTCGCGTAGCGCTCGACGAACAGGCTGACCCGCCCGGCGACGCGACCGGTCCGATCCAGGGGCACCGAGACCCGCCCGCAGGTCAGCCTCCCGTGATCCCCGCAGGCCCGCAGCGTCGTCCTCGCCTCGGCCGACCCGGCCGAACCGAGTAGACCCAGCGCGATCGCGACCAACCCCGCGCGGACCCGGGAGCGCTCCGAAAGAGCACGTCCACCCAAGTTCGACCCCGATGACCTGGGACCACGTCGCACGAACCGGCGACCGCGTCTCACCGCCATCGCTCGAGCAGGTCGGCGTCCGAGACCTCGCGCACGACGCGCGCCGGAACGCCCATCACGACCGCCCGCGCCGGGACGTCACGCGTGACGAGCGCCCCCGCCGCGACGAACGCCTCCTCGCCGATCTCGACACCCGGGACGAGGACCGCCGACCCACCGACCCGGCAGGCCCGCCGCAATGTGGCGCCGGCCAGCCGGCGGTCGGGCCCATGCCGGGACATCGTGTCGTCGTTCGTCGTCGACGCCCCCGGCCCGACGAAGACGTCATCCTCGACGACCGAGCCGGCGGTCACATAGACGTTCGTCTGGATCCGGACGCGAGCCCCGACGACGACGTCGTTGTCGAGCACGCTCCCCCGGCCGACCACACTTCCCGGCCCGACCCTGGTCCGCTCGCGGACGAACGACTGGTCGCCGATGATCGCCCCGTCGGCGATCACCGCCCCCGCGAAGACGACCGCCCCCGAGCAGACGGTCACCCGCGAGCCGAGCTCGAGGCCTGCGAGATCCAGGCCGCGGCCGGCCGAGTGACGGGCCAGACGCGGGCGCTTGCCGAGCACGACGCCGTCCTCGATCACGCACCCCCGGCCGATCCGCGTGTCGTCGTGGATCGTGACGTGTGCGCCGAAGACGACGTCCCCGGCGACCAGCACCCGGTCGCCGACGTGGAGGCCCGGGCCGCGATCGTCGGGGGTGAGGGTCATCGCCGGGAGCGCACGAGTGCACCCTGGAGCTCTTCGAGCACACGAACCACCCGGAGTCCGCTGTGGCCGTCGGAGATCGGCACGGTGCCGTCGCGGACACACTCGAGGAAGTGCTGACACTCCAGGCGCAGCGGCTCGGCATTGGCGATCCGCGGGCTCGTGACATCCCCCGACCGGGTGATGTATTCGCCATAGCTGTCGGTCCGCTCGTCGAAGCCCTTGTCGTAGATCGTCAGCTTACGGTCGATCGCCATGTCATCGAAGGTTGCCATCCGCCGAGATCCGACGACCGTGAAGCGGCGCTCCTTGTGAGGATCCAGCCAGCTCAGATGGAGGTGCGCGGCGAGGCCCGACGGGAAGCGCAGAAACGCGAAGACGACATCCTCGATGCCGTCTCGCATGTAGGACTCCCCCCGGGCCGTGACCTCGTACGGCTCGTCGCCGGCGAGCATCAGGAGAACGGACACGTCGTGTGCGCCGAGGCTCCACAGCGCGTTCTCGTCCGCCCGGAGCTGACCGAGGTTGAGACGATTGGAGTAGACGTAGTGGATCTCCCCGAGCTCTCCCGAATCGACGACCTCCTTGAGCTTGCGCACGCCGGGGTGGTACTCGAGCAGGTGTCCGACCATCACGATCCGCCCGGCCGCCGCCGCCGCGTCGAGCACCCGCTGGGCGTCCACGGCCGATCGGGCGAGCGGCTTCTCGACGAAGCAGTGCTTCCCCGCCTGGAGGACCCGGATCGCCAGGTCGGCATGGCTGGGGACCGGCGTCGCGAGGACGACCGCGTCGAGCTCGGGGTCGGCGAGGACCTCGTCGAGCGAGTCGGTGAACCGGGCGCCCCCGAAGACCTGCGACAGGCGTTCGCGGACGGCCGGGTCGCCGTCGCAGCACCAGCGCAGCTCACACCCCGGCAGCGCGTCGAAGTTCCGCGCGAGGTTCGGCCCCCAGTAGCCGAGTCCGACGACGGCGACCGTCACCGGCCGGCTCACGAGACCGTCCCGTCCGGCTCGTCGCGACTCAAAGCCGCTGGAGGTTGGCGGCGTTGCGCGACCGGGTCGCCCCGCGGAGGTCGATCACGCACGGCACGAGGTCGGCCAGACCGGCGTAGTCGAGCCCGGAATGCGCGGTCACGATCAGCGCCAGGTCGGCCCCGGCGATCGCCTCCTCGATCGGCGCCGACCGCAGGCCGTAGTCGGGAAGCTCGGGCACGAAGCGGTCGTGGTAGGTCAGGTCGGCGCCGAGCCCGCCGAGCAGAGCGATGATCTTCAGGGCCGGCGACTCCCGGCAGTCGGACACGCCCGGCTTGTAGCTGACCCCGAGCACGGCGATCCGCGAACCCCGGACGGCCTTTCCCGTGTCGTTGAGCGCGCGTTCGACCTTGCTCACGCAGTGGTAGGGCATCTGCTGGTTGATCTTCCCGGCGAGCTCGATGAACTCGGTCGACATGTCGAACTCCCGGGCCCGCCACGACAGGTAGAACGGGTCGACCGGCAGGCAGTGGCCGCCCATCCCGGGGCCCGGCTCGAAGCGCATGAAGCCGTACGGCTTGGTCGCGGCCGCGTCGATCACCTCCCAGATGTCGATCCCCATCCGGTCGGTGAGCATCGCCAGCTCGTTGACCAGGGCGATGTTGACCGACCGAAAGATGTTCTCGAGCAGCTTTGCCAGCTCGGCCGCCTCCGGCGTCGAGACCCGGACGATCTGGTCGCAGACCATCCCGTAGACCTCCTCCGCCCGGTCGCCGCACGCCTCGGTCAGTCCGCCGAGCACCTTCGGCGTGGTCTGCAGCGTGTAGTCCGTCCGGCCGGGGTCGACCCGTTCGGGCGAGAACGCCAGATGGAAGTCGCGTCCGGCCGCGAGGCCCGACTCCTCGAGCAGGGGGAGCAGCCGCTCGCGGGTCGTCCCCGGGTACGTCGTCGACTCGAGCACGACCAGCTGGCCCCGCCGGACGACATCGGCCAGGCCGCGGGCGGCGTCGAGCAGCGGCGTCAGGTCGGGCTCGCGGTTGCCGGTCAGCGGCGTCGGCACGCAGATCAGGATCGCGTCGGTTCCCTCGAGCCGGGCATACCGCGTGGTCGGCTCGATCAGGTCCCGCAGGCCGGCCAGCTCGTCTGAGTCGACGTCCTCGATGTACGAACGCCCCGCGGCGATCGCCTCGATCTTCCGCGGATCGGTGTCCACGGCGACGACCTCCGCCCCGGCACGCGCAAATGCGACCGCGAGGGGCAGCCCGACGTAGCCGAGTCCGATAATGCCCACCCGCATCGCTCGCCGACCAGTGTAGTCCGCCGCATCTTCAGACCCTGGGAGCAAGTGCACAACCTTTCGTGCGAAACTGCGTTTACGGGGTAGGTACGGTAAATGACCAACCCTACATTTAGGGGGTAGGCACGGTAATGACCAGCCCTACACAAACACGACAGGTAGTGCCCGCGCCCTCACCGCTTCCCCAGGCCAACGTGCTCGGGGTCCCGCTGGCCCTCTCTGACTACGAGGCCACGATGGACTGGATGGACGCGATGATCGCCAGCCGGTCGCGAGGCTACCTGACGGCCGCGGCCGTGCACCTCGTGATGGTCGCCCAGGAGGACCAGGAGACCCGGGACGCCGTGCTCGGAGCCACGCTCGCCGTTCCCGACGGCCAGCCGCTCGTCTGGGCGCTCCACGCGCTCGGACACGCCGCAGGCTCCTCGCGGGTCTACGGTCCCGAGCTGATGGCCCGCTACTGCGAGCGGGCGGCATCCTCCGGCCTGCGGATGTACCTCTACGGCGGTCGCAACCAGGGCGCCCTGATGACCCTCGCCCGCAATCTCCGGGATCGGTTCCCCGGCCTGCGGATCGTCGGCGGGTACGCGCCGCCGTTCACGCCGCCGACCGAGACCGAGGACGACTGGATCGTCGAGCAGATCAACGCGTCCGGCGCCGACATCGTCTGGGTCGGAACCGGCCAGCCGAAGCAGGAGATCTGGATGGGCCGGCTGCGCGACCGGATCGAGGTGCCGATGCTGATCGGCGTCGGCGCCGCCTTTGACTTCCACGCGGGACTCGTCCCCCAGGCTCCGGCATGGATGCAGAGCACCGGCTTGGAGTGGACCTACCGGCTGATGCACGAGCCGCGTCGCCTCTGGCGGCGCTACGCCCGCTACAACCCGCGTTTCGTGGTCGGCTTCGCCCGCCAGTACGCGGCTCATCGCAGCCAGCTCGCCGCCGGCCACTGAGCCCGGCCCTGCCCGGGGTTTGAAGGCGGCCCGCTGCCGGGAGGCGTCCGCACCGTGAGGCTCCGGCCGCCTCCTCACCCGAACCTGCGCTCCGTCCGAGGCGCTATCTCGCGCGACCGCGCGCCCACTCCCAGCTCGCCCGGAGTCCGTCGTCGAGCCCGGTGACCGGCTCCCAACCGGTCTGGGCTCTCAGCAGGGAGCAGTCGAGCTGGGTCGCGGGAACGTCGACCCCCCGGTGGGGCAGCCGCTCGATCGGCGCCTCTCGGCCGGAGATCCGCTGAAGCCTGCCGGCGAGCTCGTCGAGCGAGAATGAGCAGCCCGATCCGACGTTGTAGGTCCCGGGATCCGCATCGAAGCCGGCTGCGACGGTCGCGGCGGCGGCGTCGTCGACGTAGAGCAGGTCCCTCCGGGTCGCGGGATCCCCGTAGACGGAGATCCCCCGACCGTGGGCGAGGGCATCGCACCACGCGGCGATCACGCCCTGTCCCCGCCGGGCGAGCTGGCCCGGCCCGTAGGGGTTCGCGTAGCGGAGGATGACCGGTTCGAACCCGTAGCGGCGGGCGTAGAACATCGCGTAGCGCTCGACGGTCAGCGAGTTGTGCCCGTGGATGCTGATCGGCTCGGTCGGGTGATCCTCGGGAGTCGGAAGCTGGTTGACGACGCCGTAGACCGCGCCGCCCGACGAAGCCAGGACAACCCGGCGAGTGCTTGTCTCCCGCATCAGATCCAGCAGCGCGGTCGCCGGGACGACCGACGCCATGATCGATCCGCCGGGGTCGGTCCCGGCCATCGTCGGCGTGCTCGACCCGCCGAGGAAGAAGACGACCTCGGCGGCGTCGACCAGCTCGGCCAGGCCCTCGCCTGGCGGCAGAATCCCCTGCACACGGCGGATCCGCTCGCGGCCGACGAGCTCGGGTCCGTCGAGCCAGTCGTTGAACGACCGGCTGTAGAGCGTGACCGGGTGGCCGGCGGCGAGCAGGCCGACGGCAACATGGCTGCCGAGGAACCCACCGCCGAGAACGAGACATTTGGTCATCTGGCGCGTTCGAGCAGGATCATGTCGGCTTGGCAACACCGGTGTCGCCGCCGCGAGTCTATTGCGCAGACCCCCGCAGACCGCTTGAAGTCGGCCGGCCGGCCGGCCGGTGACGGCCGGCGCGGCCGGTGTAGCCTGGTCGGGCGATGAGCTACGACGTCTCGATCGTCGGCCTCGGCCGAGTGGGCCTGCCGCTGGCGCTGTGCTTTGCCGACCGGGGTATGTCGGTGCTCGGAATCGACAACGATCCGGCCCGACTCGAAGCCCTCCGCGACGGGCGGATGCCGTTTCGGGAGACCGGTACCCAGGCTCTTCTCGACCGGACCAGCCTCGCGCTGTCTGACCGGATCGCCGATGCCGCGCAGGCCCGGCACATCGTGATCACGCTGGGAACGCCGTCGTTCTCGCACATCGAGATCGACATGCGCGACATCCGCCAGGCCCTCGACGACCTCCTGCCGGTCCTTCGGGGCGGCCACTCGGTGATCCTCCGGTCGACGATCGCCCCCGGGACGACGGCCTTCGTCGCCGGGTACCTGCGCAAGCACCGGGGCTTTGAGATCGGGACCGACGTCTACGTCTCGCACGCGCCCGAGCGGATCGCGGCCGGGCGCTTCCTCGAGGAGATCGACACGCTCCCGTGCATCATCGGCGGCGTCGGCGACACGTCAGGTCAGGTCGCCGCCGAGCTGTTCGGGGTGTTCGGTGCGCCGATCGTCCAGACCACGCCGGCCCAGGCCGAGCTCGCGAAGATCTGGACGAACATCCTCCGGTACACGAACTTCGCCCTGCCGAACCTCCTGATGATGGACTGCGAGCAGCACGGGGCGAACGTCTTCGAGGTGATCGACCTGATCAACCGCGACTACCCGCGCGGCGGGATCGCCCGGCCGGGCTTCACGGCGGGGACCTGCCTGCGCAAGGACTTCACGTTCTCCGAGGAGCGCTCGGCCGCTCCGGGCATGCTGCTGGCCGTGTCCCGGGTCAACGAGTCCGTCCCCCTGTTCCTCGTCGGGGGCGCCAAGCGCCGGCTCGGCGGCCTCGACGGTCGCAAGATCGCCGTGCTCGGCCTGGCCTTCAAGGCCGACACCGACGACGAGCGGGATTCCCTCTCGCACAAGCTGATCCGCCTGCTCGAGCGCGAGCTGGCCGACGTCGCCGTCCACGACCCGCTCGTCGACACGCCGACCGCCAGCTTCGAAGACGTCCTCGACGGGGCCGAGGCCGTGATCGTGGCGACCAACCACAGCGTCTTCTGCACCCCCGAGGCGCTCGCCGCGATTCCCGTCGGGGCCGTCGTGATCGACCCGTGGGACTGCTGGGGCGCCGGACAGGTCTTCGCGTTCGCGGCCGAGCTGCGCGACCTGGTTGCCGCCGGGTGACCCGCGTCCTGGTGACCGGCGGCGTCGGCATGATCGGCGCCGCGATCGTCCGCCGGCTGATCGGCGACCCGAATTTCGAGATCCGTGTCTCCGACCAGCGTGACGCGCCCCAGTGGATCCGCGAGAGCTGCGAGGTCCACACGGGGGATCTCCGCCTGCTCGAGCAGGCGCGGCTCGCGATGGCCGGGTGCACCCACGCGATCCACTGCGCGGCGATCGTCGGCGGGATCGCCAACTTCCACCGGCTCCCGCACACGCTGACGGAGGTCAACAACGCGCTCTACAACGCGGTCATCCGGGCGGCTCTCGACGAGGACCTCGAGCGGTTCGTCTACGTCTCGTCGTCGATGGTCTTCGAGCGGGCCGAGGTCTTCCCGACGCCTGAGGACTACATCGACGACTGCCCGGTCCCCCGGTCGGCCTACGGCTTCTCGAAGCTGACCGGCGAGGTCTACTGCCGGGCCGCCCACGACGAGCATGGCCTGCGGTACACGATCTGCCGGCCGTTCAACGCCTACGGCCCCGGCGAGATGCCGACCGACGAGCCGGGGATCGCCCACGCCGTGCCCGACCTGATCCGCAAGGTCCTCGCCGGTCAGCGACCGCTCCAGATCTTCGGCTCGGGCGAGCAGACCCGGACGCTGACGCACGTCGAGGACATCGCCGACGGCATCGTCGCGGCGATGAGCTCGCCGGCCGGGCTCGGCGAGGACTTCAACATCTCGGCCGCCGACGAGCTGACGGTCGCCGAGATCGCGCGCGTCATCTGGGAGGTCTGCGGCGGCGACCCTGACGCCTTCGAGCTGGCCCACCTCCCCAGCTTCGCCGTCGACGTCCCCCGCAGGTGGCCGTCGGTCGAGAAGGCCAAGCGCCTGCTCGGCTGGGAGGCGAAGATCGACGTGCGCGAGGGAATCACCGGCACCGCAATCTGGCTACGCGAACAGGAGGCCCTTGCCATATGAGTCGGACGGCTTTGATCACAGGCATCACCGGTCAGGACGGCTCGTATCTCGCGGAACTGCTGCTCGACCGGGGCTATGAGGTCCACGGCATGGTGCGGCGTTCGTCGACGGAGAAGTTCGACCGGATCGAGCATCTCCGCGACCGGATCACCCTCCACCAGGGCGACGTCCTCGATCAGCGATCGCTCGTGGACACGATGCGGGCGTCCAAGCCCGAGGAGATCTACAACCTCGCGGCGATGTCCTACGTCGCCGTGTCCTGGCTCCAGCCGACGCTGACCGCCGAGTTCACGGGTGTCGGGGTCACGCGGATGCTCGAGGCGATGCGCGAGGTCTGCCCGGAGGCGCGCTTCTATCAGGCGTCGTCGAGTGAGATGTTCGGCAAGGTCCGCGAGATTCCCCAGTCCGAGCTGACCCCGTTCTACCCGCGCTCGCCCTACGGCGTGGCGAAGGCCTACGGCCACTTCATCACCGTCAACTACCGGGAGTCCTACGCCCTCCACGCGACCAGTGGGATCCTCTTCAACCACGAGTCCGAGCGCCGCGGCCTGGAGTTCGTGACACGCAAGATCACCTGGCACGCCGCGGCGATCGCGCTCGGCCAGATCGACAAGATCAGCCTCGGCAACCTCGATGCCGAGCGTGACTGGGGCTACGCGAAGGACTACGTCGAGGCGATGTGGCTGATGCTCCAGCAGGACGAGCCCGAGGACTTCGTGATCGCGACCGGCGTGACCCACTCCGTCCGCGAGTGCCTCGAGGTCGCCTTCGACCAGGCCGGCCTCGAGCTCGACGGCCGCGTCGAGATCGACGAGGCGATGATCAGGCCGGCCGAGGTCGACCAGCTCGTCGGCGACGGGTCGAAGGCCAAGCGCGTGCTCGGCTGGGAGCCGCGCACCAGCTTCGAGACGATGATCAGGCTGATGGTCGACAACGACCGCAAGCTGCTCTCCCGCTGAAGGACGGCCGGCCACGGGCCGGGATCGGCAGGCGGCCGGGAGCCACGGCCGGTGCGCTGCGCCGGGGGAGGGCTCAGTCGAGTGGCGGAGACGGCGAGTTGATCGCCAGCGCGTGGAGACACCGGACCATCGGCTCGGGGAGCCGCTCGAAGCGCAGGACGTAGACGTTCAGCCGCTGCTGGCGCAGCACCCGGGCGTGGCCGCCGACCCGCATCGCCAGGCCGGGCAGGTCGAAGTCGACCGCCTCGTCGGCCGAGAGCGGTCGCGGGCTGGAGACGCGCATCCCCTCCGGTCCGAGCTCGACCGTGTGCGCCGGAATCGGCGAGCCGGTCCGTCGACGGAGCATGCACGGCGTGTTGATCTGGGCCCGCGGGGCTCGCATCGAATGGAGGTCCTGGGTCATGCGGCGAGCGCAAGACTACGCTGCCCGGGCGAAGCTCGCCGGCCGACCCGTCCGCGGGCCGGCTGCCGGTGGTCCACGACGACTGCTTCGGCCGGCCCCGGGTTCCGCCTGGACCCGTGCGGCGGCCGGATCAAGGCCACCGTTCGCAGCGGCCGCCGGCGCCGGCCTTGATCGATCGAAACGTCCACAAGGATCCCCTCGACCGCGTGGCGGGCTGCCTTGAGGCGAAGGCCCGTGACCTGACGCTTGAGCGCACATCACCGACATGGGCCCGGTGGGCCGCGACGGCTCGACCGGTTGTACCGGTAGCCTAGGTTGTATTGCACAACGCAGTTGACAGCCAACACACACAACCATTCGAAGGACACATCCCTTTGCCTGACGTCAAGACCATCCATGACCAGATCCACGCGCGTCTCGCCGAAGTCGAACGACTGATCGAGCCGCTTCGCGTCGAGGCCGACCAACTCAGCAAACTCGCTGCCGCGTTCGACGCCCCGAGCCAAGCGCCGGGAGCGCCGGCAGCCACCACCGGCCGGGCGACGCGCTCACGCGCGAAGACCACACGTAAGACCGCGGCGCGCGCGCCGCGTCCGGCGACGAGCACCACCCCCCGCCCCAAGCGCGGCCGGCCGCTCGGCGGCGGTAACCGCGCACAACAGGCGGTTGAGCAGATCACCAAGAACCCCGGGATCACGGCGTCGGAGCTCGCGACCGCGATGGGCATCGGCCCGAACTACCTCTACCGGGTTCTCCCGCAACTCCAGCGCGACGACAAGATCACCAAGCAGGGCAAGGGCTACCACCCGGCCGCCGCGGTCGGGCAGGCCACTCAGGCCAACGGCCAGGGCGTCACCGTCTGACGCAAGGCCGACGGGGTCACCGGCTGACGCAGGTCAGCGTAACCGTCTGACTGCGCTCGCGGGCCCTCCCGATCTCACGGTCGGGAGGGTGCCCGGGACTGCCACCCAGGCTCCGGGGATGGTCGGGCGCCGGCCGCCCGCGAAACATCCGTCCAGGGGGCGATCCCTGAGGCTCAGGAGGCCGCCGCCGGGCGATCTGCGTCGAGGGGGTGCTCGGGTAGGACGTAGGTCCGTCCGGTCTTGACCACCTTGCCGGCCCGGAGCAGGTTTGGCAGTACGCGGTACACGTACTGTGGGTCGATCTCCATCGCCCGAGCCAGCTCACCGGAGGTCAGCGCGCGCTGTTCGGCGAGCAGACGCAGCGCCTGTTCGGCGCGTGTCTCCCGAGCCCGGGCCGGTCGCGCGCGCTCGCGGGCGGCCGGCCGACGCCGGCGATCGCGTGACGGGCCAGTCTGGGCCGTGTCCCCGGTGCCGACGTCAAGGACTTCGAGGATCCGCATCAGGAGGTCGAGCTCGGCCGTGACGGAGCCGATCACCTGCTGCAGCTCGCCGCTGCGCTCGAGAACCGATTGACGGATCGCCTCGAGGTCAGGCACGCGTTCAAGCGTGCCGGACGGTCCGGTGCCGGACGGTCCGGGCTCAGTCGACGGCGTCGCAGCTCGCGTGGTGACACCCTCGCCGTCGCCGCCGATCGACGCCCGAACCTCGGCCTGACCGCGACCGGTGGAACCTGAGGCTGTGTCAACGACAGCCGTCAGCACCTCGCTGGGAACCCTCCCGGCGACCTGCCGCCCGTTCGTGTGCGCCATCCTTGGACCTCCGCCGCGTCCCGTTCCGGAGAGGACCGCCATGGCGAGGGACGCGGGTGTCACCCTTGCGGTCGATCAGTTACGAGGAGTTCGCCGCCCCCTGAGACAGAGGACGAGGACCGCCGCGGATTACCGCTGATCCGTTCTGATGCCGCTTCCGAAAAGGGGTCGGCAGCGGCCCGGTACATGGAGCATACCCCCCGCCGAACGGTCGGCCTTCGCCGGCCGGCGGCCGGCGTCGCACGGCAGCGGCCCGTTCGGCCGGCAGGGGCGGGGGCGGGTCGAGCGTTGGACGGGCTTCACGGCCGGCCGGGCGGTCGGCCGGGCGCCCCGGCCCCGCGCCCGGTTCGCGCCTGTCGCGACCGCGACCGGCGCGGCGAGTGCTACGGCCGGACGAAGGTGTCCGGGTCGGGACCGGTCCGCTCGCCGGCGTCGAGCGCGTTGACCGAGGCCATCTCGGACTCGCTGAGATGGAAGTCGAAGACGTCGAAGTTCTGCTCGATCCGCTCCGGCGTGACCGACTTCGGGAACACGACGTTCCCGAGCTGAAGGTGCCAGCGGATCACGACCTGCCCGGGCGACTTGTCGTGTGTCTCGGCGATCGCCAGGATCGCCGGGTCGTCGAGCACGCGGCCCTGGGCCAGCGGGCTCCAAGCCTCGGTCACGATCCCCAGCTCGGCATGCTCACGGCGCAGGCCGGCCTGCTGAAAGCTCGGATGCAGCTCGACCTGGTTGACCGCCGGCGTGACTCCCGTCGCGGCGATCACACGCCGGAGGTGAGCCGGTTGGAAGTTCGAGACTCCGATCGCCCGGGTCAGGCCGTCGGCCTGGAGATCGATCAGGGCGTTCCACGTCTCGACGTACCTGTCGTGGACCGGGACCGGCCAGTGGATCAGGTAGAGGTCGAGGTAGGCGACCTCGAGCTGCTCGAGACTCGCCTTGCACGCCCGGATCGCCTTGTCGTAGCCGTGGTCGTCGTTGAAGCACTTCGTCGTGATGAAGACCTCGTCCCGGTCGAGTCCGGCCGTGTGGATCGCCTCGCCGACGCCGGCCTCGTTGCGATAGGCCGCAGCCGTGTCGATGTGCCGGTAGCCGACGTGCAGTGCCTGCGTGACGACCTCGGCGGTGTCCTTCGGCGGGACTTGGAAGACGCCGAACCCGACCTGCGGTATCTCGACGTCGCCGGCCAGGCGGACGTGGGGAACGTTGCTCTGTGTTCTTCGCATGCCCTTCGCGTGCCCGCTTCCGATCGGGATCAAACGCCCGAGCGGGAACGAGCGACCTTGACTAACCGTTCACACCCGGCGATCATGTTCCGTTCAAGGTCGCAGTCGAGTCCGATCCGTCAATCGCGCGCTCAGGCGCTGAGGGGGCTGTCAAATGAAACGCACAATCTTGGCCGGGGCGCTGCTCGCAGGGGCGCTTGCGGCACTCCCCGCCGGCGCGGCCATCGGCGCAGGTGTCACCCAGTGCACCGGCATCCTCTCCGACACGACGATCAACGGCCCGCTCGAAGTCCCATCCGGTGCCGGCTGCGCGCTCGACGGCGTCCACGTCAACGGCAGCCTCAAGATCGACCCGGGCGCCGCGCTCAGCATCGGCGTGGACAACGGCCTCAACCCGAGCTCGATCAGCGGGAGCGTCACGGGAACGTCGATCGAGGCATTCGACTCCTTCGGGCCGGCGTCGTCGATCGGCGGCGGGCTGTCGCTGACCGGGGTCACCAACGTGCCGATGAACGGGCCACTCGCCCCGCTGGCCCCGGGCTCGCTCGGCGTCGACAATTTCAACTACCTCGACTCACTCCGCATCTCCGGAGCCACGAGCATCAGCAAGGGGGCCGCGTCGGCGCCGTGGACCGACGCCAACGCCCCCCGGTTCAACGGCTCGTTCTCATACACCAACAACGGCGGCGAGCTGGATCTGACGGACGGGAGCTTCTTCGGCGCCGGCGTGTCCCTCCACGGCAACACCGGCGGCGGCACACTCGACTCCATGACCGTCAGCGGGAGCCTGCTCTGCGGCAACGCGCCCGCGTTCTCCGTGGGCTCGCTCAGCGTGTCGGGCTACAACGCCGCGAAGGGTGGCACCTGCTGAGCCGAGGCTAGCCTGCCGCGATCGCCTGGGCGAAGTCGAACCGCCGGTCCGGGTCGTACTTCGCCCTCGCCCGCTGCAGGCGTGCGTAGTTGGCCCCGTAGTAGGCCCGCTCCCACCCGACGAGGTTCGGATCCGCGTAGTTCTGGTAGGCCTCGCCCGAAACGTATGGCCGCATCGGCGACCACGCGCCGTCCAGCCACGCCCGGGCCGCGGGTCGCTCCGCAGCGGACGCGTAGTACGTGAGGTACTGGATCCCGAACCGCGCCGTCCGGTGGACGAAGGCCGTCGCCCCCGATGCGATGCGGTTGATCGCCCCGCCGTAGGAGTCGAGCAGGATCGCCGCGCTCGACAACGACCCGTCGGTCGACGCCCGCTCGACCGCCCCGATCAGGAGATCCCGCCCGGCGCCCGGCAGCCGCCTGCTCACGTAGTCGGACTTCGCCGCGAACCTCGCCCGTGAGAGGCTCCCCAGCGGCTCGGTCCTGCACGCCGCCAGGCCGGTGTGCAGGCAGCCCGCCCAGCGGAGCATCAGGTCGAGGTACTGGTCGGTCCCCGTCGACAGGCTGGCCGCCTCGACCGCCGTCAACGGCGCCAGCAGATCGGTCAGCGCGCCAGCGGTCCCGAAGTACTGCCCGTTCGCGCTCACCGACAGCTCCCCCGCCCCGGCCGACAGGTGGAAGACCGACGTCAGCGCGTCCGGCGCTCCTGGAACCAGCCCGTCCCACGCCGCGAGCGCCTCGCCCGCCGACGACCACGGCCACGACACCGAGAACCACGAGGTCGGCGCGACCCGATGCGTCCGCATCCGCAGGCTGGTCACGACGCCGAAGTTCCCCCCACCGGCTCCCCGCAGGGCCCACAGCAGCTCGGCGTCCTCGCCCGCTGACGCCCCCGCCCGGTGCAGCCTGCCGTCGGCCGTGACCACCCGCGCTCCGAGGATGTTGTCGGTCGTCAGACCCAGCGCCCGGCCGGCCAGGCCGATCCCCCCGCCGAGCGCGTGTCCGCCGATCCCGACCGATGGGCACGACCCCGCCGGGATCGTCACCCCGTGCGCCGCGAGGCCGGCGTACACGCTCGCCAGCTGAGCGCCCGGGCCGATGCTCGCCACGCCCGAGGACCGGTCGAATGCGATCGCGTCGAGGTCACGGAGGTCGAGCACGACGACGCCGTCCCCGCTCGAGTACCCCGCATAGCTGTGACCCCCGCCGCGCGGGCGCACGACAGCGTCCCGGCGGGCCGCCCAGAGCACGGTCGCGCGGACGTCGGCCTCGTCGACCGGCCGGACGACCACCAGCGGCCTGTCCCCGTCATAGGCCTCGTTGTAGATCTCCTTGGCCCCGGCGTACGCCGCCGACCCGGCTGTGATCACCCGGCCGCGAACCGCGGCGGCGAGGTCGGCGATCGACACCCGGCCGGCCGGCGGTCCCACGCTGCCGAACGTCGGCCGCCGCCCGGGCGGTGAAGCGTGGTGGGCGCCGCCGGCACCGCACCCGGCCAACCCGAGCGTGAGGCCGGCAACGCCGGCCCGCCGGACGAACTCCCGGCGACCGTATCCGTCAGGGTCAGGCCCGGCGCCCATCCGGATCAGCGCAGTGCGGCGAGGTCCGCGCGGACCATCTCGCCGATCAGGTCCTCGAAGCTCGTCGTCACCGACCAGCCGAGCCGCTCCCGGGCCCGCGTCGGGTCGCCGACCGGAGCGGCCGGCTCGGCCGGCCGGCGGAGGCGCTCGTCGACACGGAGGTGGACGGCCGGATCCAACCCGACGCCGGCGAACGCAGCCGCGACGAGATCGCCGACCGAGTGGCCGACGCCGCTCGCCAGGACGAGGTCTCCCGGGTCGTCGTGACCGGCCATCAGCCGCAGGCCGACCATGATGTCGGCCGCGGCCGACCAGTCGCGGACGGCGTCGAGGTCGCCGAGCACGAGCTCGTCCTCGAGGCCGAGGCTGATCGCCGCCGCCGCCCGGGTCACCTTCCGGGTGACGAAGCGGGCCGGCCGGCGGACGGACTCGTGATTGAAGAGGATCGCCGACGACAGGTGGAGGTCGTGGCGGTCACGGAGCAGGCCGACCAGCTGGTGGACGGCGAGCTTGGCGACGCCGTATGGCGTCGCCGGGTGGCACGGCGTCGACTCGTCCTGCGGGCTCGACACCGGGCTCCCGAAGATCTCGCGCGAGCCGGCGACCACGACGCGGGCCGACGGCGTCAGCTCGCGGACCGCGGCGAGCAGGTCGGCGCTCGCGACGACGATCGCCTCGAGGGTCCCGGCCGGGGCGAGCCAGCTGTCGGGGACGAACGTCGGCGCGGCCAGATGGTAGATCTCGTCCGGCGCGGACTCCCCGAGCGCCCGCCGGATCGTTCCCGGGTCGGCGAGGTCCCCCTCGTGGAGGGTGATCCGGTCGCGCACCCCGGTGAGGTTGGCCAGCGAGGTCGTCGGCCGGACGATCCCGTGGACCGCGTAGCCGCCGTCGACGAGCTGCTCAGCCAGATATGACCCGTCCTGTCCGGCGATCCCCGTGATCAGCGCCCGGCGGGCCGCCACCGGGTTCACGGGCCGGGTGCCGGGAGCGTCGCCTCCATCGTCCGGCGCAGGCCGTCGAGCAGCTCGGTCGACGCGGTCCACCCGAGCAGCTCGGCCGCCCGGGTCACGTCGAGGCAGCTGCGGTCGAGCTCGCCGAGGCGGGCCGGGGCGAACTCCGGCGTGAAGTCGGCGGCTCCGGCGAGCGGGCCCATCGCCGCGACGAGGTCGAGCACGGTGCTCTCGCGGCCCGTCCCGACGTTGACCGCCCCGCGGACCTCGCCGCAGGCGGCGGCCGCGAGGTTGGCCTCGACGACGTCGCCGACGAAGACGTAGTCCCGGGTCTGGAGGCCGTCGCCGTAGACGGTCGGCCGGGCGCCCTGCATCAGGCGCCCGCAGAACATCGCGACGACGCCGGCCTCGCCGAGCGGGTCCTGGCGGGGGCCGTAGACGTTGCCGTAGCGCAGGGTCACGCACGACAGACCGTAGAGCCGCTCGTACAGGCCGCAGTAGCCCTCGGCCGACAGCTTGCTCTGACCGTAGGCGGCCTCCGGGCGGGTCGCGGCCGTCTCGGGCGTCGGGATCACGTCGGCGTCCCCGTAGATCGCCCCACCGGTCGACGTGTTGACCAGGCGGGCGAGCGAGATCCGGCGGGCGGCCTCGAGCACGTTGATCGTCCCCTGGACGTTGATCTCCGCATCCCACGCCGGCCGGGCCAGCGACTTGCGGACGTCGATCTGGGCCGCCATGTGGAAGACGACGTCCGGCCGGTCGGACTCGAACACACCGTTGACGTCCGCCGGGTCGAGGATGTCGATCACCCGCAGGCGGGCGCCATGCTCGATCGCCTGGTGGAGGTTCGCCTCCCGGCCGGTCGAGAGGTTGTCGATCACGGTGACATCGGCCCCGGCGACCAGCAGCGCATCGACGAGATTCGAGCCGATGAAGCCGGCGCCGCCGGTGACGATCGCGCGCATTGGAGGTCATCCTACGGACGAGCCGGGTCGACGGTCCTGCCGAAGGCCGGACCTCAGCGGGCCTCGGGCGCTCAGGCGGCGCGCTCTGCCGGCGACCGGGTGGGGTGGACAAGGGGACTCTCCAAAAAAAGTAGCTGACTGACTCAGGCAACCATTTCGCGATGAAACGTCACAACAGCCACCTCCGCCGCCCGGGGGGCCCGGCCGGGCAAACGAACAGAACTAACCCGAGTAGGCCGCGGCCAGCGCCGGGCCGACCACGTCGGGCGAGACCAGCCTGCGGGCCCGCTCGAGGGCCCGGGCTCCGGCCGCCGGGTCACCGCGTAGTCGACCGATCGCAGCCGCCATCGCCGGCACGTCTCCGACGGGGACGAGCCCGTCGTCTGAGACGAGCTCGGGCAGCGCGCCGATCCGCGAGGCGACGACCGGCAGACCGACGGCCATCGCCTCGGCCGCCGCCAGGCCGAACGTCTCGCCCGAGCGGGACGGGACCAGCCCGACGCCGGCGCCGGCCCGCAGCTGGGCCAACTCTCGATCGGAGACCCGCCCGACGAAGCGAACCCCCGGCCGCCCGGCCGATTCGCCCGAGCCCGCCCGTGCCTCCAGCTCCCCGCGGAGCGGCCCGTCGCCGGCGATGACGAGCTCGACCCCGGCGACGCGGGCCGCGTCGATCGCCACGTCAGCGCCCTTCTCGGCGGCCAGCCGGCCGACGAACAGCGCGTATCCCCCGCCGGGCGGATCGGCCGGCGCGCGGGCGAACTCGCGGATCACGTGGCCGACGACGTGGGTCTCGCCGAGCGGCGCGCCCAGACCCCGGAGCCGGTCGACGGCGAACCGGCTGGGGACGACGAAGGCGTCGACCTGGGCGGCGAGGCGCCGCTGCCAGAGGGCGAGCCCGGCCGCGTAGACGACGGCCTCCGGGCCGGTTCCCCGGCAGCCGCGCACGACTCCGGGAAGGGTGTTGCGCCCGTGGCAGCGGGTGCACGTCTCCCCGCGGGTGAAGCAGACGCCGACCGCGCAGACGAGGCGGTACTGGTGGAGGTGGAGGACGACCCGCGCGCCGGCCTCCCGCGCGGCGGCGAGCGCCCGCCAGCCGAACGCAGGGTTCACGTTGTGGGCGTGAACCACCCGCGCCCGGGTTCGCCGGACGGCCCGGCCGACCTGGTCGGGGTCGAGCCCGCCGCGCAGCATCCCGGCTGCCGCGCCGGCCCGACCGAGCCCGGCCGAGTCGCGCTCGAGCAGCTCGGCGTCCTCGCCGAGCCGGTCGCGAACCAGCCAGAGGAGGTTCTCGACGGCCCGCTCCTCGCCGCCGGGCGTGCGGTAGCGGTTGTGCAGGAAGAGAACGATCTGCTCATGCTGCCTTAGTCTGGCCACTGATGGAGCCTGCACCCAGCGCAACGATCGTCGTCCCGACACTCGGGCGGCCGGACTACCTCGACGTCACGCTCGCCTCGATCGCCGCCCAGGCCGGACGGATGGGGGCGGAGATGCTCGTGGTCGAGGACGGCCCGCCGGGTGCGTGCGCGGCGATCGCCGCCCGCCACGGCGCCGCCCACGTGTCGCTCGGCAGCCGGCGCGGCCTGAACGCCGCCCGCAACGCCGGCCTCGACGCGGCCGGCGCGGAGCTGATCGTCTACGTCGACGACGATATCGAGGCCGAGCCCGGCTGGCTCGGGGCCCTGCTCGCGGCGGCCGCGGCCGAGCCGGGTGTCGGCGTCTTCACCGGGCCGATCCACGCCCGGCTCGAGGGTCGCGGCCTGCGGACGTGCGGTCGGGAGGGCGCCCCGATCACGGAGTTCGAGCGGGGTGACGACGACGTCGACGTCCGCCACGCTTGGGGGGCCAACCTGACGATCCGGCGGACGGCCTTCGACGAGACCGGCCGGTTCGACGAGAGCCGGTCGGGCGCCGGCGACGAGGAGGTCTGGGAGCGCGACCATCTGGCCGGCGGCGGGCGGATCCGCTACGTCGCGGGGGCGGCGGAAGCATTTGCGCGCGGGGCCGCCCGACGCGACCGTCAGGCCGTCTTGGCCGACATACGCCAGCATCGCTTCCGCGCGGCGCGAGGGTTGGCCAAACATTCGTTTGCGGCTCGGCCGAGCCCGA
>Ga0208480_1000160_pt1 | contig 26291 bp, 26 predicted proteins | sample NGESurshal092012_4_FD_184485 | JGI IMG/M metagenome (GOLD analysis project Ga0208480, IMG submission 184485) | Arctic peat soil microbial communities from Barrow, Alaska - NGEE Surface sample F53-1 shallow-092012 (SPAdes) | ecosystem: Environmental > Terrestrial > Soil > Wetlands > Peat ... | reverse complement strand
GGACGAGCCCACCAACCATCTCGACATCGAGTCGCTGGAGTGGCTTGAGCAGACGCTCGTCGAGCTCGACACGGCCGTGATGCTCGTCGCCCACGATCGCTGGTTCCTAGAGGCCGTCGGTACCGCGGTGCTCGAGCTCTACGGGACTCCGCCCACTCGCTCGCGCTTCTTCGCCGGAACGTGGCACGCCTGGCGGCGTGAGCAGGCCGCGCGCGAGATGGCGTTGGGCAAGGCGATTGACAAGCAAGAGGCCGAGATAGCGCGCATGGAGCGCTTCGTCGAGCGCTTCCGAGCCAAGGCGACGAAGGCGCGCCAAGCTCAGTCGCGGGTCAAGCAGCTGGCAAAGATCGAGCGCATCGAGCGGAACCCGCGCGACGCGCAGGCGCTCGAGTTCTCCTTCAAGGCGCCCGAGCGCAGCGGCCGTGTGATCTTCGAGCTCGAGGACGGTCGCGTGCAGATCGACGGAGCCGCCGCGGGCGGCGCCCCGCTTGTATTGCTCGACCACGGAGAGCTGTGGCTTGAGCGCGGCGAGCACGTCTCGCTGGTGGGTCCCAATGGAGCCGGCAAGACCACCTTGATCGAAACGCTGGCCGGCAAGCGCCCGCTCAGCTCCGGCAAGCTCTCCACCGGCCACAACGTGACGGTTGGCTACCTCTCCCAGCATGCCGAGGAGCTCGGCGCCGGCGGTCCACCCGGGCAGAGCGTGGTCGAGGCCGCCGCGCGCGCCACGGGCCTCACGCCGGGCAAGGCGCGCGCGCTGCTGGGCCGCTTCCTGTTCTCCGGCGAGGACGCCGACAAGCCGTTGGAGGGACTCTCAGGCGGAGAGCGTCGGCGGCTGTCGCTGGCGATCCTGATGAACGGCACGCCAAGCCCACCGAACGTGCTGATCCTCGACGAGCCCACCAACCACCTCGACCTCGAGAGCCGCGAGGCTCTCGAGGATGCCCTGCACAGCTTCGAGGGAGCGCTGCTGCTCGTCTCCCACGACCGGGCTCTGCTAGACGCGGTAGGCACGCGCACAGTCGCGATCGAAGACGGCTCGCTGCGCAGCTTTCTCGGCGGCTGGCCGGAGTACGTCCGGGTTCGCGAGGAGCGGCTTGCCTCCGGTGGCGAGCCCGCCAAGCCACAGGTCGCCAGGCCGCAGGTCGAGAAGCCCAAGTCTGAGACAACCGGCTCCAAAGCTCCGTCCAAGCGGGTCCAGTCCGACGGGCCGTCCAAGAATCGGGTGCGCGAGCAGGCCAAGGCCGAGCAGGCGGTGGAACAGGCCGAGGCGGCCCTGCGCGAGCTAGAAGACGAGCTGGCCGATCCCAAGGCTTGGGCTACCAAATACGAGGCAGCCAAGTCCGAGGCACGCCACACAGCGGCCAAGCGCGCGGTGGAGCAGGCTTACGAGCGCCTCGAGGCGCTCGTCTAGGAGACCGCCGACTATTTCAGGGGTCTCCTAGGACCGGGTCGCAGCGACAACCGGTGGTTCGACGATGAGCGAAAGCGACTCGCCCGAGGATCGGAGGAAACGAACGACGAGGAAAGCTCGCGCGCGCCAAGGACATTTCGTGTGGCGCATTGAAAACAGGCGCCGGGGCTCTCTGACCTGAATGACGAGTACCCCGGCGCCTGCCAACCAACCCTCGTTCCGGTCGGGTTAGGACCGAATGGGCTCGCCCAGTATAGCGCAAAACCACTCATGTGGTGAAAACGTTGGATAACTTGCAAGACGATCATTTCGGATATTGCGGCTTTACATCTTCCCGACCGCCGGCACCTGAGATCGGCGGCGGCCCAACTAGACTGATTGACCTCATGGGCAGGATGTCTTCATGGATCGGGTAAGGGCCGCGCGCAATATCGCGATCATCCTCCTGATCGCGGCAGCGGTCGATTTCCTGCCGGGCGGAGGGCGCGCGGCAAATGCTCTCGCCGCCGCGCTGTGGATTGTGTTCGCCGCGGGCTTCGCCTTCCTCGGTTACAGGCTCTATCGCGAACGCAGCGTCGACCTGCACAGCCTCGGCGACCGTCGCCGGGCGCTGCTGTACGGCGCGATCGCTGTCGGCTATGCCACGATCGCCGCGCAGTCGCGCATGTGGCAAACCTCTTTCGGCGAGTTCGCGTGGTTCGCGCTGATCGGCATAGCCGCCTACACGCTGCTGGCCGTCTACCGCTACTCACGCACCTATTGAACAACGCCAACCCAAGAAGCAAAAGCGTTCCTGGACAAGGGGTCGCAGAGCAGCGCCGCGCCGGTCTGGCCGAGCAGCGCCGCGTGCTGCCGGACAGGCCGGGCGTATATCTGTTTCGCGACGCGAAGGGGCGCGTCGTCTATGTCGGCAAGGCCAAGTCGATCCGCAAGCGCGTGGCCTCGCACTTCTCAAAGGCCCAGGTTCCCTCGAGCCCGGGCCACGCCGAGATGGTGGCGAGCGTCGAGGCGATCGAGTGCGTCGTCGTCTCCAGCGAGGCCGAGGCGCTGCTGGCCGAGCAGAGCTTCATCAAGCAGTACCGCCCGCGCTTCAACATCCGCTTGCGCGATGACAAGTCCTACCCGTTCATCGCGATCTCGCTCGACGAGCAATACCCGAGGGTCTACTTCACGCGTGAGCGCCATCGCTCGGGCCGCGCCTACTTCGGCCCTTACTCGAGCGCCAAGCGTGTGCGTTCGACGCTCGAGGTGCTCGCCAAGGTTTTCATGTACCGCTCCTGCACAGGCCCCGAGCCGGGTCGGCGCAGCGGCAGTCCATGCCTCGACTACTACATCAAGCGCTGTGAAGCCCCGTGTGTCGGCTATGTCACCAAGGAGGACTACCGGCGCAGCATCGACGGAGTGATCGACTTCCTCTCCGGACGCTTCAGCACGATCGAGCGCGACCTCGAGCAGCGCATGCGCTCTGCATCTGACGCGCAGGATTACGAGCAGGCCACACTCGAGCGCAACCGCCTGCGCGCCGTGCTCTCGTTGATGGAGCGCCAGCGAGTCGCCAAGAGTTCGATCGGCACATTCGACGCCGTGGCCGTCGCAACCGATGGCCGCGACGCAAACGCCCAGGTCTTCCAGGTACGCGACGGCATCCTCTCCGACCGCCACTCCTTCTACCTCTCGAACGAGACCGAGCGCGAGCGGGGCGAGGTCGCCGAGGAGTTCCTGCTGCAGTACTACGGAGGTCCAACCACGATCCCGGCTCTGCTCGTCGTCCAGCAGGAGTTCGCCGAGCGGCCGGTGCTCGCCGAGGCGCTTTCGCAGCGACGCGGCGGCCCGGTCGAGCTGCGCCCATCCGAGCGAGGCGACAAGCACCGCATCCTCGAGCTCGCCGAGCGCAATGCCATGCTGGCACTCGACCAGGAGCGCTTGCGCGACGAGCGCCGCCACCAGCACCGCGCTCAGGCGCTCGAACGCTTGCAATCCGCGCTCGGGCTAGATGCGATCCCGGTGCGCATCGAGTGCTTTGACATCTCCAATCTGGGCGGCACCCACACGGTCGCCTCGATGGTCGTCTTCGAGGGAGGAGCGGCAAAGAAATCCGACTACCGTCGCTTCAAGATCCGCACGATTGAAGATCCCGCCCGCCCTGACGACTATGCCTCGATGGCAGAGGTGCTCTCCCGGCGCTTCAGCCAATGGGAGCAGCAGGCGGACTTCTCCCCGCACGACCCAGCCTACGACCCAAGTTTCGCCGCGCTCCCCAACGTGGTGGTGATCGACGGCGGCAAGGGTCAGCTGGCGGCGGGCCTGGTTCCGTTGACGGGCTTTCGCGAGCGCGGTGTCGCGGTCGTCTCGTTGGCCAAGCGCATCGAGGAGGTGTTCATGCCCGGTCGCTCCGAGCCGCTGCTACTCGATCACTCGAGCCCCGAGCTGCAGCTGCTGCAGCGCATCCGCGACGAGGCCCACCGCTTCGCGATCACCCACCATCGCAGCAGACGCGACAGCGCGATGACCGGCTCGCTGCTCGACGGGCTGCCCGGCATCGGCCCGGCACGCAAGCGCGCATTGATAACCCATTTTGGCTCGCCAGAGGCGATCCTCGCCGCCTCGCGCGAGGAACTGCAGGGAGTGCCGGGTCTGCCCGCCAAGACCGCCCGAGATATCCACGCGCTACTACACCGAGCCGGCTGAGTCGCCTCAACCGGCCCTTTCCCCCGGGGCGATCTGCACAATGGACTGGAGATGGCCGCCACCAGGCCCGTGCCCCCCCGCCCCGCAAACGGACCGACCGTTGTGTCGCGTCTGCAGGACCTCGTCATCATCACGGGCTTCTCAGGCGCCGGGAAGTCCACGGCGATGAACGTGTTCGAGGACGCGGGTTACTTCTGCGTCGACAACCTGCCGCCAGAGATGATCCGCTCGCTCGTCGAGCTGTTCGTGCACGAGGGCTCCAAGGTCGAGCGCGCCGCGGTTGTCTCCGACGTGCGCGGCGGCGTCTACTTCGAGGCTTTGACAGCGGTCGTGGACGACCTGCAGGCGCTTGGCATCACCCATCACGTGCTGTTCCTGGAGGCGGCCGAGCAGACGCTCTCGACGCGCTACAAGGAGACCCGTCGCCGTCATCCGCTGGCGCCCGAGGGCAGCGTCGCCGCCGGCGTCGCTTCCGAGCATGCGCTGCTCGAGCCGCTGCGCTCGCGCGCAGACCTCGTGATCGACACGACAGGCATGTCCGCGGCGATGCTGCGCAGCCGCATCGCCGCAGAGATGTTGCCGCGCCAGAACGCCGGCCGGCTGGCGCTCACATTCATGAGCTTCGGCTTCAAGCACGGCCCCCCGCGCGAGGAGGACCTCGCATTCGACGTGCGCTTCCTGCCCAACCCGCACTACGAGAGCGAGCTACGCGAGCTCACCGGTCACGACGAGCGAGTCGTTCAGTACATCGCCCGCGACGGCCGCCTGGACGAGTTTTATGAGCGCTTGCACGCTCTTCTCGACTTCCTGCTGCCGGAGTACGTCGCCGAGGGCAAGGCCCACCTCGTGATCGCGATCGGCTGTACGGGTGGCCGTCATCGCTCGGTGGCAATTGCCGAGCATCTCGCTGCCCGCTATCGCGACCGTGAGGAGCTGACGGTCGCCGTCGCCCACCGCGACATCGACAAGCGCTCGCGACCCTCCTAGACCCGTCAGAAGCGCTTGTCGCGGGAATGCGTTGATCGGATGGCGGGTAGGCGTTTATAGGCGGCTGAATAGGCCGCTGATAGCCTTTTCTACCCACGCCGGGCAACGGAGCGAGGCTCCCGAGGCCCGGCATCGTTCATTTTTCTTCATATCAGGAGGCCGTGAATGCCCGTACGCGTGGGAATCAACGGTTTCGGCCGCATCGGTCGAAACGTATTCCGCGCCGCAATGGCTCGGGGGGACGTGGATGAGATCGAGTGGGTCGCCGTCAACGACTTGACCGACTGTCGCACGCTGGCTCATCTGCTCAAGTACGACTCGATTCTCGGCCCTTACCCGGGCGAGGTCGTGGCCAAGGATGAGAGCACGATCGTGGTCGACGGACGCGAGCTGAAGGTGCTCGCCGAGCGCGACCCCGCGGCGCTCCCGTGGGGCTCGCTGGGGGTGGACGTCGTGATCGAGTCGACCGGGCTGTTCACCGACCGCCCAAACGCCGCCAAGCACCTAGCGGGCGGTGCCAAGAAGGTCGTGATCTCCGCACCGGCCACCGACCCCGACGTGACGGTCGTGCTCGGCGTCAACTTCGAGGAGGCCTACGACCGCGACAAGCACGACGTCATCTCAAACGCCTCCTGCACGACCAACTGCCTGGCCCCGGTGGCCAAGGTGCTGGTGGACACGATCGGCGTCAAGCACGGGCTGATGACGACGATCCACGCCTACACCGCCGACCAGCGCCTGCAAGATATGCCTCACAAAGACCTGCGCCGCGCACGGGCCGCCGCGATCAACCTGATCCCGGCCTCGACCGGTGCCGCCAAGGCGATCGGGCTGGTCGTGCCGCAGCTGCAGGGCAAGCTCCACGGCTTCGCCGTGCGCGCACCCGTGCCCACCGGCTCAGTGGTCGATCTGACAGTTGAGTGCGCACGCGAGACAAGCGTGGAGGAGGTCAACGCGGCGCTGAAGTCGGCTTCGGCGAGCGGTCCGCTACAGGGTTTGTTGGCCTATACCGAGGATCCGATCGTCTCCAGCGACATCGTCACCTCGCCCTACTCCTCGATCGTGGACTCGCAGCTCACCGCGACGATCGACGGCACGATGTTGAAGGTGGTGGCCTGGTATGACAACGAGTGGGGCTACTCCAACCGCGTCGTCGATCTCGTGCAGAAGGTTCTGTGAGCCCGCTCCTCGGCTTCCCGGGCCGTCTTCACGGATGGGTGGAGCGGTGAGGCGACACAAGGGCCCCGCGGACGATGGGGCCGCCACGACGATGGGAGCGCAAAAACGATGAGGAGCATCGACCAGCTCGACGTGCACGGTAGGCGGGTGCTTGTGCGAGTGGACTTCAACGTGCCGATGACCAGCGACGACCAGGGTGCGTGGGCGGTGGCCGACGACACGCGCATCGTGCAGGCGCTGCCGACGATCGAAGAGCTGCGCGCCCGCGGCGCAAGGCTCGTGCTCGTCTCACACCTCGGGCGCCCGGAGGGAAGGCCCGAGGCCGACCTTTCGCTCGCACCCGTGGCCGCGCGTCTGCGAGAGCTGACCGGGGCAAACGTGACGCTTGCGCCAGAGGTCGTGGGTCCGCGCGCCCGTAAGCTTGCCGAAGGCCTCGCGGATGGCGAGATCCTGCTGCTTGAGAACGTGCGCTTCGAGCCCGGCGAGACCACTAACGACCCGGAGCTCGCCCGTGCGCTGGCCGAGCTAGCCGACGTGTACGTCAACGACGCTTTTGGCGCCGCGCACCGTGCGCACGCAAGCACCGCCGGCGTGGCACATCTGCTGCCGTGTGCGGCGGGACGCTTGCTCGAACGCGAGGTCACGACGCTCACCGGCATCCTCGAGGCGCCGGAGCGCCCACTCGTGGCGATCATCGGCGGAGCAAAGGTAGCCGACAAGATCGGCGTGATCGACCGCTTCCTGCAGCTGGCCGACGTGGTGATGATCGGCGGTGCGATGAGCTTCCCGTTCCTGTGCGCGCAGGGACACACGGTCGGCGAGTCGCTGTGTGGTGAGGAGGACACCGAGCACGCGCGCATGCTGCTCGCACGCGCCAGCGACACGCACTCGCCGCAGCCCGGTCGAGCGCGCCTGCTGGTACCAAGCGACCTGGTGATCGGCGATCGCCTCGCCGACGATGCCGAACATCGTGCGCTGGACGGGGTCGAGGTGCCGAAGGGCTGGATGGGGCTCGATATCGGGCCAGACACGGTCGAGCGCTACAGCACCGAGATCGCGCGGGCGGGCACCGTCTTCTGGAACGGCCCGATGGGCGCATTCGAGTACGAGCCGTTCGCGCAGGGCACCCGCGCGATCGCCCAGGCCGTCGCCCGTGCACCCGGCGTGACGGTCGTAGGTGGCGGCGACTCGGCCGCGGCGCTATCGCACTTCGGCTTGGAGGACACGGTCGATCACCTCTCGACCGGTGGCGGGGCCACATTGGAGCTGGTCGAGGGCCGCGCACTGCCAGGAGTCCAGGCGCTCGAGGGCGCCGGGATCGCTTGATGGGCGGCGAACGGGTCCCGCTGATCGCGGGCAACTGGAAGATGCACAAGACCGAGGCGCAGTCCGAGGAGTACATCCAGGCCCTGCTGCCGCGCGTGTCGTCGGCGAGCGGCGTGGACATCGCAATCTGCGTGCCCTACACCGACCTGCGCGCGATGGTCGATAGTGCCCGCGGATCGCGCGTGGAGGTCTACGCCCAGAACATGCACCACGAGCTGGAGGGAGCCTTCACCGGCGAGATCTCCGCCGCGATGCTCGCAGAGCTCGACGTCGGCGGCGTCGTGCTCGGCCACTCCGAGCGGCGCGAGCTGTTCGGCGAGACCGACAAAGCGCTTGCGTTGAAGGTCCCAGCCGCGCTGGCGGCAGGCCTAGCGCCGATCCTCTGCGTCGGCGAGACCGAGAGCGAGCGCGAAGGGGGCGAGACTGAGCGCAAGCTGCGCCACCAGATCGGCGAGGATCTGGCTGGTGTCCCAGACGAGCGGCTGGCGGAGGTGACGATCGCCTACGAGCCGATCTGGGCGATCGGCACCGGCCTGGTGGCCAGCCCCGAGCAGGCCCAAGAGGCGATCGCGTTCGTGCGTGCTCTACTCGGCGGGCGCTCACCGGAGGTTGCAGAGCAGGTGCGCATCCTCTACGGAGGTTCTGTCAAGCCAGAGAACGCGGCGGAGCTGCTGACGCTGCCCGACATTGATGGCGCACTCGTCGGCGGCGCGTCGCTCGAGGCCGAATCCTTCGCCCAGATCGTGGCGGCCGCTCAACAATGAGCACACCGGACCGGCACGCGACCGGTTCGCCCAGCGATGCCGACGGCCTGGCAGGCGAGTCGCATGCGGCAAGCGTATGCCTGATTGTGCTCGACGGTTGGGGCCTTGCCGAGCCGGGCCCAGGCAACGCCATCTCGTTCGCCGATACACCCGTGTTCGACGAGCTGTGGGCCACTTTCCCGCACACCACGCTCACCGCCTGCGGCCCCGCTGTGGGACTGCCGGAAGGACAGATGGGCAACTCTGAGGTCGGCCACTTGAATCTCGGCGCCGGCGCGGTCGTCAAGCAGGACCTCGTGCGCATCGACGAGGCGATCGCCAACGGCTCGCTTGCCGAGAACCCGGTGCTGGGTGCCGCTTTCGCCGGCGCTCCCCGTGTCCACTTGCTCGGGCTCGTCTCCGACGGTGGCGTGCACTCATCGCTGGAGCACCTGCGCGCACTGATCGCGCTCGGCGGAGAGCTGGCGCCCGAGGCCGACGTCGTCCTGCACGCCTTCACCGACGGGCGCGACACGCTACCGCACGCGGGCGTGGATTACCTGACCGAGCTCGACGCGACCGCCGGTGTGCGTGTCGGCTCGGTCGTGGGTCGCTACTGGGCGATGGACCGCGACAAGCGCTGGGAGCGCACGCAGCGCGCCTATGACGTGCTCGTACACGGCCGCGGGCGGGCGGGATCTCCTCCCGCGGCAAGCGGCGAGCAGGCCGTGCGCGACGCCTACGCGCGCGGCGAGACCGACGAGTTCATAGAGCCCACCCTGGTCGGTGCCGAGGCCCGCATCCGTCCCGGCGACAGTGTGCTGTGCTTCAACTTCCGCCCCGATCGCATGCGCGAGATCGTCAGGGCTCTGGCTGAGCCGGGCTTTGGCGAAGGCGTCGCGGACGGGATCTTGGAGGAGGCGTCGGGCAGTGCCTCGGGAGGCTCAGCGCATGACCCGGGAGCGGAAGCCCTCTCACGTCCAGAGACGGGGCGGCTGCCGGGCTGGGAGGGGCGCGGCGGTGCGCCCCCTATAAGCAGGCTTGCGACGCTCACCGAGTACGAGGAGGGCTGGCCCTACCCAGTCGCCTTCGCGCCCCAGCACCCGGAGACGACGCTCTCGCAAGTGATCGCCAACAGTGGAGCGCGCCAACTACACGTGGCCGAGACCGAGAAGTATCCGCACGTCACGTACTTCTTCAACGGCGGCGAGGAGACGCCCTGCGCGGGCGAGCGACGCGAGCTGGTGGCCTCGCCGCGGGATGTGCCCACCTATGACCACAAGCCGCAGATGAGCGCCCGCGAGGCCGCCGCGGCGTTTGTCGGAGCTTGGCAAGAGGAGCAGCGCGGGGGTGGGCTGAGGTTCGGCGTCATCAATTTCGCCAACGCCGACATGGTTGGCCACACCGGCGTGATCCCAGCGGCGGTGGCGGCCGTAGAAACGGCTGACGAGTGTCTGGGCAAGGTGCTCGACGTCGTGCGCGAAAGCGGCGGTGTGTGCGTTGTGTGCGCCGACCACGGCAACGCCGACCACATGCTCGAGCCCGACGGCAGCCCCAATACCGCGCACTCGCTCAACCCGGTGCCCCTGATCGTGACCGCGCCGGGTCTCGAACTGCGCGCGCAGGGCGGTATCCTCGCGGACGTGGCGCCGACAGTGCTCGACTTGCTTGGGATCTCCAAGCCCCTACAAATGACCGGTACGTCGCTGATCGAAAGCTAGGGCTCGACGAGCCCGAGAGGAGACACGATGGACACAGACATGCCCAGCTCGCTCCCCGAGAACCCGCTTGAAGTCCCACGCCGCAACGGGAGGCGATCGCGGCTACTGCTCGGTACCGTCTTCGTCGGCGCCGGCATCAACCACTTCGCCACGCCGCATCACTACGAACGGATCGTGCCTCCGAGCCTCAGAGGACGCGCGCGTAGTGTGGTTGCGGTGAGCGGTGTCGCGGAGGTCGCCGGTGGACTGGGCGTGCTGCTGCCATGGACGCGCCGTCCGGCGGGTCTCGGCCTGATCGCGTTGCTCGCCGCCGTATTCCCCTCGAACCTCTACATGGCGCGGGCTCCGGAGCATTTCCCCAAGATTCCGCGCTGGGCGCTCTACGCTCGCCTGCCGCTGCAACCGTTGATGATGTGGTGGGCTTGGAAGGCCACCAGGAGCACGAGCTGAGCGCCTGCTTGGCGCCCAGTTGACAGGGATTCCGGTGGCCGACGCTGCTATGTTCGAGTAAGCACACAGCCACTTCAGAGCACGATCATGTCCACCGCAACAGCCACAGCGACAGTTCTAAAGCTTCCCCAGGGGAAGGATGCTCTCGGCGAATCGGACAACCTCAGCGAAGCCGAGCTTCGCGCGTGGCGGGGTCTGCTGCGCGCGCACGCCTCGCTCGCCAAGCGCCTGGAGAGCCGCCTCGAGCGCGAGCACGGTCTGCAGCTCAGCTCCTATGAGGTGCTCCAGCACTTGATCGACGCCCCCGGCGGTCGCATGCGCATGTGCGATCTCGCCGAGCAGGCTCAGCTCTCGCGCAGCGGTCTCACGCGCCTGGTGGATCGTCTGGAGCGCGACGAGCTGCTCGGGCGCTGCAGCTGCGAACACGACGCTCGCGGCGCCTACGCCTGTCTCACCGATCGCGGCCGCGAGCGTCTGGACGCGGCGCGCGGCACCCATCGCGCGGTCGTGCGAGAGCACTTCCTCTCGCACTTCTCCGAGGGGGAGCTCGAGGCGCTCGGCAAGATGTGGGAGCGCGTGACCGCAGGCTGCTGCGGCGCCTGACGTCCGAGTCAGAGCTTCCGGGCGAGTCTGAGAGCACGAGTGGGCGGCTCTCGCTGAGCGCCTCCTCAGCAGCCGCCAGTGGGGTAGCGGTCTGGCGCGTCGCGCTACAGACGTCCGCGGCGATGGGCGATGAAGAAGGCGATGGCGGCCAGCACCAGCGCCGCGATCCCGTACAGGCCGAACGCTTCGACGGCGTTGCCGGCGGCGTTGCCAAGGAAGTAGGCGAGCAGGCCGATCGCCGTCGCCCAGCAGATCCCGCCGAGCGCGTTCCACAGGAAGAAGGAGCGCCAGCGCATGTGCGTTGCGCCTGCCAACCATGAGGCCCAGACGCGCAAACCGAGGATGAAGCGCCCGAAGAACACGGCCTTGGGGCCGTGACGCTCGAAGAAAGGTTCGCCGGTGACCAGCACCTGTTGGCGCTGGCGTTCGAAGCGCCCGGGCCGTTCAAGCAGCCAGCGCCCTCCCTTGCGGCCGATCTGGTAGCCGATGTTGTCGCCGATGATCGCGGCGGCGGCGGCGATCGGGATCACGAGCTCGATCTGCAACTTGGCTTGGCTGGCGAGCACGCCGGCGGCGATCAGACCGGTCTCCCCGGGAATCGGCAAGCCGCTGGACTCGGCCATCACGACCAGGAACAGCAGGGGATAGCCGAAGGTTTCTACAAGGTGGCCGACATTTATGAGCGAGGCGAGCATGGTCTGAGAGCCCGTGGGGCTCGGGTCAGCGTATCCGGCGCCCCGACATATCCCGTACTCCGCACGGCCGGTGTTCTCAGCAGGCTCGATGGCTGTGCGCCTGTGCCTGGCTAGGATGCCCAGTCGTGGCCCTCACGATCGAAGCGCGCGACGGCGCCACAAGTGCCCGTGCCGGACGGTTGCACACCGCGCACGGTGATGTGCGCACGCCGGCGTTCGTGCCGCTTGCGACGAAGGCCACCGTCAAGGGCCTTTTGCCACAGGAGGTCGAGGGGCTCGGCTACGACATGGTGCTAGGCAACACGTTCCACTTGATGCTCAACCCGGGAGCCGAGCTGATCGAGCGCCTCGGGGGGTTGCACCGCTTCATGGACTGGGACGGGCCGATCGTGACCGACTCCGGCGGCTTCCAGGTGTTCTCGATGGGCCACGGCACGGTCGCGGACGAGATCAAGGCGCGTCCGTCGCGTCGGCGCCAAGGCAAGCCGGAAGAAGCCCAGGCGGGATCTCGGCGTGAGGGGAAAGGAGGCGAGGGGGTTGTGCGCGAGGGGCGTCAGCGCGAGGGGGCAATCCTCTCGATCGAGGAGCAAGGCGTGCGCTTCCGCTCCTACGTGGATGGCGCCGTGCGCTTCATGGCCCCCGAGGACTCGATGGGCGTGCAGACGTCGCTTCATTCGGATATCGCGCTCGTGTTCGATGAGTGCACCCCTTTCCACGTCGACCGCGACTACACCGAGCGCTCGACCGAGCGCACCCATCGCTGGTTGACGCGCTGTCTGGACTGGCACGCCGAGCACGGCCCGAGCGACCAGCTCGTCTATGGGATCGTGCAAGGGGGCGTTTACGAGGACATGCGCCGCGCCTCGGCCCGCACTGTGGCTGGGAGCGGCTGTGACGGCGTGGCGATCGGCGGTTCGCTCGGCGCCGAGAAGGCGCAGATGTACGAGGTTGTCGGCTACGCCGTCGCCGAGCTGGGCGGCGAGCACGAGCAGCTCCCGCGGCACCTGCTCGGGATCGGCGACGTTGACGACCTGATCCGCGGCGTCGAATTGGGCATCGACACGTTCGACTGTGCGATGCCGACGCGTCTGGGACGCCATGGGACGGCGTTGGTCCCGGACCCGAGCACACGTTGGCGGGTCGATCTGACCAAAAGCGAGTGGCGCGCGTCTGATCTGCCACTGATGGAGGGTTGCGCCTGTCACGCTTGTAAACGCGGCATCTCACGCGCCTACCTCTCCTATCTGGTGCGCTCATCGGAGTTGACGGGCATGCGCCTGTTGACCGAACATAATCTGGCGTTTCTGGTGCGGTTGATGGCCGTTCTGCGCCAGGGGATCCTCGACGGACGGTTGGCCGAGGTGGCGAATTCGCTACGTGGCACCGGATACCGTCCCAAGTCTTCCCTATGCTGACAATTGTGTTCCGGTGTGGTGTAAGGGCAACATGGGCGACCGTCACTCGCCAGCTGTCGGTTCGAGTCCGGCCGCCGGAGCCATTGGTTGAAAGGCGACGGATGAGGCTGCTAATCTGTGGGACGAGTGACGGTCGTCTCGCCCGAAAGGGCGGCAGTTCTTACCGAGAGGCTCGCGCAAGCGGGCCTCTCGCCTTTCTTGGATCTACTTAGCGTTTTCCTCGACGAGCTGCTTCAACGCTTCGGCGGATTCCTGGGTGCGTTCGTAGAAGACGTTGCGCAGTTTGATCGTTGTGGATGGGGGCGAACTCAGTACGACGATCAGCGCGATTACGCCGATGAGCGCCAGCAGCGCAACTACGGCGAGCATGAGCCGGCGTAGGCCGGCGCCACGACGTTGTGCGGGTACTGTCGCTACGACGGGCGGAGCCTCGCGCGCAGGCCCGCGTCGGGGCTGGCGGGGGACAACCGCTTCTCGGTCCGCCGAGGCGCTATGCGTGCGCGTAGCGCCGGCGAGCACGGTTGTCGCCTCGGTGGCCTGCCTCGTACCCCGCGCCGGCGCACGATGCTCGTTGGGCGAGATGCCAAGCGCCCCGTCTGAGATCGCGCGACCCATCTCGCGCGCGCTCTCGTAGCGCTCGCGCGGGTCGAGCGCCAGCGCGATCGCCACCGCTTCGGCAAGCTCCGGCGTGACCGCGGCCACGAGCGTGTCGAGCATCGCGGGCTCTTCCTGCTGCTGTTTGAGCGCCAGCTCGGTGAGCGAGGCGGCTTCATAGGGCAGGCGCCCGGAGATCAACTGATAGGTGACGACGCCAAGGGCGTACAGATCGGCGCGCGGCCCGGCTTCCTCGCCGCGGGCCTGCTCGGGCGCCAGATAAGCGGCGGTGCCGAGCACCGAGCCGACCTGCGTGATGCTCGACTGCTCGGTGGCCTTGGCAATACCGAAATCGGCGAGCTTGACCTCGCCGTCGCGCGAGCGCAAGAGGTTCCCTGGCTTGACGTCGCGATGCACCACACCGTGACGGTGGGCGTAGTGCAGCCCCTCGCAGGCCTGTTCGATGATCGCGACGGCTTCGTCGACCTCGACCCAGCCGTCGTCGCGCAGGATCTCGGCGCACGACTGCCCCTCGATGTACTCCATCACGATGAAATATTGCCCTGTGCTCTCATCCTGGCCGGAGTCGAACACCTGCACGATGTTGGGATGGATGAGGCGTGCCGCGGCCTGAGCCTCGCGCTGGAAGCGAGACACGAAGGTCGGATCCTCGGCAAGGTGCTCGGCCAGCAGCTTGACCGCGACACGGCGCTCCAGGCGCTTGTCGAAGGCTAGGTGCACGGTCGACATCCCGCCAAAGCCGAGTCTGCTCTGTAGCTGATAGCGCCTTGCGATCTCGGGGTCGCTCACTGACCACCCCCGGCACTTGCCCCGCCAGAGCCTGAGGCCCCATTGACTTCGCCTTCTTTGCCTCGGCCTTCGCCTTTGCCTTTGCCTTCGCCCAGGCTTTCTTCGGCGTGGCCTTCGCCAGGAGCTTCTACGCCCCCGCCGGGACTCGACGGTGTGCTGGTGGTGGGTGTCGTTGGGGTCGTCGTCGGCGTCGTCGGAGTTGTGGCTGTTTCGGTGCTTGTCGTCGTTTCGGTGCTCGTCGTGCCTGTCGGAGGAGCGGTTTTCGTCTGGGTGCTCGTGGTCGAGGTTTCAGTCGCGGTCGGTTCTTCGCACATGGCGAGCGCCTGTTTGCGCAGGTTCGTTATGCCCTGTTCTAGGCGCTTGTGCAGCCCCGCATCGACAGTGGCCGGAAGCGCCAGGAAGTCCTGCTCGGTCTTGCCGAGCGCGGCTTCGGTCTTGGCGCAGCTCCCGTTGCCTGCTTCGGCTGCTTGAGCGACAGCTTCGAAGTCTGCTTGCAGAGGCGTTGCGTTGGCGGTCGGGATCAAGCCCTTGCCCGAGCTTCCGCAAGAGACGAGTAGGGCAGTGGTAGCGCCCAACAGCGCCACCACGGCAAGGCGTATGAGTGTTCGCATGTTCACTGACCGTACTCCAGGCGCTCCGCAAGCGAGTTTGGCAGACGAGCAGCCTTGATGGCCGCGGCGGCGCCGGCGACGTCATAGCTGGTACGTCGGTAGGAAGCTTGATACCCGTCAAGGTCAAGCAGCAACCAGGCAGCGCGGCGGTCGCCGTCGCGAGGTTGTCCGACGCTCCCAGGGTTGAGCATCCATTCGCCGCTTGCCAGATCGAGCTCGGCGCCCTCCCGGCAGGGTTCGCCACTTGCCGCTTCGCCGGGCTGGCGCGTGAACGCCGAAGCGACGTGAGAGTGGCCGATCAGACACACGCGGTTGGGCTCGCGGTCCAAGCACAGCTCGGCAAGCAAGGCCGAGAGCACGTACTCCCACACCGGATCGCGCGGGCTTGCGTGGTAGAGACCGATCGCGTCGTCGCGTGTGTCCTCGCGGCCTTCGGGGCGCAGCTCAGAGAGGAACGATTGGTTGGCCGGCCCAATCACTTCGCGCGTCCACTGCGCCGCGATGCTCGCGCCGCGCGAGAACTCATCCAGGGAAAGCTCGCCGACGACCGCCATGTCGTGATTGCCGGCCAGGCACACGGCAACATGGCGACGCGCAAGCTCAACGCACGCGTCCGGATCGGCGCCGTATCCGACGATGTCGCCAAGGCACCAGAGCTCGGACGCCTCGCTGTCGGCGACCGCCTCCAGCACCGCTTCGAATGCCTGCAGGTTTGAGTGGATGTCCGAGACGACCGCGACCTTCATCCGCCAGATGCCCTCATGAGGGGTAGCGTGGCCCGCACGGACCACAGGGCTGCGGGTGGTGCGCACCTCGCGGGCGCACAGTACGCCACTACTCGTCGGCTTCCCCGGCCTCGGCGCCTCCGTACTCGGGCAGGTTCTTGATGCCCTCGCGGGTGCGCCACTTGGAGTAGTTGTCCTCCATCGCGTCGATCAGCTCTCGCATGAAGCGCGGGGAGAGGTTGACACGCGATACCACGACGCCGGGGACCTCCTCGGACTCGACCTCATGGTCGACCCTCGCGAAGGTCACCGTGAACTCGTAGTCGGAGTGGCTGACGTTCGCGAAGTTCGCGTATACCCCGCCCATGATCTCAGGGGAGAGATGAATGTTTATGTGGCGCTCGGCGCCTGGATTCTCGTCGTTCACAAAGCTAGTATCGCAACCTGGCCGGGGGACCGCCGCATAAGATCATCGCCCGTGAGCTCCACGACCACTGAGACAGGCCTGCGCGAGACTGTGCTCGCCCTCGCCGGCGAGCAAGCCGGCAGCGCAAGCTCGCATCGAGCGATCACGCTCGAGCGCCCGCCGCGCCCGGATTTCGGCGACTACTCCACGAACGCGGCTCTTCTACTGGCACCGGCCGCGGGCGCCCAGCCACGCGAGCTGGCACAGCAACTGGGCGGCTTGCTTGCAGAGCGGCTCGGCGAGCAGCTGGAGCGCTTCGAGGTGGCCGGCCCGGGCTTTCTGAACCTGTTCCTCTCCGACGTATGGCATCGCGCCGCACTCGGCGAGCTGTTGGCGGCCGGGGAGAGCCTTGGGCGCGGAGAAGCGGCTGTCAAGGAGCGGATCATCGTCGAGTTCGTCTCGGCCAACCCAACGGGTCCGATGCACGTGGGCCATGCACGCAACGCGGCGTACGGCGATGCGCTGGCACGCGTGCTCGCCTTTCATGGCCACAGGGTGGAGCGCGAGTTCTATGTCAACGACGCCGGCTCTCAGGTGGTCAAGCTGGGCGAGTCGATCGCGGCGCTGGCGCGTGGGGAGCAGGTTCCGGAGGACGGCTACCACGGCGACTACGTGATTGGCCTCGCGACAGAACTAGCAGACTCCGCGAGCATCGATCCGGCTGAGCTGGGCCGCGCGGCGGTAGCGCTGATGATGGCCCGCATCGCAGGTTCGCTAGGCGAATTTCGCGTCGATTTCGACTCCTGGAGCTATGAGAGCGCGCTGCATGACGGCGACCCAAGCCCGGTGGCGCACACGCTCGCGATCCTCGAGCAGCAAGGCCACACCTACAACAGCGAGGGCGCCCTGTGGCTACGCACCACCGACTACGGCGACGACAAGGACCGGGTGCTGGTCCGCTCGAGCGGCGAGCACACCTACTTCGCCTCGGACATCGCCTATCACCAGGACAAGCGCGAGCGCGGCTTCGACCGCCAGATCGACGTGTGGGGCGCCGACCACCACGGCTATGTGGGGCGCATGAAGGCAGCCTATGAGGCGCTGGGCGGCGACCCAGAGCACTTGGAGATGCTGATAATGCAACTGGTGCATCTTGTGCGCAGAGGCGAGCGAGCGCAGATGTCAAAGCGCGCCGGAGAGTTCGTCACGCTAGACGACTTGCTGCGCGAGATCGGCGTGGACGCTGCGCGCTGGTTTTTGCTGTCGCGCTCGCACGACACGACAATCGACCTGGACCTCGACCTGGCGCGCGAGCAGTCAAACGAGAACCCGGTCTATTACGTGCAGTACGCACACGCGCGGATCGCCTCAATGCTCGCCAAGGCCGGCGCCGAGCAAGTCCAGCGGGCATTGGTGCAGGTCGGGGATCGGAGCGGGGCGCTGCACGCGGCCGAGCGCAGTCTGATCAAGAAGCTGCTCGCATTCCCCGGCGAGGTAGGAGAGGCGGCCGTGCGCCGCGCTCCACACCGGATAGCGGCCTATGCGCTCGAGCTGGCCCAGCAGTTCACGACTTTCTACCGCGACTGCCGCGTGCTCGGCGCCGAGTCGCCGGCGCTCGAATCCCAGCGCCTCGCGCTGTGTGTAGCGTCGCGCCAGACGATCGCCAGCTCGCTAGAGCTGCTTGGGGTAGACGCGCCTGCGGAGATGTAGCTCGGGAGCGACGGCGGGCGGCGAGGCTGTCCCTCGGCCGGCGATCAGTCGAAACGTTTGAGATCGGCGTCCAGGCGCGCAGCGTCGCCAGCACTGAGCTTTGGCGAATCGGCGCTGGTTGCGGACTGGTCCCGTGCGTGGCGCCGCCAGCTAGGCAAAAGTAGCGCGACCAATCCAATCAGCGCAAGCACGACGGCAAGGGGCACAAGATACGCGGCCAGATCGAAGCCTTTGGCGCTCGGAAGTGCAAGCACCGACGTCCCGTACTGGGCCACAAGTTCGCTCTTGATCTGCGCTTCGGTCTTGCCTTCGGCGATCAACCCACGGATATAGGCCCGCTCGCGCTGTGACTGCGGCGATTCGGCGACATTCAAGGGAATCTTGCAGGTCACGCACATGACCTGACGTTCGATCGCGGGCATGCTGGCGCGCGGTGTAGCGGCGAGAGCGTCGGAGTCGACCAGGGGCGAGGCCCCTAGTGCCGCCACGAGCGTCAGCATCGCTGTCAGACGGGCTAGGTGGTATGTCAGGCGCGAGACAGGACTCGGGCCAAGCCCAACTAGCCACATTGGCACGCCCCAAAAATCCTCATACGCTCTCCGCCAAAGCAATCGCATGGTTCAAGAACTTTTCGTCGATTTCCCCGCGTGAAATCGCCACCACATGGCCGGAAGCGTCGATCACGAACGTCTCAGGGATCTGGGTGGTGCCATAAGCCTGGGCGAATTCTCCGGTCGTATCGCGCAGGCTCGGGTAGCTGACGCCGTAGTGCTTGACGAAGGTGGCAGAGTCGGGCGTTGAGTCGCGGAAGGTGACGCCGAGAACGGTGCCGCCGCGGCGCATCAGCGTGTGCTGGGCGCGCTCCAGGATCGGCGCCTCTTCCTGGCAGGGTGTGCACCAGGAAGCCCAGAAGTTCAACACGACGACGTGCCCGCGATAGGAGGCCAGCGTGCGCCGGCCGGAGCCGGAGAGGACTGGCATGGCAGTGCCGGCCGCGGGCGCGGAGGGATGGCGCCCTTGCTTGATCGCTTCGTCGAGCGTGCGCTTGGAGGCTTGGGCTATGACCCCGTAAACGAGCAGTCCGACCAGCGCGGCACCGGCGATACCGATCAGCAGGGGCATGAGGGAACGTTTGGCCATCGAGCAGGAAGCGTAGTGCCAGGGCGAGGGAAGCGGCGTAATATTGCCTTTAGCGCGGTGGTAGCTCAGTTGGTAGAGCGCGAGCTTCCCAAGCTCGAGGTCGCGGGTTCGAGGCCCGTCCGCCGCTTGCTCGAAAGAGCGTCACTTCCGACTCGTCTATTGAGCACTCGGGAGGCAGCGATTCAGTCCGAAGCTGTGTGGTGGCCAACGAGAAGGTCGGCAACCGACAGAAGTCCCTACGTGGCAGGCATGGTCGACGCGAGCGAACCTGGCGTTGAAGCTGGCTGCCTACGGCTGGGTTCTCAGGCACAGCGCACTGTGCGCAGGTCGGACTCCTCGCGCGTGATCCCCGGTGTAGTGGTGGTAGAGCGAGCCTTGGGTGATATCCGCCGTCAGCTTGCGAGCGGCAGCGTGAAGCAGATTCGCGTGCCTGTGCGCGCTTCGGCGAGCCAGATTCGTCCGCCGTGCGCCTCCACGATCGTGCGTGCGATGGTTAGCCCGAGGCCGCTGCCCGAGCTGGTTCGAGCCGCCTGGTTGCCGCCGCGGTAGAACGGCTCGAAGATGCGTGGCTGATCGACGGCCGCGATGCCCTCGCCGGTGTCTGACACCTCGATTTCGGCTGCGTCGTCGCGCTGGTGTGCGCGCACGAGTACGCTGCCGTCGGGAGGGGTGTGGCGGATCGCGTTGGTGAGCAGGTTCGCTAGAACGCGTCCAAGCTGTTCGGGGTTGGCCCGCGCCGGATGTAGGTCGCTTGCGATCTCCGCGTGTACGGCTACACGACGCGTCTGCGCCTCCAAACGGATCGCCTCGACCATCTCGGCGACGATGCCGGCGAGCGGCACCGCCTCGGTCGTCCACGCGAAATCGCCCGCGTTGAGTCGAGAAAACTCGAACAGGTCATCGACGAGCGAACCCAGGGCGCGGACATTCGCGCCCATGCTCTTGACGTATCTGCGCGCGGTCGCCGGGTCCACGAGATCGTCGTCGAGTGCCTGTGCGAGAAGTTGCAGGGACGCCAGAGGCGTGCGCAGGTCGTGAGATACAGCGGCGATGACCTGGCGGCGGGCGGCGTCCGCCTCGTCGCGTGAGCGTTCCTCCAGGCGCAGCGTCTCGATCATCGCGTTGGCCGAGTCGGCCAGGTCGCTGAGCTCGGTGCCCGAGCGCGCCTGCACGTGTACCTCACGCTCTCCCTGGCCGACGGAATGCAGACCGTGCGCGACCGAGTCCACATCGGCCACCACGTCATCCAGGAGGATCTGCGCCGCGCGCGCGGCGATGACGGCGGCGAAGATCAGGATGCCGACCGTCATCCAGGCATCGTGAGGAGAGACGAACATCACCGCGGCGCCGATCAAGAGCGCCGCCAGGAGCTGGCCAAGTGCGAGCCCGATGCCCAGCTGAAACCGGTGGTTCAGCGTGCTCATTCGCAGCCTGCGAGCGTCGGCGGCGTGGGCGAGCAGAAGCGCCACAAGGCCCACCGGAAGAAGAATCGCGCTTGTCAGCGCCACGGCGTGCGTGCCTCCGATGATCGCCATGACCACACAGGCCGCCACCAGAGCCCCCACGAGTGTGAATAGCGATCGCCTCATCGCCTGAAGCGGTAGCCCACGCCCCACACGGTGTGGATGAGCTTTGGATCGTCCGGGTCACGCTCGATCTTGGCTCGCAGGCGACGGATGTGCACCGTGACGGTCGAGCTGTCGTTGCAAGAGGAGAGCTGCCACACCTGCTCGATCAGCTGCGAGCGCGAAAAAACGATCCCTGGGTGGCTCGCCATGAACCAGAGTAGGTCGAACTCGCGCGGGGTCAAAGCGACTTCGCGACCGTCCAACTGCACCGTGCGCTCGCCTGGATCGATTCGCAGGTGCTCGAGCTGCAGCGGCTGCTCGCCGGTCGGCTCGTTGGTGCCGCGGCGCAGCACGGCATGTACTCTCGCGACGAGCTCTCCGGGCGAGAACGGCTTGACGACATAGTCATCCGCGCCACGCCGCAACCCGGCGATCCGGTCTGACTCCTCGCCCTTGGCGGTGAGCAGGATCACCGCTGCTCGTCCGTGCTCGTCCTCGTGCAGGCGGCGCATCACCTCGAGGCCGTCGAAACCGGGGAGCATGATGTCGAGGATCACGAGATCGGGTGAGTGCTTGGCGCTCATCGCGACCGCCTCGGGGCCATCCAGAGCGACTCCGGTCTGAAATCCCTCCCGCTGTAGGTAGCGAGCCACGATCTCGCCGATCGTCGGCTCGTCGTCAACGACCAGCACGTACTGTCCTGGGGGGTTCGGGCTGGCGGTCATGACACTGGTGATCATGGCAGCGTGGCGCTCAACCGAAGGTGAACGAGTACACGGAGACCCCGGGCGAAGCCTGCACGGTCAGTACGTGGTGCTCCACCCGCGGCAGTTCGACGAGGCGGTAGAGCCGCTGGAAGCCGATGCTCGCGCTGCCGGCGTGCACATCGGCGCCGGAGTCGGCCGCCGGGATCGGATGGCCATCGAGCAGGATCCGCACCGTACGTGTGCCCGATGTTGAGCCCGCGACGAGGAACACGCGGCGAGCGAAGAAGTTGAGCTGCAACCTGCCGGCGGCGACGGCTTCGGCAGATTCCGCCTCGAGGCGCCAGCTACCCTCGTAGCGCAAATGTTCGCGCTCGGGCGCGGGTCCCGAGCCGAAGTCGCGCAGCCCTGGATGCAACGGTCCGTTTTCAAAGCGTTCGGCCTTTTCGGCACCAAGATAGGACTCAGGCGTGGTTTCGACCGCGGAAGGCGCCTGGGCGGAGACTTTGGTTGCCTGCCCGAGCCCTTCGGCGCCCGCTTCGACGAGCAGGCTGCGAATCGCTCGCTCCTTGGCCGTGTATTCACCCTCTCCGAAGTCGGTCAGCCTGATGCGACCCTTCGCGTCGATCAGGTACTCCGCCGGCCAGTATTCGTTGTTGTAAGCGTTCCATGTCTTGTAGTTGTTGTCCTGCACCACCGGGTAGCGGATGCCGTTCTGGTGGATCGCTTCCTGAACGTTTGCCGCAGAGTGCTCGAACGGGAACTCGGGCGTGTGCACACCGATGATCGTGAGGCCCTTGGTGGCGTAGCGTTCGTTCCAGGCGTTCAGGTAGGGAAGCGTCCGGATGCAATTGATGCAGCTGTAGGTCCAGAAGTCCACGAGCACCACGTGCCCGCGCAGAGCGGTAAGGCTCAGCGGTTTCCCGCCGGGAGTATTGAACCAGCGCTGGGTGCCCACGAATTGAGGCGCGACGCCGAGCACCGGCAGACGCTCGCCCGCGTCGGCCTCCTTCAGGCCGCCCGCCCGCCGTGCCTTGTGCCCACGCAAAGCCGCCAAGTTGTTCGCCGCCGCGCTGGTCGTTTCGAGGCTCTTTGCCGGGTTGATCAGGAACGACGGCAGGTCGGCGGCGATCGAGGTCTCAAAGCGCGTGTCGTAGTTGCCGAGCATCAGCAGCGCAATCACAACCATGATCGCGCCCATCGACATTTGAAAGCGACCGCTGCGGCGCGCAAGGCGACCGGTCAGGCGCCGCCCGCCGAGCATCAGCCCATACAGGACGACGGCCGAGCCGATCCCGTAGGCGAGCGCCACGGCGAGTCGCCCGGCGCTGAAGCTCTGCGACGCCGAGACGGTTATCACACCCGCGAGGATCGGCCCCGCACACGGCGCATATACGAACCCGAGGCCGCCACCCACGAGCATCCCAGACCAGAAGCCGCCGTCCCCGCCGGGGCGCGGCGAACCGACGCCCAGGCGCGGACCGATCGTGCTCAACCGCGCCTCCAGGCGGTCTCCGAGCGCAGGCACGAGCAGCGCGATACCGAAGCCGATCAGTGCGACGATCGACAGCGTACGCAGCAACTGGTCGGGGAGCCCGAGGGCAGAGATCAGATAGACAAGCGCCACGGTCGCGACCGTGAAAGAGAGCGCCAGCCCGGTGACCACCCCGAGCGGTCGACGTCTGCCGCCCGTGACCCCCGCCGCGAGGGCGACGGGCAGCACCGGAAGCACGCACGGCGAGAGCGCGGTGGCGGCACCGGCGATGAACGCGAACACGATCAGGACGACCATGCAGCGACTTTGAACCCCAGATATTGCGCGTTCCTTACGGCGCGATCCGCGCACACGTAAGAAACTCGTAATACCTGTGCGAGACAGTCGGTCCGGCCGAACCCTGCCGACCCTCAAATCGCAAACGGAGGATCACCGATGAAGATCAGCTCAAAGCCCATCCGCCTGCTCGCAGTGACGGGCACGCTAGTCGCGCTCGCGAGCGTACCCGCAAGCTCACCAGCATCGAGCATGCACCACATGAAGAGCTGCACGAGCCACCAGATGATGACCCACCACACGTCGCACTGCTCTATGCATCACGCGATGAAACACACGAAATAGCGGGCGAGCAAGCCCCCCACGGCGCCCACTCTGAAGACGAGCGCGCGCCGTGGGTCTCGAGGCTTGAGGCGGGCAGCAAACGGGCTGCTTGCTCACGCCCGGCTCGTGCGGGCATGCGCCCGCGCCAGCCGCGCGTCGTGGCCTGACTGTCCGACGTCCACGAAAGGACGATTCGCTCGATGGCTCTCCCTGATCCCATAGTGGCCTTCATCGACGCTCAGGCCGAGCGTTCGCCGGTGTCTTATGAGGATCTGCGGGTGGTTGTCTTCAATGGCACCATGAAGCGCTCGCCCGAGCCGAGCCACACAGACGGTCTGCTCGCCATTCCGCAGCGCATCTTCTCCTTGCTCGGTGTGCGCTGCGACGAGGTGCGCACCGTCGATCGCACGATCCCCCCGGGCCTGTGGCCGGACATGCGCGAGCATGGATATGAAGAGGACGAGTTTCCCGAGATCTATCGATCGCTGGTCGAGCCCGCCGACATCCTTCTGATCGCCGGACCGATCTGGCTGGGCGATCAGAGCTCGCAGACACGCACGATCATCGAGCGCCTATACGCATACTCCAGCGAGGTGAACGACTGCGGGCAATGGGCTTACTACGGCAAGGTCGGCGGTGTGCTGAGTACCGGCAACGAGGACGGCGCCAAGCACGTCAGCGCCCAAGTTCTCTATGCGCTCCAGCACATCGGCCTCGCCATCCCACCGCAGGCAGACAGCTACTGGGTTGGAGAGGCCGGCCCGGGGCCGTCCTACCTCGACGCGCAGACCGGGGGACAACAAAATGCCTGGACGACGCGCAATACGGTCTTCATGACCTGGAACATGTTGCACCTGGCGCGCATGCTAAAGGACGGTGGGGGGTTCCCGGCTTATGGCAACTCGACACACGACTGGAACCTCGAGCAGCCGGAGCATCCGAACCCCGAGTATCGGTAACGAGCCGCGGAACGCGCTCGACACCGGTGGCGCGCAGCAAGTCGTCGCCGTGCGCCACCGAGACCAAAGCCGCTATCGCCCGGTTCCAACGCAAACACGCTTTCCGCGCATCTGCTCTGCTCGGCAGAGCTGAAGCACCGATCTCGCTGCCCTGTAAGCTCGCAAGTCGTCGCAGCGAGCGTCAGCGAGGATTCAGTCCAGACGGTTGCTCTGCCACGGAAGCAGCGATCACCGGACAACCGGCATTGGGCCTGGCGCGACGCAGCCCGTGTTTGATGGGCTGCGCCGTCGTAGGCCTCAGTGCTCGAGAGGCTCCGCTGGGAAGCGCACGCCGAAGCGCTCGATGAGGCTGGGGATGCTCGCGGGGTCCATCTCCAGCGCGTAGCGCTGGCACAGCTCGGCGAGCCTCGCGGGGTCCGCCTGTGCAACGCCACCGAGGTCCACGAGCTCGGCAAAAAACCCCTCGAAACCGGCCGGCGCGATGATCTCGAGAATCCGGCATGGGTCATCCCCGGCGTTCCAGAATGTATGCTACTCTCCGCGGGGCTTTAGTACGAGATCGCCTGGGCCGGCCTCGAGGACGTCGTCCCCGAGGAGCGCTCCCATGCGGCCCTCCAGTACGTAGCTGTACTCGTCCTCGTTTGTGTGTCGGTGCAACGGTGCCGCTAGTGCCCGCGCGGACATGGGGTGTTCGACCAGCGAGAACCCGCCTGCGCTCGTGGCGCCGTCGAGCATGAAGCGCACCCCGATGCTGCCGAGGAAACCGGCCTTGCCGTCTGTGGTTCCGACTACCCGGCTCGAGGTGGTCTGCATGTGCGGCCCCATTTCATTGAACAGTAGTGTCGCGCGAACTATACAGGCGCCGGAAGGTCTGTCAATATTGAGTAGACAGCAGTGACCGATCAATCGCGCACATATCGGATGGGCCGCCGCGCGGAGTCCCAGCAGCAGACCAACCGGCGGATCACGGAGAGCGCCGTCGCGTTGCACGGAACGCTCGGACCATCGAAGACGTCGATGAGTGCGGTGGCAGCTCACGCCGGGGTGCGTCGCTCCACCCTCTACCGTCATTTTCCTGACGAGGCGGCGCTCTTTGATGCGTGCACCGCGCACTGGGCGGCGTCAAACCCGCTACCCGACCTTGCGGCCTGGTTGAGCGTCGATGACCCCGATCAACGCCTGTCGGGGGCGCTCCCGGAGCTCTACGCGTTCTACGCGCGAACGGAGGGAATGCTCGAGAATCTGTTTCGCGACGAGGCTGCGGTACCGATGGTTGCTGAGCGCTTCGCCGCGTTCCGGGGCTACTTCGCGTCTGCGCTGGACGCGCTGATGACAGGCCGGAACCTTCGAGCAGGCGCAAAGCGCCGCACGCGGGCCGTCCTCGGGCACGCGATCGCGTTCTCGACGTGGAAGTCGCTGGTGCGGGAGCAGGGGCTCAACGACCGTGAGGCCATAGAGTTGATGTGCGCGCTGGTGGACACTGCGGCGGCTCGATAACTGCCCGGGGATTCCTCGCCATTTGCTGCCTATGTGGTCTATCTCCCTCAAGCTTCCCAAGCTCGAGGTCGCGGCTTCGAGGCCCGTCCGCCGCTTGAGGTCGCAAGGGCTGACGCCAGTAACAGCTCCCGAGGCTCGTCCATAGACGCTTCGCAGAGTTCGCGCGAGTTATAAAGACTTATAACAGGATCGATTATAGCCTGCTATAAGTCCATAGAACGATGGACCCGATCGGGAATCCTTACACCCCG
>Ga0208480_1000159_pt1 | contig 26574 bp, 27 predicted proteins | sample NGESurshal092012_4_FD_184485 | JGI IMG/M metagenome (GOLD analysis project Ga0208480, IMG submission 184485) | Arctic peat soil microbial communities from Barrow, Alaska - NGEE Surface sample F53-1 shallow-092012 (SPAdes) | ecosystem: Environmental > Terrestrial > Soil > Wetlands > Peat ... | reverse complement strand
CCCGCCGTGAGGACTCGCCTGGAACAGGCCGGTCGAGGGATGACGACGACGCACGTCAGCGTCGGGGCCCTCGACCAGGCGGTTGCCCCGTACACCGTGGTCAAGAGTCTCGACGTGAAGACGGAGTTTCCCCACGGCTTGAGCATCAAGGTCACCGAGCAGATGCCGGTGGCCGCGCTCGTCGTGGGTGGGACCCGTCTGGGAATTGCGGCCGACGGAATCGTCGTCCACGGCTTGAACGACACTCCGGCCGCCCTGCCGACGGTCACGACGTCGCAGCTGCCGAGGACCGACCAGGTGACCGAGGCGTCGAGCCTGCGGGCCCTCGAGGTCCTCGACATCGCCCCGCCGGCCCTGCGCAGGACGATCTCCCGGGTTGGGCCGGGTCCGGGCGGGTTGACCGTCTACCTGCACAACGGACTCGAGCTGTACTTCGGCGACACCAGCCGCCTCCACGCCAAGTGGGCGGCCGCGGCCCGAGTCCTCGGGGATCCGCAGTCGCGGGGAGCCTCTTATCTCGACGTCCGCCTGCCGGAGCGTCCGGCGGCCGGGATCGACGACCCGGCGACGAGCGCGGCGGCGACGGCCGGTCAGCCGGAGACGGCCGGAGCACCGCTCCTACCAACCGAGACGGCCGGAGTTCCGCAGATCACGGGTCAGGCCTCAATCGAACCCTCCACCTCAACTGGAGGCTGAATGCCATGTCGGCTACAATTTCGGCCTCGGGTCGAGGGTTCGGGGATCTGCAACGAAAGTTGCGACAATGAGCAGACGTTGACAACGCCCAGGATCCCTGCATAACGTGGATTTCGCGGGCCCGTGGGACGGCCCAACCCTTTACCCTAACTCAAGGCTCGGACGACAAAATGGAAAGCGGCAGCTACCTGGCGGTCATCAAGGTCGTCGGCGTCGGCGGCGGCGGCACTAACGCCGTCAGCCGCATGGTCGACGCGGGCCTTCGGGGCGTCGAATTCATCGCGTCCAACACGGACGCCCAGGCGCTCGCGATGTGCGACGCCGACATCAAGCTGAACATCGGCAACGAGCTGACGAAGGGACTCGGTGCGGGCGCAAACCCCGAGATGGGGTTCGGGGCGGCGGCGGAGTCCCGCGACGACATCAAGGAGGCCCTGAAGGGCGCTGACATGGTCTTCGTGACCGCCGGCGAAGGCGGCGGTACGGGTACGGGCGCGGCGCCGGTGATTGCGGAGATCGCCAAGAAGGAGATCGGCGCGCTGACGGTCGGCGTGGTGACGCGGCCGTTCGAGTTCGAGGGGACCCAGCGGGCACGTCAGGCCGAGGAGGGGATCCGTCGGCTGCGCGAGGTCGTCGACACGCTGATCGTGATCCCGAACGAGAAGCTCCTGGCCGTCGTCGAGCGGCGGACGTCGATCCTCGACGCGTTCAAGGAGGCCGACAACGTCCTGCGTCAGGGCGTCCAGGGGATCACTGACCTGATCACGATCCCCGGCCTGATCAACCTCGACTTCGCCGACGTGCGGACGATCATGACCGACGCGGGAACCGCCGTGATGGGGATCGGCACGGGGACCGGGGAGAACCGGGCGGCCGACGCGGCCAAGGCGGCGATCGCCTCACCGCTGCTCGAGGAGTCGATCGACGGGGCGACGGGGATCCTGCTGAACATCACCGGCGGCCGGGACCTCGGTCTGTTCGAGGTCAACGAGGCCGCCGAGATCGTTCAGAACGCGGCCTCGAGGGAGGCGAACATCATCTTCGGAGCCGTGATCGACGAGAGCCACGGCGACGACGTCCGGGTCACGGTGATCGGCACGGGCTTCGACCATCGGGCGGGGACGCGGGCGGCCCGCGTCGAGGAGCGGCGTCCGTCGCGGCCACCTGACCGGGGTCCGCGCGTCGACGCGCGACAGCGCTCGGCGCTCGAGATCCGCGACGACGAGATCGACGTTCCGCCGTTCCTGCGCTGAACGCCCGGTAGCCTGGTCGCAGACGCAAGGCCGGCCATGGCGACCTGCACACACCTCGACCACATCCTGATCACCGAGCTGCCGGAGGCGGTCGACGGGTGCGTTGACTGTCTGGCGGCAGGCGGCGTCTGGCTGCACCTGCGGATCTGCCTTGAATGCGGGCATGTCGGCTGCTGCGACGACTCACCCGGCCGGCATGCCTCGGCACACGCCGCGCGCACGACCCACCCGATCATCCGCTCGCTCGAGCCGGGCGAGGACTGGTCGTGGTGCTTCGTCGACGAGATCGCCATGCGGATCCCGGAGATCCACGGTCACACGAGGATCCCCCGGTCGCCGATGCTCGGCTGAGCACCGCACACGACGGAGTCCGCCGGGCGGCCGAGCAGCGTACGCGTCAGGCATCTCGCACGCCGGCTCGCCGCTCGGGCACCTGGCTGACACCCGAGAAGTCGGCCCGCCCGCGGTCCAGGGCCGCGACGTCGAGCGTCTCGAGCGCTCGCAAGAGCGTCTCGACGGCGACAGTCGGGTCGTGCGTCGTCGTCGTGACCGTGACGTCGGGGTCGGTCGGCGGCTCGTACGGGTCGTCGATGCCCGTCATCGCCTCGATCAGCCCGGCACGAGCCCTGGCGTAGAGGCCCTTGGGGTCGCGCTGCTCGCAGACGTCCAGTGGCGTGTCGACGAACACCTCGAGGAAACCCAGGTCACGGGCGACGTGCACCGCTCTCGCCGCGGCGCGACCCTCGCGGGTTGGGCTGATCAGCGCGACGATCGCGACGAGCCCGGCGTCCGCGAACAGCTGGGCGACGTGCGCCGTGCGCCGGACGTTCTCAGCCCGATCCTCGACCGTGAATCCAAGGTCACCGTTCAGACCGTGGCGCAGGTTGTCGCCGTCGAGCCGGTAGGCCGGCCGGCCCGAGGAGACGAGTCGTTGCTCGAGAGCCCCGGCGATCGTGGACTTCCCGGAAGCCGGAAGGCCGGTCAACCAGATCGTCGCGCCCCGCCGGGCCGAACGCGCGGCACGTCCGACCCGATCCTCCTGCCACGTGACGTTATCGCTGCGCCGCGGCCAGTCCACGCACCGATTGTGACGGAGCATCGGCCGGCCGGCATCCGACCGCCCTCCTCGACCGGCCGCGACCACCCGGACGCAGGTCGCTACGATCGGCGGATGTCGTCGACGGCGACAACCGCCGCTGGTGTGGTCGCCCGTTCCGTGCGCCGCCCACGGTCGTCGCGACACGGCTTGCGCCGGCCGCCGGCCCGGCAGGTGATCCTCGTCGGCCTGCTCACGCTCGGCGGGCTGATCACGGCCCGCCCGGCCGCGGCACTCGGCCCGGACAACTTCTCGATTCCGTCGTCCGCGCAACAGCTGATCGTCGTCTCGAGCGCCACCTATCGCCCACCCGGCTACCTGGCGAGGTTCCAGACATTCCAGCGAGCCAGGCCGTCCACGCCGTGGAAGCCGGTGTTCGCCGGCTGGCGGGCCGAGATCGGCTCCGGCGACCTGGTCGACGCCCGACACTTCGGCGACTACGCGACGCCGACCGGGGTCTTCGGGATCGGCGCGCGGATGTACGGCAACCAGCCAGACCCAGGCGGGCTTCACTACGCCTACCACCGGCTGGTCTGCGGCGACTGGTGGGACGAGGACCCGTACAGTCCCGAGTACAACGACTTCGTCCACGTCCCGTGTGAGACGAGACCGTCGTTCGCCTCCTCGTCGGAGGCGCTCTGGACCGAGTCCCGCGCCTACCCGTACCTCGCGGTCCTCCAGACCAACAACGACCCGACGATCGGCGGCCCGCACGCACCCGGCGCGGGGATCTTCCTGCATCACTGGATGAACGCCCCGACAGAGGGGTGTGTTGCGCTGCCCGAGACGAACCTGCTCGACGTCCTGCGCTGGCTCGACCCGGCCAGGCACCCGGTGATCGAGATCGGCACCGACGCCGAGGTCGGCGGGCCAGGCGCCGTCCGGTAGAGTTGCCGACCGTGGCGAGCATCGATGATCCGGGCGTCCGCGAGCTGCTCGAGCAGCCGAACTACGCGGTGATCTCGACGTCGAACGCCGACGGCTCGATACACAGCGCCGTGGTCTGGGTCGATCTCGAGGACGGGGCGGTCCTGGTCAACAGCGCGGTCGGTCGCATATGGCCGACGAACCTGGAGCGCGACCCGCGGGCGACCGTGCTCGTCTTCGAGGCGTCCAATCCGTACGACTACGTCGAGATTCGCGGCGACGCTGCGGGCACGACCGACGGAGCCGACGATCACATCGATCGTCTGGCCAAGAAGTACATCGGCCAGGACACATACCCGTACAGGCAGCCCGACGAGCAGCGGATCAAGTACGTGATCACGCCGGGCCGCGTCCGGCACATGAAGATGTAACGGCTCCTCGCGGGCGGCGGAGGTGGATGCGAGACCTTGATCGCGAAAGTAGCTGCCTGAGTCAGTCAACTACTTTCGTTGGAGAGTCCAACCTCTCCACGACCCGGTCCCGGCGGAGAGGTTGCCCGACCCCCACGTCCCCGGCTCCCCGGGCCGGCCCGCAACCGCCCGGACGCGACCCGGAAAATCGACATCGCGACCCACGCGACACATCGCGACCCGTCTCGACTAGGCCCGCTCGTTGCGGAACATCGCCAGCGCGTGCCGACCGGCCGGGTGGGCGCGGAGCTCGTGGACCACGTCGGCGGCCGCAACCGGCAGCTCGTCGGGCTGGGGCAGTTCGACCCCGTAGCCGGGCGGCATCAGGACGGCGGCCGACAGCGCCGAGAAGGTCAGGTCGGCCGCGGTGAAGCCATCCCCGCAGAGATACGCACGCCCGTCGGCGAGTCGCTCGCCGACTGCGTCGAAGACGGCGCGGACCTCGTCGATCGACTGGTCGGCCGTCTCCTGGGTGATCTCCAGATGCCGATCGATCCACGCGTAGACCGCGGGATAGAGCACGGGCAGCATGACCCGCTCGAACGCCGGCACGCCGGCCGTCCCGTACCGGCTGGCGAGGTCGCTCCGCCGGCGGAGGACGTGGTACATCCAGCGGCGGCCCTGCGGCCCCAGCTGGTCGTCGAACTCCCGCTCGAGTCCGCGGATCTCGGCGACGGCGGCCGGGTCGTCCGGGTAGATCCTGCGATCGGCCGGGGCGTGGGCGTCGGCGTAGTCGAGGATCTCGGCCGACTCGGCGAGGACCCCCGCGTCGCAGACCAGCACCGGGACCGTCTTGCCGCCGCCGGCCCGGCGGGCGGCGAACTGATGGACGAACTGGAGGTGGGCGTGCTCGGTGTAGGCGACGCCGGCGCGGTCGAGCGCCCAGCGGGCCTTCTCGCAGTAGTGGCTGATCGGGATCGTGACGAGGACGTTCTTCTGACGGCGTCCCATCAGCCGGTCACTCCCGCCGGGTCGAGTCGCCGCCTGGGTCCGTCGCCAATCGCAATGCCCACCTGTCGGCCTCCACTGGTCGTCATCCGCGATCAACATTACGCGGAACGCGCCGGCTCGTAGGGTTGACATGAGTGGAACTCCGCCAGCTCGAGTATTTCGTCGCCGTCGCCCGCCACCGGCAGTTCACCCGGGCGGCCGACTCCCTGTGGGTCACCCAGTCGGCCCTCTCCCAGCAGATCCGTCGCCTCGAGGCCGAGCTCGGTGTCGTCCTCCTGCGGCGAACACCACGCGGCGCGGAGCTGACTCCCGCCGGTGAGGATCTGCTCGCCCACGCCGAGCTCGCGCTCGCCGAGCTCGCCCGAGCCCGGGAGGAGCTCGATCGTCACGCGGGCGTCACGCGCGGGCGGGTGCGCGTCGCGGCGACCACGATCGACACCCCCCGACTGCCGGCGGCCCTGGCCGCGTTCCATCGCGGGCACCCCGGCCTCCAGGTGGCCCTCCGCCACGCATCCTCAGCCGACGTTCTCGGCCTCGTCCAGACCGGCGCGGTCGACGTCGGGGTCGCCGGATCCCACGGCGGCATCCCGTCCGGCCTCGCGGTCGAAGCGCTCTCGGACGAGCCGATGACCGCGATGCTGCCGGCCGGCGATCCGCTCGCCGGCCAGACCGCGATCGGCCTCGCCGACCTCAGCCGGCGCGCCTTCATCCTCGCCGAGCCGGGCAGCGGCCTCCGCGAAGCCGTGATCGCAGCCTGCCAGACCGCCGGTTTCAGTCCGGTTCCGCTGTTCGAGATCTCCGACCCGGCCACCGTCCGCCACCTCGTGCACGCCGGGCTCGGCGTCAGCATCGTCCCGGCATCGTGGTTCGAGTCCGCGGGTCTCGACGTCGCAGCCGCGGCGCTCGAAGCACCGGCTCCCCGCCATCGCGTGAACGTGCTGACGCAGTCGGCCGGGCGCTCACCCGCAGCGGATCTCCTGGTCGGCGCTCTACACGCCGCCTTCGGCTAGCTCGCGCGCGAGCTTCGCCTTCGACCGGGCACCGACCAGCCGGAGGATCGGCTGGCCGTCGCGAAAGACGATGAACGTCGGCATCGACAGCACGCCGTAGGAGATCGTCGTCCGCCGGTGGGTGTCGACGTCGAGCTGCGCGACCCTGAGCCCCGGGCGCTCGGCGGCCAGCTCGGCCAGCACCGGCTTCATGCGGCGGCACGGCGGACACCACGCGGCCGTGAAGTCGACCAGCACTGGCCCGTCGGCCTCGAGGACCTCGGCCTGGAAGGAGTCGTCTGTGACGGTGTTGATCCTGGTTGTGTTCACGGCTGCCAGGATCGTCGACTCGGCTGCCCTGCACCAGTCGAATCCGTAATGGCGCCGATAAGCCGCCCCGCCAACCCAGGCCGGCTGACGCGGTGCAGCCGGGGTCAGCCGGGGTCAGCCGGGGTCAGCCGGGGTCAGCCGAGGGCGTCGGCGACCCGGCGGAGGCCGTGCGTCTCACACAGTCGAGAGATCGTCTGCCTGGCGGCCGGGCCGTTGTACGGGAGCGCCTCCAGCGCGTGGAGGCCGAGCCGGAGGTCCTCGAGCCGGGCGGACGGCCGCTCGAGCGCGAAGCGTGCGAGCCAGCGGGTCGCGGCCCGGTCGTAGCGCTCGTCGTCGTCGGAGCTCATCAGCAGGACGATCGCCAGGGCGTCGACGAGGTCGACCTGGGGCAGCTCGAGCGCGGCCGCGTGGACCTGGTTGAGATTGCCGGCCCGCAGCGCCCGGCGAAAGCGTCCGTAGGCTGATCCCTGACTCGTCATACGAACAGATGTTCCCATGCTCGTCAAGTCGCCGGCGCCCGGCGGCTGGCCCGATCGCCGGAATCGAGACGTGTCGTTCAAGCAAACAACGAACACGAACGCCGTTCGTTATCGAACGCCGTTCGTGTGGACCACGAGACCAGCAGACTCGATGCTCGAGAACGTGGGTCGGGACGCGTCGCGCTCGAAACGATCACCGACCGAAGCCGAGACACACACGACTAGGCTGCGTGAGTGCCCCCGGAGGTCGACGCGAGCGGACGCCGCCACCTGGTGATGGCGCTCGCGGCCAACGCCGCGTCCGCCGCGGTCAAGCTGGCCGCCTTCTCGGTCACCGGGGCCGCGGTCCTCCTCTCGGAGGGGCTTCACTCGGTCGCCGACTGCGGCAACCAGGCTGCCCTCATGCTCGGCCATCGGGGCGCGTCGGCGCCGGCGTCGGCGGTCCATCCGCTGGGGCGGGGACGAGCGCGGTACCTGTGGGCCTTCGTGGTCGTCGTGGTCGTCTTCGGAGGCGGCGCGATCGGCTCGTTCGTCGAGGCGACCCACCGGCTGCTCAATCCCGGCCACCATCCCGAGATCGGCCTGACGCTTGTCGCGCTGGTCGCCACGGCCGTGATCGAGGGCGTCTCGTTCGGGTCGCTCGTCCGCGCGGCGAACGTCACCCGCCGGGCCGGCGAGCCCCTGATCGGCTTCATCTCCCGCAGCCGCGACCCCGACCTGCCGGTTCTGCTGGTCGAGGACGTCTCCGACCTGGTTGGTCTCGGCCTCGCCCTGCTCGGCACGCTGCTCGCAGACCTGACCGGTGTCGGCGCGCTGGACGCGGTGGCGAGCTACCTGATCGCCGCGCTGCTCGCCGGCAACGCCGTGTTCCTCGGCCGGGAGATGGCATCCCTCGTGCTCGGCGAGGCGCCCGACCACGAGGTCGAGGAGGCGGTCCTCGCGGCGGTCGGCACCGATCGGGCCTCGTGGATCGCGACTGGCGTGGACGCGGTCCACCTCGGCCCCGACGAGCTCCTGATCATCGTCGAGGTCTCGTCCGGACCCGACGCGGCCGACACCGCACGGCTGCATTGGTTCGCCGGCGCCAGGGAACGAGCCGAGGCCGCGTCGCCGATGCGCTCGCGCGTGCTGTTTGACGTCCCAACCCCGAAGCCCGACCCGGGGCGGACCGCCGAGCCGGGGGGCGGACCCCCGAGCTCTGAGCGCAGACCCTGAGGGCAGACCCCGGTCCGGGGCGACGCGTGGGCCCCGGGGGTGGGTCGGAGCACGGTTGATCGGGGCGGTCGGGCCGGGCCGAGCCACGTCGATATCCTCAGGGGCGTGTCAGGCGGCCCCGGTCCAACCCTGCGGCGCACGCCGCTCTTCGAGTCCCACCGGGCGGCCGGTGCCCGGCTGATCGACTTCGCCGGCTGGGAGATGCCGGTCCAGTACGGCGGCGTGATCGAGGAGCACCTGGCGGTCCGGAGTGCGGCGGGGATCTTCGACGTTTCGCACATGGGTGAGATCGAGAGCTCCGGGCCGGGAGCCGTTGACTTCCTGCAGCGGATCCTCTCCAACGACGTGTCGAAGCTGGGGGTCGGCGGCGCCCAGTACAGCGTGCTGTGCCGGGAGGACGGCGGGATCATCGATGACCTGTTCACCTACCGGCTGGACCCGGATCGCTTCCTCACGGTCACGAACGCGTCGAATCACGCGGCCGATCTCGCGTGGTTCCAGACCCGGGCCGCGGACTTCGACGTGGAGATCGCCGATCGGATCGACGACTACGCGATGCTCGCCGTCCAGGGACCGATTGCCCGGGAGACGGTCCAGGCGATCTCCGACGCGCCGCTGCCCGCCCGGATGACCGTCGGTCGGCGGGTCCTGGGGGGGCACGACACGCTCGTCTGCGGGACGGGCTACACCGGCGAGGATGGTGTCGAGCTGCTCGTCTCGCCCGAGCACGCAGTCGAGATCTGGGACGAGATCGTCCGGCGGGGTGCCCATCCGGCGGGCCTCGGCGCGCGGGACACGCTCCGCCTGGAGGTCTGCTATCCGCTCTACGGCAACGAGCTGAGCCTCGAGCGCGGGCCGATCGAAGCGGGCCTGGGTTGGTGTGCGAAGGAGGCGACCGGGTTCATCGGCGCCGATCGGGTTCTCCGGGTTCGCGAGGCCGGGCCGGCGGAGAAGCTGGTCCCGTTCAAGTTGACCGGACCCGGCGTCCCGCGGCCGGGGTGTCCGGTGGTCGGCGGCGGCGAGGTGACGAGTGGCACGTACTCGCCGAGCCTCGAGATCGGCATCGGGATGGCATACGTCTCGCCGGAGCGGGCGGCACCGGGGACACCGATCGCGATCGACGTGCGGGGTCGCGACCGACCGGCGGTCGTGGCGGCCAAGCCACTGCTCGCGCGGGCCTGAGCGGCGATCTCGACCGGGCCGGGCCGCCGGAGGACCGGCCGCTAGAATCGGTCGTCCGGTACACGGCTTTCGAGGAAACGGACCACATGGCGCAGGAGATCTACCCGGCGGACCTGCTCTACCACGCCGAGCACGACTGGGCGCGGCTCGAAGGTGAGATCGCGACGCTCGGGATCACCTGGCACGCGCAGGACGCCCTCGGTGAGATCGTCTTCTTCGAGCCGCCGGAGCTGGGCACGCAGATCACGCAGAACGAGCCGTACACGGAGGTCGAGTCGGTGAAGGCGGTCTCGGACGTGATCGCGCCGGTCTCGGGAGAGATCATCGAGGTCAACGGTGATCTCGTCGACTCGCCGGAGGCGCTCAACGAGGATCCGTACGGGGCGGGTTGGCTCGTCAAGGTCCGGGTCAGCGATCCGTCGGAACAGGACGCGCTGATGGACCAGGAGACCTACGTCGCGTCCCTCTCGTCCGGCGCTTAGTGCGGCGTCCGGGCGACAGCGCTGCGACCGGGGGGAGTGACCCGGCGTGAGTCGGTACACCGCGGTCACCGAGGCTGACCTCGCGGAGATGCTCGCGACGATCGGGGTCGACTCGATCGACGAGCTGTTCTCGAGCATTCCGGCCGCGCTCCGACTCGGTCGGGAGCTCGACCTGGCGGACGGCCTGAGCGAGGCCGAGGTCTACAAGCACCTCCGGGAGCTCGCCGGTAGGAATGTCTCGACCGAGGACGAGGTGAGTTTCCTGGGGGCCGGGATGTACGACCACTACGTGCCGGCGATGATCGACATGCTGCTGGGTCGGTCGGAGTTCCTCACGCCGTACACGCCGTACCAGCCGGAGGTCTCGCAGGGCGGGCTGCAGGTGATGTTCGAGTTCCAGACGGCGATCTGCGAGCTGACCGGCCTCGACGTGTCGAATGCATCTGTCTACGAGGGACCGTCGGCCCTGGCGGCGGCCGGGTACCTCGCGAAGCTGACCAACAAGCGCGGACGCTTCGTGATCTCGCGCGGCGTGCATCCCCACGCGCGTGAGGCCCTGCGGACGCTGTCGGCCGGATACGGGATGGCGGTCGACGAGGTGCCCCTCCTCGACGGGGTGACCGACCCCGAGGCGTGGGGGGCGGCGATCGACGAGACGGTCAGCGCGGTCTTTGTCGCACAGCCGAACTTCCTCGGCGCGGTCGAGGACGTCGCCGCGCTGGCTGGAGTCGCGCGTGACCACGGGGCGCTCGTCGTCTGCTCGGCCGACCCGCTGAGCCTCGGAATCCTCGAGGCGCCGGGCGAGCAGGGAGTCGACGTGTGCGTGGGCGAGGGCCAGTCACTCGGCAACCGGCTCGACTTCGGCGGACCGTCGTTCGGCTTTTTCGCTGCTCGTTCTGAACACGTACGGCGGATGCCGGGTCGGATCGCGGGAGAGACCGTCGATGCGGACGGTCGCCGGGGCTTCGTCCTGACCCTCCAGACACGGGAGCAGCACATCCGGCGGGAGAAGGCGACGTCGAACATCTGCACGGCGCAGGCGCTCAACGCCCTGGCCGGCGTCGTCTACCTCTGCTGGCTGGGCCGGCGGGGCCTGGTCGAGCTCGGCGAGCTGATGCTCCAGCGGACGGCATACGCCCGCGACGTGTTGTCCGGCGTTGCCGGTGTCGAGGCGATCCATTCCCAGCCGGTCGTCCGCGAGTTCGCGGTCTCACTCGACGTCGGCCAAGGCCTCGACGGCGTCCTGCGGGTGCTCGACCGGTGCGCGGCCGAAGGTGTGAACCCCGGCTACCCGCTGGGGCGGACGTATCCGGAGTACGGGAGCGGTCTGCTCGTGGCGATCACCGAGCAGCGCTCGCGCGCGGACATCGACCGCCTCGCCGACGTCCTCGGCCGCGCCGTCGCGGCTGAGCGGGCGGCCGTCGGAGCGAGCGCATGAGCGTTCAGAGCGCGGCCGGCGCGTACGAGACGGCGATGCAGCGTGACCGGGCCGAGACGATCTTCACGAAGGGCGCTCCCGGCCGGCGGGCGTTCGTCGCGCCGGCGATGGACGTGCCCGAGCGTCCGCTGGACGAGCTGATTCCCGCTCGACTGCGCCGGGCGCGGGAGCCGCGGCTGCCGGAGGTCTCGGAGCCGGAGCTCGTCCGCCACTACGTCAACCTCTCGCGGCGGAACTTCGATCTCGACTCGGGCTTCTACCCGTTGGGGTCGTGCACGATGAAGCACAACCCCCGCCTCCACGAGCGGGTCGCCGCACTCCCCGGCCACGCCCGCCTGCATCCGTTCCAGGAGCCGTCGCGCGCGCAGGGCGCGCTCGAGCTGATGTGGAACCTCGAGCGGGCGCTGAGTGAGATCGCCGGCCTCCCGCATGTCTCACTCCAGCCGAGCGCCGGGTCGCACGGCGAGCTGGCCGGCGTCCTCTTGACGCGGGCGTACCACGACGCGCGGGGCGAGCAGCGGACGAAGGTGCTGACGCCGGACACGGCGCACGGGACGAACCCGGCGACGGTGACGATGGCCGGGTACGACGTCGTCAAGGTCGGAACGAACTCCGACGGCGGCGTCGACATCGACGACCTGCGGGCGAAGGCGGACACGGACGTCGCGTGCCTGATGCTGACGAACCCGAGCACGCTCGGCCTGTTCGACGAGGACATCGAGGAGATCGCGCGGATCGTCCACGACGTGGGGGCGACCCTCTACTACGACGGGGCGAACCTCAACGCGGTGATGGGGAAGTCCCGGCCGGGGGACATGGGCTTCGACATCGTCCACTTCAATCTCCACAAGACGTTCACCCAGCCGCACGGCGGCGGTGGTCCCGGGTCGGGTCCGATCGCCGTGTCAGACCGGGTCGAGCCGTTCCTCCCGCACCCGGTGATCGTCCGCACGGAGACGGCGGAGGCCGGCGTCGTGTTCGACCTCGACGACGACCGACCCCAGTCGATCGGGCGTCTGCGCGGCTTCCAGGGCAACTACGGGTGCTTCGTGCGCTCGTACGCGTACATCTGCTCACTCGGGGCGGCCGGCCTGCGGGACGTCTCAGAGGTCGCCGTGCTCAACGCGAACTACCTGCTGGCCAAGCTGGGGAAGCTCGGCGTGCTCGACCTGCTGACGCCGGCCTACGGCCGGGTGGGTGGGGCCGACGAGACGGACGCCCGGCGACAGTGGGGCTGCATGCACGAGTTCGTCCTCTCAGGCGCGCCGATGAAGCGGGAGTTGAAGATCCGCACGCTCGACCTGGCCAAGCGGCTGCTCGACCACGGCGTCCACCCGCCGACGGTGTACTTCCCGCTCGTCGTCGAGGAGGCCCTGCTGATCGAGCCGACGGAGACCGAGACGCGGGAGACGCTCGACCGCTTCGCCGAGTCGATCGCCGAGATCCTGCGTGAGGCGCGTGAGGATCCGGAGATCGCCCGTGGCGCGCCGTACACGACGCCGGTCCGCCGCCTCGACGAGGGCGCCGCCGCGAAGCGCCCCGTGCTGCGCGAAGCGCTCTGACGTCTACGTGTCCGGTTCGGATCAGCGGTAGTCGACCGGTAGGCCGGGCTCGAGCCCGGCGTAGCTTTCGCGGGCCGCCGTGCGCAGGGCTTTGACGATCCCACCGGTCGGCTGCCCGGAGACCAGGCGTCGGCGGCCTTCGTAGTACAGGACCCGGAAGATGCCGGCGAGCTGGCACGCGGCCACACGAGGGCGAAGGTCGGCGTCGTCGGCGGCGAACTCCGCGGCCAGCGTCTCGGTGAGGCGCGCCTCCTGCGCGGTGAAGATCTCGTGCTCGCGCCGGAGCAGGGCTGGGCTGGACTGGACGAGTTGCGCGAACGGGAGGCCGATGAAGCCGAGGATCGGGCTCCGGTCGTCCAGATGCTCGAGGTAGGTCGTGCGCACGGCGCCCAGAACGCCGCGACCGGTGGGCCGGGATCTGACCGCGGCCGCCAGCAGCCCGGCAATGTCCTCGTGGCGGTCGAAGACGAGATCTTCCTTCAGCGGGAAATAGTTCGTGACCGTCATCTTGGCGACGTCAGCGGCAGCGGCGACCTCCGAGATCGTCGTCCGCTCGAAGCCGTTGGCGGCGAACAGCTGCGTGGCCACGTCCGAGATCAGCTCACGGGTCTGTTGCTTCTTGCGCTCGCGCAGTCCCGTCGTCGTCACGTCGAGCACTCTAGCGCCACCATGGGTGAAATACAAATATTGACTTGACAGAAATTTAGGTCGGATCTAAGATCGTCGGATCGTCAACGAAGGAGCTCAGATGACCACGACCACGGCCACCCTCCCGAACCCCGCCGTGACGGCCGCGTCCCCGTCCATCCCACGCAGCCTCGCACCGCTGGCAATCGACATCGCCGTGCCGACCGCCGTCTACTACCTGGCCCGCGACGGCTTGCACGCCGGCACGATCGACGCCCTGATCCTCAGCGGCGTCACGCCGCTCGCACGGACGATCTGGGCGTGGGCCCGCCGGCACTCGGTCAACGGCCTGGCTGCGTTGGCGGTGAGCGTCGACATCGCCGGTGTCGCACTGAGCCTCGTGTCCGGCAACGCGCGTCTGATCTACGCCAAGAGCTCGGGCGTCAGCAGCGTCATCGCAGTCGGCATCCTCGTCTCGGTCCTCCAGGGGCGCCCCCTGATGTCGGCCGGCATCCGCCCCTTCATCACCAGAGGAGACGCCGGCCGCGAGCACGCATGGGACAGGCTCTCGGCTGGGTCGGCCGCGTTCGCCGGCTACGAGCGGAGGTACACGGCGGTCTGGGGAGTCTCGCTGCTGGCCGACTGCGTCGCGCGCGTCGTGTGCGCGTTCACGGTCCCCCTGGCGGTGCTCAGCTGGCTGTCGCCGGCGATCCTGATCAGCGCGATCGCGGTCGCAACGATCGTCGGTGGCGGTGCGGCAGTCGGCCCGCTGAGCAGCCTGATCGACGCTGAGCTCGAGACGTCGTGATGCTGATCGCCACGACCGGCGTGGTTGGTCGGGCGGCTTCGCCCGGGGCGTGCTCGGGCACCGGGGGTCGGTAGCCTCCGACGCCGTGCGAATCTTCTCGGGAATCCAGCCGACCGGACGCAAGCACCTCGGCAACTACCTCGGCGCGATCGCCCAGTACGTGATCGGTCAGGACCGGGGCGAGGCGATCTACTGCATCGTCGATCTCCACGCGATCACCGTTCCCCACGACCCGGTCGACCTCCGCGCGCGCGTGCTCGACACGACGGCGATCCTGCTCGCCGCAGGCGTCGATCCGGGGCGTTGCGTCCTCTTTCGCCAGAGCGACGCCCCCGAGCACACCGAGCTGACCTGGCTGCTGTGTTCGGTGACCTCCCACGGCGACCTCAACAGGATGAACCAGTTCCGCGAGAAGTCCGCCGTTCAGCGGGAGCTCGTCTCGGCCGGGCTGTTCCTCTACCCGGTGCTCCAGGCGGCCGACGTGCTCGCCTACCGGGCCAACGAGGTTCCCGTCGGCGACGACCAGCGCCAGCACATCGAGCTGATGCGCGACATCGCGATCCGCTTCAATGCCCGTTTTCCCGACCCGGACGGTGGCGGCGAGATCCTCGTCGTGCCCGAGCACCGGATCCCCGAGGTCGGCGCCCGGATCATGGACCTCCAGCGTCCGGAGTCGAAGATGTCGACGTCGAACGCCAGCGTAGAGGGCACTGTCTACGTGCTCGACGAGCCGGCGGCGATCGAGAAGAAGTTCAAGCGGGCGGTGACCGACTCGGGCAGCGAGATCCGGCGTGGACCGGGGAAGCCGGGGATCGGCAACCTGATCGAGGTCCTCGCCGCGGTCAGAGGAGTCGGTCCCGCCGAGATCGAGAGCGACTACGCCGGCGCCCGCTACGGCGAGTTCAAGGGAGCCGTCGCCGCTGCGGTGATCGACTATCTCGCTCCCGTCCGGGAGCGCTACACCGAGCTGCGGGCGGACGAGGCCGGACTCGAGGCGACGCTCGCCGAGGGTGCCGCGCGCGCCCGAGTGATCGCCGGCCCGACGCTCGCCGACGTGCGTCGGGCGATGGGCGTCGGCAGGCCCGGCTAGCCTTGGCGCCAATGCTGCTGGCCGAGCTCGAGCTCGATCTGGAGGTTTTCAGCGGCCCGTTCGACCTGCTGCTGACGCTCGTCCTGCGCGACGTCGTCGATCTGCTCGAGCTCCAGCTGGCCGAGGTCGTGGTCACCTATCTCGACTTCCTCCAGGCCCGCGGCGAGCTGGACCTCGAAGCGGCGACCGAGTTCATCGTCCTCGTCGCCGCCCTGCTCGAGCTGAAGTCGCGGCTGATGCTGGCCGGCGACGACGAGGAGCTCTTCGAGTTCGAGCCCGGCGAGGCCGCCGAGGAGCTGCTGGCACGGATGCTCGAGGCCCGCCGCTATCGGGGGGCCGCCGACTACCTCGAGGACCGCCTGGCGCAGCAGCCGGAGATCCGCTACCGACAGGCGCCCCTGCCGGTCAGCCTTCGCCGGCGGTCCCTGGAGGACGTCGACGGGGCGATCTGGAATCCCGCGTCGCTCGGGCGGGCGATCGGTGGGCTCCTGGCCTTGCCGGCGAAGCTGGATCTCCGGCACATCGGCACGTCGCGGGTCACGGTCGGCGAGCGCCTCGGGCACCTGCGGGCCCTGCTGCGTCGAGTCGGCGCCGTCGACTTCGACGACGCCGTGCGCGGCGCCGACCGGATGACCGTGGCGATGACGCTCTTCGCCCTGCTCGAGCTCTACAAGCAGGGCGAGGCGAACTGGACCCAGGACGAGCCGTTCAGCCCGATCACGATCCGTGGGGCCACGACCCAGCCGGGCGCGACCGGGTGATGGAGGACCAGGCCAGGATCGAGGTCCGCCCGCTGGATGAGCTCGCGCGGGTTGTGGAGGCACTGCTCTTCCTCTCCAGCGAGCCGGTCGGCCCGGCCGAGCTCGCGGAAGCCTGCGAGGAGCCGGTCGAGGCAGTCGAGCGGGCGCTGGCGGAGCTGCGCGGCCAGTACGTCGCGGGCGCTCGCGGCCTGGTCATGCGGGAGGTCGCCGGCGGCTGGACGCTGGCGAGCGATCCTGTCGCCGAACCCGCGGCCCGCCGCCTGCTCGCCAAGCCCCGGCTGGCCGCGCTGACTCCGGCCCAGCTCGAGACCCTGGCGATCGTGGCCTACCTCCAGCCGGTCTCACGCCCGGAGATCGCCCGCATCCGAGGTGTCGACGCGGACTCGCCGGTTGCCAGCCTGCTCGACCGCGGCCTGATCGAGGAGAGCGGACGCTCGCAGTTCGGGGCGGCCGTCTACCGGACGACCACGCTCTTCCTCAAGCTCTTCGGGCTCCAGTCGCCTGATGGACTCCCGGAAGTGAACCAGTGGGACCCGAGTCCCGAAGAGAGAGACACGCTTCGGGACCGGCTGCTCCGGGCAGGAGAGGCGAGGGCGTCGGGCGCACCCCGCGACGACGGCGCCGGCGGGAACCCGAACCGGCTGAGCTGACGCGCCGATCGGGTGACCTCCCGAAACGCCTGACCCGACGCAGGCAGCGACCGGCGAACCACCGCGACCGGGGCTTGTTGTTCGCGCAACTATCTGTTATTCTAGTTGCCGGCGACGTGAAGGCACCCCGCCGGCTCTGGGGACAGCCCTCCCTTCGATACGCAGTCCACGTCCTCCCGGGCACGGATCTGGGTCGACGGCCGGGCTCGCGGGAGCCGCGCCGCCACGACACGGCAGAAAGGCAAGACATGGCCAGGACAGCACCATCAGGCACCGCCCGCCCGCGCGGCGAGCATGCAACCCCCGCGACCAAGCGTCCGCGGCGACCCAACACGGCCACCGAGACCGCCCGCGCGGAGCGACGGGCACAGACCGAGTCGGCGACCGACTCGCTCCAGGTATTCCTCAACCAGGCATCACGTTACACCCTGCTCACCGGGCCGGAGGAGATCGACCTGGCCAAGCGGATCGAGCGGGGCGACATCGGGGCCAAGGACCGGCTGATCAACTCGAACCTCCGCCTCGTCGTCTCCCAGGCGCGCCGCTACCAGGGACTCGGCCTGTCGCTGGGCGATCTCGTCCAGGAGGGCACGCTCGGCCTGATCCGAGCGGCCGAGAAGTTCGACTGGCGCAAGGGCTTCAAGTTCTCGACCTACGCGACCCTCTGGATCCGCCAGAGCATCCAGCGAGGCCTCGGCAATACGTCGCGCACGATCCGGCTGCCCGTCCACATCGAGCAGCGCGAGCGCAGGCTTGCTCGTGTGGAGCGCGAGCTGACGGCCAAGCTCTCGCAGGACCCGACCGACGAGGAGGTCGCGGCGGCGGCGGAGATGTCGGTGGCCGACGTCCTCGCCCTGCGCGACGCCCGCCGCGCGGTGACCAGCCTGGATGTGCCGATCGGCGAGGACGCCGAGAGCACGCTGGGCGACATCGTCGCGAGCGACCAGCCGGATCCGAGCGAGCTGGCCGAGACGAGCGAGATGGAGCAGACCGTCCAACGCGCCCTCGGGCGCCTGCCGGCACCCGAACGGCGGATGGTCGAGCTTCGCTTCGGCCTCAGTGACGGGCGAGCACGGACGATCGAGGCCGCCAGCCGCGAGCTCGGCCTCACGCGAGAGCGAGCCCGCCAGTTGGAGGAGGCCGCGCTCCGCAGCCTGAGCGACGAGCCGGCGCTCGCCGGCCTGCGCGAAGCGGCGTAGCCCAGACAGATCGCACACGGCCCGGGGCGTGCGATGTGGCACGCCCCGAAGCCGTGCGGCCGGTGGGCATGCGTGTCGGACGGGCCGCGATCCTCCAGTGTCATGGCCGGCCGCCCCGGCGGAAATCTCACACTCGGCCGACGATCCGGGTAAGTTGTCCCCGCGTCCGTTCGACTGAGGAGAGTGGGGAGCAGGATGACATGGGACTCGACCACACGACACGCCGGCCCAACGCGATCGCAAACCGCCCGCCGCCGGATCCGCGGACCGCGTCGGCGGAGCCTCGCCGCCGCCGTCGTGGCCGGTCTGCTGCTCGCGCTCGGCGCCACGACGACGGCCGGTGCGGCCTCGCCGCCGCCTGCGGCCGCGCTCTTCCAGGGCCTGACCCGGACCTGCTCGAACGCCTACTTCGACGGCGATTCCCGCCTCGGGCCGGCCCAGTTCCAGACCGTCGGCATGGTTGCGCCGATGCTCTTCGGCTACAACCGCCTGGCCGGCCTGAGCGACGCCCAGTTCATCGCGACCTACTGGGATCCGACTGCCAACGGCGGCGCCGGCGGATGGCGCTACCCGCCGGACAACGGGTACCTCCTGATCGGCGGACACCCGATCGAGTTCGTCTCGACCCTGTCCACCGGTGAGATGATCGACCGCTTCGGCAGCGAGTTCGGCGGCTTCCTCGCCCCCGAGGACACCCCCTACGCCGAGCGCTCGCTGCCGCCGATGAGCCTCGACAACTTCGACTCGGCGTACACGTGCAACTACCACCTCTACAAGGTGATCAAGCCGTTCAAGGCGGACGAGGGCCTGATCGCCCCGGCCTTCGGACAGCCTGGCTTCGGGCTTCAGATCCAGCTCGACCAGACGCTCGTCACCGGCGCTCCGGCGAGCGGCTACAACGTGATGTGGCTGATCGACAACGGATACCTCGCTCGGGAGAACTGACACCGCGGTGGGCCCGAGCGACACGCTCGGGCCGCGACCGTCCCCGGCTAGGCGAGGTCGGCCGGTTCCAACCGCTCGGTGGCCGCGGCCGTCGCGACGGCGGCCTCCGAGACGCTGAGCGCGTGGACCGCGGTTCCCTCGATGTTGATGTGCGGGAGCCTGGCGTCGAGCCAGCCCGGCAGGCGCCAGGTCGCCGCCCCGAGCAACTCGAGGACCGCCGGGAGGAGCACGCACCGGACGACGAGTGCGTCGAGGAAGACGGCCGCCGCGAGCCCGAATCCGAACTCCTTGATCGTCCGCTCGTCACCGAGCATGAACGACAGGAACACACAGACCATGATCGCCGCGGCCGCGCTGATCACCCGGCCGGTGAACGCGATCCCGTCGGCGACGGCGGCCGACGCGTCCTGCCGGCGAACCCACTCCTCGCGGACCCGTGAGACCAGGAACACCTCATAGTCCATCGACAGGCCGAAGACGACGGCGAACATCAGCACCGGCACCCACGGCTCGATCGGCCCCTGCTCGATCCCGAGCAGTCCGCCGAGCCAGCCCCATTGGAACACTGCCACGGTCACGCCGAGCGCGCCGCCGATCGACAGCAGGTTCATCACGGCCGCCTGCACGGGGATCACGATCGACCGGAAGATCACGAGCAGGAGGAGCGCCGAGAGCACGACGACGATGCCGATGAAGAGGGGAAGCTTGCCCGACAACACGGTCGAGAAGTCGATCGAACCGGCGGTGAATCCGCCGACCAGCAGCGACGCGCCGGTGCGGCCGTCGACGGGCGGCAGGACGTCACGGCGCAGCCGGTTGACCAGCTCGGTCGTCGCCAGGGCCTGCGGGGCCGAGCTCGGGTAGACCTGCATCACGGCGACCGTTCCGGACGGGGCGATCCGCGGCGCGGTCACGGCGATCACGCCGGGGGTCGCGCTGACGGCAGCCCGGACCGCCGGCAGGCCGGCGGCCTGGCCTGATCGGTGGAGCTCGGCGACGAGCAGGAGGGGTCCGTTGAACCCCTGGCCGAAGCCCTGCGCGAGGAGATCGAAGGCGTGGCGGGAGCTCAGGTTGGCCGGGTCGTTTCCGGCGTCGCTGGTATCCAGGCGCATCGCGAAGACCGGGATCAGGGCGGCGATCATCAGGCCGAGCGAGACGAGCGCGAGCGGCCGCGGCCGCGCCTGGACCGTCTCGCTCCACCGCCGCCAGCCCGAGCTCGACGGCGCGGCGCCGGCCCCCGGGCTCGACGGTGCGGCCCCCGGGCTCGACGGTGCGGCCCCCGGGCTCGACGGTGCGGCGCCGGCCTCCGGGCTCGAGGATGGGGTGTCGGCCGGTTTGCCGCGCCGGGACCGGCGACCCCCGCGCGGACGCACCAGGCGCGGGCCGAAGCGCGAGAGGAGGGCCGGCAGGAGGGTGAGCGAGGCGACGAGCGTCAGCAGCACGGCGAGGACCGACGCGATCGCCAGGCCGTACATGAAGCTGACACCGGTCGCGAACATCCCGAGCAGGGCGATCACGACCGTCGTCCCGGCGAGCAGGACCGCCCGCCCGGAGGTGTCCATCGCTTGAATCACGGACCGCTCGAGGTCGCCGAGGGCGACGTAGTTCTCGCGGAACCGGGTGACGATGAACAGGGCGTAGTCGATCCCCACACCGAGGCCGATCATCAGCGCGAGCTCGGGTGACACGTTCGACATATCAGTGATGTGTGTCGCGAGGCCGATCAGTGCCACGCCGGTGATCAGGCCGAGCCCGGCCGTCGCCAGGGGCATGCCGGCCGCGGTCAGCGAGCCGAAGGTGATCAGGAGGATGACCAGCGCGGCGATCACGCCTACCGTCGTCGCCGGACCCACGCTGAAGCCCTCGGCCTGCTCGACGACCTGGCCGCCGGCGGCGACCTCCAGGCCGGGTACGTGGACGGCCTTGACCGCAGACAGCAGGGGAGCGCCGGCGCTGTTGGGCAGCAGGTTGGCGGGCTTGTCGAAGTTGATCGTCGCGAACCCGGTCGTCCGGTCGCGCGAGACCTGGACGGCTCCGATCGGGCTGTACGGGCTGATCACCCCGGTCACGTGGGGGAGGCCGGCGGCCCGCGCCAGCAGCGGAGCGATCGCCGATCGTACGGCGGGGGAGTCGACCGTGCCGCGGGAGACGTGGAAGACGATCGTGTCGACGTCGCCGCTCTCGGCGTGGAAGTCCTGGCGCAGCAGGTCGAGCGCCCGCTGCGACTCGGTCCCCGGGAGGCTGAAGTTCGTCGCGTACCGGCGGCCGATGGCGCCCGCCAAGCCGGTCGTGACGATCGCGACGGCCACCCAGGCGACCACCACGGCGCGACGGTGGGCGATGCACGCCTGCGTCAGTCTCAGCACGGCGTCGTGCCTCCTCGGACGGCGTGTGTGAGGGACTGCCGCCGGACGATTTCGCGGGCTTGGAGGATGCCGGTCGGTTTCCGCACGACGACAGATGATGCGACACCCGCATGGCCGGCGCCGCCGCCCGTCGGGTCGGGATCCCCGCCGGCAGGACTCATCAGGCGCCGGCCGCCGCCGGCATCCAGCTGAATCGCCGTATCGCAAAGACCGCGGCGGCGATCCCCCACGCGACGAGCGCGAGCAGGTCCGTCGGGGCGAGGGCCCCGGTGAGGGACCCATGGACCGAGGCGAGGTGGAGCGCGTTGGCGAGGTGCTCGATCGGGAAGATCTCGGCGACCTGTCGGAGGGCGTGGGGGAGGGTCGAGGTCGGGATCCACACACCCGAGATGAAGTAGAGCGGCAACAGGGTCGCCTGGACGATCGGTTGCGCTGAGTCAGCCGACTCGATCAGCCCGGCGACGGCGTAGCCGAGCAGGGAGAACGTCAGCGTGCCGACGACCACGGCGCACGCCATCGCGCCGAGCGCGCCGACGGAGAAGCCGATCCCGTAGCCGACGCGGGCGATCACGAGCAGCAGACATGACATGACGATCGCGGTCGCGAGCGTCGCGACCGCCTGGCCGCCGATCAGGATCGCGGGTGAGACCGGTGTCGCCCGGCGGCGCTTGAGCACGCCCGACTCGCGAGCCGCCGTCATCGAGATCACCAGTCCGGCGTACGTGGCCGTGATGATCGACAGCGTCATGATCCCCGGGACATAGAACCGCGTGAGCCGAACGCTCACGCCGTCGACCGTCGTCGTCCCGTGGCCGAAGACGCTCGCGAAGATGACGAGCAGGAGGATCGGGAAGGCGAAGGTGAAGAACCTGGCGCGCGGGTTGCGCACGCTCACCAGCAACTCGTGGCGGGCCTGATGGACGAGCAGGGCCACTGGCCCCCGGGCCGCGGCCGACGGCCTGGCACGACGAGGACCGACCCGGCCGGGGGCCGGCCGCGCGGTCGAGGACGTGCCGCCGGCGTCGGCGGGGTTGCCCTGCAACCAGTCGTAGAGGCGGCGGAGCAGGAAGACCATGCGATCAGCCTCCCTGGTGCTGGCGGTCGATCGTCGAAGGCGCGCCGGCGGCCGTCGCCTGGCGACGCCTCCACGCCCGGATCAGATAGCGGACAACCAGGAACATGTGATCAGCTCCCTTCGTGCTCTGCGATCAGAGCGAGGTAGACGTCTTCAAGGGTTGCCCGGCGGACCTCGAGGTCGTCGAGCCCGATCTCGTGCTCGAGCGCCCAGCCCGACAGGCTGTGGAGGTCGGCCGCGACGCCGGCGCTGGCCACTGCGACCCGTCCGTCCGGGAGCTCCTCCTCGACCCGCTCGGCGAGCGACCCGGGAAGATGATGGGCTCCGACATGCGCCGGCAGGGTGAACGTGATTCGCGCCGCCGAGTGCTCCCGGCCGCCGAGCGTCCGCGGCGTGCCCTCGGCGATGATCACCCCGCCGGCGATGATCGCGATCCGATCGGCCAGGCGCTCGGCCTCCTCCATGTAGTGGGTCGTGAGGAAGACCGTCTTGCCGAGCTGCCGCAGGCCGTCGATCACGACCCAGGCCGCCCGGCGGGCCGACGGGTCGAAGCCGGTCGTCGGTTCGTCGAGGAAGATCAGCTCGGGGTCGCCGATCAGCGCCAGGGCGACGTCCAGGCGCCGACGCTGCCCGCCTGACAGGGTGCTCGCCCGATGGTCGGTCTCGCCGGCCAGGCCGACGAGGTCCAGGGTCTCGTCGACCGAGCGTGGCGCCCGGTAGTACCCGGCGTAGAGCTCGAGGCACTCCCGGACCGTCAGGCCGGGCTCGACGGCCGATTCCTGGAGGACGATGCCGATGCGCTCGCGCCATGCGTGCGGCGCGCGGGCCGGGTCCGCGTCGAGCACGCTGACCGATCCGGCGCTCGCCCTGCGGAAGCCCTCGAGGATCTCCACCGTCGTCGTCTTGCCGGCGCCGTTCGGCCCGAGGAAGGCGAAGATCTCGCCCCGGGCGACCTCGAGGTCGATCCCGCTGACCGCCGCGTGCCCGTCGTATTCCTTGCGCAGTCCGCGGACGTCTATCACGGCGTCGGCGGACCGCCCGCGGCGGGTCGCCGTGCGCTGGGCGACGGCGGGATGGCCCCTGTGGCTTTGTTGCTTGCCATCATTTACTTGTCCGAGTGAGTTGGTGATCATGTCGGGCAGACTAGGCCGCGCACGGCCCGTCGTCATCGGCCCGGGGGTCGAACTTCGGACTACACCTGGGGGTGGAGATCGCCCCGCCGGGGATCCACCCAGGCGCCGATGACAGGCCGGCGCCGTGCGCCTATCGTTCACGACGATGCTCGCGAACGTCGGCAGGCGCGTCGGTGGCTACTTCACCCGCACGGGTGCCTGGGCGTCGGTCGACGAGCGGGTCTCCCCCGAGGTGGTCCTGATGCGGATCATCGGGGTCGGCTTCCTGTTCGTGATGGTGCTCGGCACCGCCACGACGCATCCCCGGCCGTCGCTCCACGGCGACGGCCTGATCGTCGCGATCGCCCTGTGCGTCCTGTTCGTCGGGATCCTCGTCGGCAACCCCCGGTCTGCGGTCGCGACGCCGACTCGCCTTGCCGGCCTCGGCGCGCTCGTCGTCGCCGCCACGGTGCTCGCCAGCGTTCAGCCCGCCGGTCTCTGGGAGGCGGCCCCTTACTACGTGGCGATCGTCGCGGCGATGCGGCTCGAGCGGCGGACCGCCGTCTGGACACTCGGCCTGGCGCTGCTCCCGCTCGGCCTCGTCTCCGGGTTCGAGCGCCATTGGGGCGACGCCTTCTCCACCGTGGTCGGCGCCGTCCCGTGGTTTCTCGTGATGCGCCAGATGCGGCGCATGCACGAGCAGAACCTCGCCCTCGAGGCCTCCCAGGCGGCCGAGGCCCGGGCCGCCGCCGCAGCCGAGCGGGGGCGCCTCGCCCGTGAGATGCATGACGTCCTCGCCCACAGCCTGTCGGCGCTCGCCCTCCAGCTGGAGACGACTCGCCTGCTGGCTCACGACCGGGGGGTCGACGCTGACGTCTCCCGGGCGATCGACCAGGCCCACGGACTGGCCGCCGGCGGCCTGGAAGAGGCCAGGCGGGCGATCTCGACGGCGCGGGGTGACGCCCTCCCGGGTCCTGAGCGCCTCGACAGCCTGGCCGAGGTGTTCGCGCAGCAGAGCGGCCTGCCTCTCGCCGTCGACGTGACCGGCGAACCCCGCCAGCTGCCGGCGGATGCTCGCCTCGCCGTCTACCGGACGGCCCAGGAGGCGCTGACGAACATCCGCCGCCACGCCGTGCCCGACCGGGTCGAGCTGCGGCTCGACTACCGCGACGACGCGGTCGAGCTCGTCGTCGAGGACCACTGCGCCCGGCCGGCGGACGCCGGCGGCGTGTCCGCCCCAGACGGCGGCGGGGCCGGGCCGGCGGGGGACGGCGGCCTTGCGATCGACGCGGCATCGGCCGGCGCCGGCTACGGACTCACCGGCATGCGTGAGCGCGCCGAGCTCGCCGGTGGTCGGCTGGTCGCCGAGCCGACGCGCGACGGCTTCCGTGTCGAGCTGTGGCTGCCGGCATGACAGAGGATGACCGCCGGCCGGTGCGCGTGCTGCTCGCCGACGATCAGCGACTCGTCCGCGAGAGCCTGGCCACGCTGCTCGCCCTGCTCGGTGGAATCGAGCTCGTCGCGAGCGCGTCCGACGGCGAAGAGGCCGTCGCCCTGGCGATCGCCCACAAGCCACAGGTCGTCTTGATGGACCTGCGGATGCCGCGGATGGACGGCATCGTCGCCACCCAGCGGCTGCGCGAGCTGCTGCCGGACGTCCGCGTGATCGCCCTGACGACGTTTGCCGACGACGAGAGCGTCCTCGGCGCGCTGCGGGCCGGAGCTCGCGGATACCTGACCAAGGACGCCGGTGCCGACGACATCAAGGCGGCGATCTTCAGCGTGGCGGCCGGCGACGCAGCTCTCGACCCGGCCGTCCAGCACCACGTCGTCGAGGCCCTGGCCGGCGGCCGCGCGGGTGCCTGCCCGGGGGAGGTCGAGCTGCCGGACGGTCTGACGCCCCGTGAGGCCGAGGTCCTCGAGCTGATCGCCGACGGGTTGACCAACACCGAGATCGCCGAGCGTCTGTTCGTCAGTCCGACCACCGTCAAATCACACATCAACCATCTGTTCGCCAAGGCCGGCCTCCGCGATCGGGCCCAGGCCGTCGGCTACGCCTATCGCGTCGGGCTCGCGACGCCCCCGGCGTGACGCCGGCCCGCCGCCGGCTGATCGGCGCGAGGCGAACCCGGGATCGCAGGACGTCGGACGGAAGCCGCACGACGTTTCTCGGACGTACTCAACCGCGTCGCTGGCGGCGAGGAGGTCGAGGTCATCCGCAGCGGTGCTCCGGTCGCGTTGATCACCCGGCCTCGAGCCCACCTGTTGTCGGTGGAGCGGTTTCGCGAGCTGGTCGCCACGGGCCCCCGCCCCGACGACGACTTCGGTGAAGACCTGCGAACCCTGCGCGCCGGCGTCCCGGAGCCCGAGGATCGATGGCCCTCCTGATCGACACAGATCTCCTGATCGACCTCGAGCGAGGACGACCCGACGCCGAGCGGGCGTTGGGAGAAGAGGAACGAGCGATCAGCGTGATCACCGTCAGCGAGCTTCTCCACGGCGTGATGCGGGCCACGGACGCAACCCGGGCCGGTCGCGGCGCGTTCGTCGAGCACCTCCTCGCCGGCCTTCGGGCGATTCCGATCACCGAGCCAGTAGCGCGTGCACACGCGGACATCTGGTCCCAGACGGCCCGGCGCGGCGAGACGATCGGATCCCACGATCGGTCCCAGACGGCCCGGCGCGGCGAGACGATCGGATCCCACGATCTCTGGATCGCCGCGACCGCGATCGCCCACGGACTGGGCGTCGCCACCCGCAACAGCGCGCACTTCCGACGCGTGCCAGGCCTGCGGGTCGTGTCTCCAGAGTCCTGAGACGCCTGACGCGATCCCGCCGCGACCGGCAGCCGGGACGGGCGAGCTCAGCTCAGGCGGCGACGCCGACCCGCCGGCGCTGGTCGACCGGCTCGCCCAGGGCCAGCCGGTAGCC
>Ga0208480_1000158_pt1 | contig 26704 bp, 20 predicted proteins | sample NGESurshal092012_4_FD_184485 | JGI IMG/M metagenome (GOLD analysis project Ga0208480, IMG submission 184485) | Arctic peat soil microbial communities from Barrow, Alaska - NGEE Surface sample F53-1 shallow-092012 (SPAdes) | ecosystem: Environmental > Terrestrial > Soil > Wetlands > Peat ... | reverse complement strand
ACTTCGTCGGCTCACGCCGGTCAAGTTCGCCGAGACCTGGAAGTTCAGGAACCAGCAACGACTCGCAGAGTTAGTGGCTTAGGTTTCGGGGTCCGGCCAGGAACGGCCGCCCTCTACGGCCTGATTCTCTTCGTGATCACCGGCGTCGTGGGCGTCGTGCAACTTCGACTGATCGGGTCGAACGAGTGAGAGCGCTGCTCACGCCACCCGACGCCGAACAACGCCTCGAGCCGCCGTCGGTGAAGAAGCCTCGCCGCTCCGGTCGCTGGATCCTCTTCGGGGCCATGGTCGTCGTGGCGCTCATCATGCTCTACCCGTTCTGGGTGATGATTATCACGAGCCTCAAGTCCGAGTCACAGTTCCTCGCCGGCGGTGGTTTCTCGTGGCTCAGTTGGTCGAGCCTGTCATCGGTCATCCCCGTCGGCCAAGAGGTCCTCAGTTCGACGATCGTCTGTTCAGCGTCGATCCTCATAATTCTCTGCGTCGGACTCCCAGCCGGCTTCGCCTTCTCGAAGTTGCGATTCCGCATGTCGACCGTCGTCTTCCTCGTCATCGTGAGTGCGATGATGATTCCCCTCCAGGCGATCCTCATGCCCGAGTTCGTGAACGTGACGCGACTCCATCTGACCGGGGGCTATTTCGGCGCGATCCTCGTCTACGCGTCACTCGGCACACCGTTCTCGGTCTTCTTGTTCACCACGTACTTTCGCGGCGTGCCCGATGAACTTATTGAAGCAGGCATCGTCGACGGGCTCGGCTACTTCGGCGCGCTGTGGCGTCTCGTGTTGCCCATCGCGGTCCCGGCGATCGCCACGGTCACGGTCTTGCAGTTCATCCAGATTTGGGACGACTTGCTCGTAGGGCTGCTCTTTATCCAGAACACTTCGGAGAGACCGATCACCGTGGGAATCGCCGTGCTCGCTGCCGGACGAACGACGTCAATTCCGGAGTTGATGGCCGGATCGATTATCAGTGCTCTGCCGGCGATGCTCGTCTACCTCGGCTTCCAGCGTTACCTCGTGAAGGGCCTCACCATGGGAATCGATCGATGAGCGAGCAACGGTCGTACCGATCAAGGAGCAGGCACTGATGGCCGAGATCACCTTCGACGGCGTCACCAAGATCTTCGGTGACGACATTCGAGCCGTCGACCAACTGTCACTGCACGTCGCTGACGGAGAGTTCATGGTCCTCGTGGGACCTTCGGGCTGTGGCAAGACGACGGCCCTTCGCATGTTGGCCGGTCTCGAGGACATCACCTCGGGATCGCTCTCAATCGGCGGGGTCGTCGTCAACAACGTCCTGCCGAAAGACCGTGACGTGGCGATGGTCTTCCAGAACTACGCGCTGTACCCCCACATGACCGTCGCCCAGAACATGGGCTTCGCCCTCAAGATTCGCGGACAGTCCAAAGCGGAGATCGCCAAGAAAGTTGGCGAGGCGGCGGCGATCCTTCGTTTGACCGAGTACCTCGAACGTCGGCCGAAGGCCCTTTCCGGCGGTCAACGCCAGCGCGTGGCGATGGGGCGCGCGATCGTTCGTAGCCCGCAGGCCTTCTTAATGGACGAGCCACTCTCCAACCTCGACGCCCAGCTTCGCGTCGAGATGCGCCTCGAGATAGCGCGCATCCAGCGACTGCTCGGCGTGGCGACCGTCTACGTGACGCACGATCAGATCGAAGCGATGACCATGGGCGATCGAGTGGCGGTCATGCGCGGCGGCCAACTCCAACAGTGCGACACGCCCCAGGACCTCTATGACCATCCGCGCAACGAATTCGTCGCCGGCTTCATGGGTTCGCCTCCGATGAACCTCCTGCGCGTCGGGCTTGAATCACACGGCGACGGCGTGGCCCTCGTCCTCGGCGAACAGCGCCTCGCCGTTCCCTCGAGTTACACAACGTCCCACGACCTGCCGAAGTTCGACGGACCAGGCGTCGTCTTCGGCATTCGTCCCGAGGACGTCGAAGTTTTGGACACCTCCGGCGTCGGTTCCATCACGACCCGCGTGGAACGTCGCGAGGCACTGGGCGCAGAGATACTCGTGCACCTTTCAGTGGTCGACGCCAAAGGTGATATCACCGTGGTCGTGAATGACAGCGGTGCCGTCGTGGCGCGACCGACGAGGCTCGTCGCCAAGATGGGTCCGCGCTCGGGCGTCGCGGTCGGCGACCACCTCGAGGTGCACCTCAATCCCGAACACTTCCACTTCTTCGACGCCGACACCGGGCTCAGCTTGCGAACGCCGTCGTGACGAACACGCTGAGCGACGCCCTCGACTACCAAGTCCTCGCGACCGACTTCGACCACGTCGAAGGAATCTGTTGGGACCCGGTGCGCGGTTGTCTGTGGGCCGGCGGTGAAGCCGGTCAGGTCTACCGGGTGGAACTTGACGGGTCCGTGACCATCGTCGCCACGATCGACGGCGGAAGGCTCCTCGGACTTGCCCTGGACGCGAGCGGCGCACTGTTTATATGTGACCCGGGCAATCACCAGGTCTGGAAGATGGACGCGTCATTTGCACTGAACGCCTTCGGCGGCACCATCGACTACCCCAACTATCCAGCGTTCGCACCCGACGGGCGACTGTACGTATCGGACTCCGGGAAGTTCGCGGACCCCAGCGGCGCCATCGTCGTCATCGAGACCGACGGCACGACGTCGCGCGTCGACAGCCGACCCCTGGCGTTCGCCAACGGCGTAGCCATCGACGAGACGACGCTCTGGATCATTGAGTCGGCCGCGCCGGCGGTGAGTGCGATGTCGCTCGACGGCACGGAGTTGGTGCGCGTGATCGAACTGGACCGTTGCGTGCCCGACGGTTTGGCATTCGACGCCGCCGGCGGACTGCTCATCTCGTGCTATCAGCCGAACCAACTGTGGCGTTGGACCCGAGACGGTGGACTGGAGCTGATCTTCGACGAGTGGACCGGCGAACTGATCTTGTCGCCCACCAACGTCGCCTACTACGGCGCGCGCCTCGAGCGTCTCGCACTCGCGTCGCTGTGCGGCCACGACATCGTGACGATCGCTCCGGCCCACGCCGGCGCCCCGATTCGACGTCCCGGAACGGAGCGACATGGCTGAGGTGACCACCACCAATCCCTCGACGGGCGACGTGCGCTCCCTCGGCTTCGCTGAGTCGAGCGTCGAGGAGGTACTCGCCGCGACGCAGCGTGCGCTCGACGCCGTCGACGACTACGCGAATCGACCGCTGGTGTGGCGCGCCGGTCTACTCCGCGCGATGGCCGAAGAGCTCGAGGGCGACGCGCCGAACCTCGTCGAGTTGGCCAACGCCGAGACGGCGCTCCCGACTGCTCGACTGGAAGGTGAACTGCGTCGCACCGCGTTCCAACTTCGCTTCTTCGCCGACGTCGTCACCGATGGATCGTTTCTCGACGCGACCATCGACCACGCCACCGACTCGCCCATGGGCCCGCTGCCGGATCTTCGCCGGGTGAAGTCCCCCATCGGCGTCGTCGGCGTCTTCGGGAGTTCGAACTTCCCCTTCGCCTTTTCGGTGCCCGGCGGTGACACGGCATCGGCTCTCGCGGCCGGATGTACCGTCGTGATCAAAGCCCACCCCGCGCATCCGGCGACGAGCGCCGCCACCTTTAGGGCCCTCGAGCGCGGTGCGCGCCGATGCGAGGCGCCCGAAGGCACCCTGAACTTGGTCTTCGGCTTCGACGCCGGCACCGCGTTGGTCGACGCACCGGCCGTCAGTGCCGTCGGTTTCACCGGTTCCGTCGGTGCCGGACTCGCCCTCTGGGAACGGGCCAACGCCCGTTCGGTGCCGATTCCCTTCTTCGGCGAACTCGGCTCGGCCAATCCGTTGGTCGTGACCGAAGGCGCAGCCCAAGAGCGCGGCGCCGAGATCGGCACCGGGCTCGCGGGCTCTATGACGCTCGGTGCCGGTCAGTTCTGCACCAAGCCCGGGCTCGCGTTCGTGCCCGCCGGGGCGAACGGTGACGCCCTCGTCGCCGCCATGGTCGAGGGACTGGGTTCACTGGGTCCGTTCACCATGCTCAGTTCGTCAATCGCCGAACACTTTCGACGAGGCGCCGAGGCGATCGCGGCCATCAGCGACGTGCGTGCGCTCGTCCAACAAGACGCCGGAAGTGACGCCCATAGCGCGGCGCAACTCTACGAAGTGGACGCCGAACGATTCGTCGGTCGCGACGCCTACGCACTTCGCGAAGAGTGCTTCGGACCCCTCGCGCTCGTCGTTCGCTACTCCTGCGGCGATGAACTGCGCGCGTCGCTCCTCGCCAGTGCGCCGGCACTTACCTTCAGCCTCTTCTGCGCCGAGAACGACCGTGACGCCAAGTGGCTCGTGGCCTTCGGCGCCCATCGAGGTGGTCGCGTCATCGTGAATGGATTCCCCACTGGTGTCGGTGTGAGTTGGTCGATGCAACACGGCGGACGATGGCCCTCCACGACATCGAGCGCCACGTCGGTCGGCGCGGCGGCGATCGAACGATGGCTGCGTCCGGTGACGTTCCAATCCGTACCCGACGAACTCTTGCCCCCGGCAGTGCAGGAAAGCAATCCGCTTGAGATTCCGCGACGCGTCGACGGAATCGTGGCCGAGGTCCGTCAATCCCTGAGCGAATGACCGGCGCATGAGGCCACGAGCACTAACGTTCTTGCCATCGGAGCGAACTCGTTCGCGGAGGGTCATCGATGGGCGTGGGCAGGATAATCAGTCGTACATCGAAGCGTCGTGGTCTGTCAACGGTGGCGCCATTCGTGGTCGTCGGAGGTCTCAATTTCCTCTTCGCTTCCTCGGCCGGCGCGTCGAGTCGAGAACTTGTCGCGACGACGTCGACGAGCAGTGCGGGCGTCCTCCTCGTCCTCGGTGGCACCGTACTGGTGCTCGGCATCATCGGCTTCGTGGTCTTCACCTACACCCGACGCAAGCGCACGCCGGGCCAGTGCGCCGCCCAGCGCGACGCACTCGAGCTGGCGGAGAAGTCGGTGCAGTACTGGGAAGCTGCGCGTGCCCACTTGGCGGTCGTCGAACGACAACAAATGAACGAACGCACTACGAGCGATGCGGCGGCGCACGCGGCGCTCGTCGCCAAAGCGGTCGACGGACTACGAACGGCGATGCAGCAACGTGACGAGTGTCAGTTGGCGTTGATCCAGTGCATGGCGTCCGGCGTTCCGGCGGTGCCGGTGATCCCCAAGTCCGCGGCACCCGCGCAGCCATTCTTCACGCCGGGAACCGACGGACCTCCGTCGTCGCCCAGGCCCGACTGAGTCAGGCCGGCACCAGTCCCATTGCTCGCAACACTCGAAAGACTTCGTCGGCGGCGTCCGCGGGCGACGCGAACGATGCGTCGATGCGAACCTCGGGGTGCAGTGGCGCTTCGTACGGCGAGTCGATGCCCGTGAAGTTGGGCAACTGACCGCTGCGCGCCTTCTTGTAGAGACCCTTGACGTCGCGTCGTTCGGCGACTTCGAGCGGCGTGTCCACGTGAACCTCGACGAATCGCCCCGGGCCCGCGAGTTCTCTCGCCGCGTCACGCCCCTCGCGGAAAGGCGAGATCGCGGCCACGAGGACGATCATTCCGTTGTTGTTGAAGAGGCGCGCCAACTCTCCGACTCGCCGTATGTTCTCGGCGCGGTCTTCGTCACTGAATCCGAGGTCACGGTTCAGGCCGTGGCGAAGGGCGTCGCCGTCGAGATTGTGCACTGACAGTCCCAGTTCGCCCAGACGCTCCTCGACGATCAGGGCGATCGTCGACTTGCCGGCGCCAGATATCCCGGTGAACCAAATGACGAACGTGGTTTTGGATGAATCGCCCGACAATGTGATCAGACCTGGAATCAGCGCGTGATCTTCGATGCCGCGCGTCGAAGCGGACCGGGAACGAGTCGCGAAAGTCTCTCAAGCTGTTCGAGGCGCTCGCGCACTTCGTCGAGTTCGCGCGTGGCCGCTTCGCTCTGCTGCCACAGAATCCCGTTCTCGGTGAGCAGATTCGCACTGTGCGTCTCCAATTCCGATATCCGAGCGAGCGCCCATTGCAGGAGAAGGCGACGCTCTTCCAGTAGAGGTCCCTCCCACCATCCCGGTTCGAGAGCGGTCCCCATGTCGAACACGTCGTGTCGGCCGCGCTGGTCCAGCGTCAGTTTCATCAGTTCGTTGATCTCGATGGGCGACGCCTCAGACACGAAGTCCTCGTCGACAATCGTGTTGCGACGAAGTTCCGGATGGATCGATGCAGTGGCGTTTGCGAGGTCGATGTCCTCGGACACTTCGCCCCACGCACGGAGACTGGCGACGATGGCGGCGAGGACCTCGCCGGGGTTCTCGATGAGATCGGCGTAGTTGATCACGTGGACCCTCGCACCTCGCAGGTCGCGCAGCATCGTTCGGTTGTACGCCGCCCACAGCGCGAGACCCGTGAGCGTGGGTAGACCATTGCGCTTCGTGAGCGACGCCGCGACTTCCAACGGGTCACGCACGATGACGACGGCGCAACTCTCGTCGTTGGTGATCCGTCGCCACAGGGGCAACAGGATCGAAATCCGCGGATCCTTGAGGACGTAGTGGTCACTCTCAAAGAGTTCGCTCAGCGAGGCGCGCGAGGCGTCGACGAATTCCTTGGCCGCGTCGTCCTCGCTCCAGTCGGGGGCGAAGTCCGGCGGGCTGTCCCATCGACCGCCGAAGTGAGCGAGCAGGTCGTCATTGGCTCGCACGACGCTCAACAACTCGAAGTAGCCCTCAGGATTGCCAACGTCGGCGGGCATGACGTCGTCCTCTGGACCGACGTCGAATCCCATCGCCTCCAGGGCGCCCGCCAACGCAGACGTCCCCGACCGATGCATGCCCAAAACCAGGACTCCCATACGTCAAAACTACCTCTGGTCATGGTCGTGATTCCAATGGAAATGTGCCGCGTGCGTCGCCAACGCCGATATTGCGCGCCACGTAGGACATTCCGCTGTGTTGGCGAACAATTGCCTGGCGCAATTGGCGTACCGAAAGCGAGTGCGAACCCATTCTGTGCGGACGAGGTGATGTGCCCAAGTGCGATGTGTCACGTGCGCGAATCTGCTCGTACTACGGTTATTTCGCGCGAACGAATCCACTCCGAACGACGCTCGCGTCGAGATAGGGCACCGTGACTCTCACCACCTCCCTTGTCATACCGGCCTACAACGAGTCGCTACGACTCGCGGCCGGCTTCGAACGCCTTCGCCCCGTTCTCGATGCGATGGACCCAGAGACGATCGAAGTGATCGTCGTGGACGACGGTTCGAGCGACGACACGATGCAGGTCGCGAACAACGTCTACGGCCACCTCCCGCACGTGCTCTTCGTGCAACAGCCTCAGAACCGAGGAAAGGGAGCGGCGGTGCGTCTCGGAATTTCTGTCGCGAGCGCACCCTTGGTCATCGCGACCGACGCCGACCTCTCGATCCGGCCGATCCACCTGCCGGATTTCGTCATCGCCTTGCACGACAGTCCGCTGGTTCCGGGTAATCGTGAGGCGGACGCCGCCGACGGCTACGACACGTTCCTACGCACGTTGGCCGGACGGGTCTTCAATCGACTCGTCCGTCACTACACCGGCACGAAACTGCGCGACACCCAGTGCGGTTGCAAGGGCTTCCAGCTCGGTCCGGCCCGGATACTCGGGCTCATGGGCTTTTACGACCGCTTCGTCTACGACGCGGAGATGCTCTACCTCGCCGACCAACTCGGCATCGCGATCCAACCGATCCCGGTCACCTGGGACGACATCGCCGGCTCCACTGTCCACGTCGGTCGCGACTCGATCCAAATGATCCGCGACCTTCGTTCGCTCAGACACCGTAAGTACGAGAATCCCGTCGTGGAACTCGACGCCGGTGTCGACGTCCACGCGGTCGATGAGGCAGCGCGCAAAGCCCGCGTCCAGGGGATCGTCGTGGCGCGCGGCACCGTGAACGCGCTGGTGGTCCTGCCGCGTGACGGGGCGGTTGCCGGCGTCGGCATCGCGAACGCGCTCGGTGGGTCGTTGCGCACCGCGGGAGTGGCGGAGTTGCGAGGTCGCGTTTACGACGCCGTCATCCCTGCGCCGTAGCCGGGCGTTCGAGGAGTTAGCTGTGCCCGTCGAGGGTCGAGAGGAAACGATTCAACGAGTCCAGTGTCGCCTTCACTGCCGAGACGAGATCGTCCTCGGATCGAGCGATGCCGAATCGATCGGCGTCATTGGCCAGTGAACGAAGCGTCACGATGACCGGCCAGTCGCGACCGTTCGTGACGTTCGTCACGGTCATGAGCGAATAGGGAACGTCGTAGCCGAGGTCGCGCAGCGCCGCGAGCGTCGCTTCGGCGCCACCGATGAGCGGACCACTGCCCGCGCGTCCGATGCCGGTGCGACCGTCGACCGAAAGTTGCACCTCACAGAAGCCGTCGGTGGTGTCGTAGTCGGCGCGAATGAGTGCGACGCGAGCACTTTCGCTTCGTTGTTGGGTGTCGACGAGGGCGCGATTAGCGTCTTCGACGACGACGGCGGCTTCTGGGTAGTAGAGGCTGGCGATCTGGTTGGCCGCGCTCCGCGTGGCGATCGGATCCTTCGAGTTCGCGACGAGCGTGACGACGTTGACGTCGCCGCTGGCGTGCTTGGTGATCCCGACGTTCAGGACCCCGGGCAGCGAACGCAGCTCGAGTTCGAAGTCTTCTTCCGTCCGTGACATCATGAGATGCGAATACCCTTCTTCTCGTAGAGACGTCCGTCGGCCATCCGCAGGAGTTCGCCCGGGTCGGTCGAGTCACGCGGCGAGCTCGCCGTTCCGATCGTGAAGTCGACGGGATTGCCCAGCGCCACCAAGTGACCCTTCAGTCGTTCGGTGAAGCCGGAGGATTCGTGCCCCTCGGCGTTGCTCAAGATCACCGCGAACTCGTCGCCGCCGATGCGCGCCGCGGTGTCGCCCTGACGGACGGCCTGGCGCAACGCGAATCCGAACTGTCGCAGCAGATGATTGCCGAACTCGTGACCGGACTTATCGTTGACCGCTTTGAAGTTGTTCAGGTCCACCAGGACGAGCGTGAAGGCCCAGCCGTAACGAGCGCTGCGCGCGGCCGCCACTTCGAGCGCCTCGTCGAAGCTGCGACGATTCGCGATGTTGGTCAGCGGGTCGTGCGCGGCGCTGAATCGCGCGAGGTGCAACGACATCGCCAACTGGCACGCGGTGCGCACGGCGTCGCATTCGGCCGCCGGCACCGTGTCCGGCTCGCAGTAGACGCCGGGTGAGGCGTTGAGGTGCGCCGCCATGTCCGGGGTCACGGCTTCGCCGCCGAGGCGGAACATCTGTGTGCCGAATGATTCGTTGACGAGAACGACGGCGACGTCCTCGAGCGAATGGCGCGTCGCGAAGAGCTCGAGTATCGAATAGATGAATCCGACACCGAGTTCGCGTTCGGACAGTTCGTTCAGCATCGTCTGGAAGAGCCACGGCTCGTAGCCTTCGCCGCCAAAACCGGAATCGAGGTCGACCGTTTGGATCGACGTCAACGTCGGATTCGTCTCAGCGTCTTCGTCGCTCTCATCGCGCATTGACTCGGCCATCGAACCGTTCTTGGAGCTCACAGCTGCAAGTCTGCCAGTTCGATCGGGGTCTGTTCAACGGACCTCAGAATCGAAGCGGCGACGGCTCCCTCTCGGAGCATTTCGGAGAGCTCGGCGGCCGGGACCGGTCGCGAGATGAGGTAGCCCTGGCCCCGGTAGCAACCAAGTTCCAGCAGCTTCTGGATGATCGTGTCCGACTCGATGCCCTCGGCGATGACGCCCAGGTTGAGCGCCGCACCCAGCCGGATGATCGATTCGACGATGGCGCGGTCGTAGTTGTCGGTCGTGATCCCGCGCACGAAGCTCATGTCGAGCTTGAGCAGGTTCACGGGTAGGTTCTTCAGGCCGGTCATCGAGGCGAAGCCGGTGCCGAAGTCGTCGAGGGCGATCTCGACGCCGAGGGCCTGGAAACTCTTCAAGATCTTCGCGATGCGCTCCGGCTCATCCAAGACGGCGTATTCGGTGATCTCGATGCACAGACGATTGCCGGGGACGTTGTTCTCGCGCAGACAGCGCTCGACGAACTCCACCAGGTCCCCCATCTTGAAGTCGGCCGGCGACATATTGATGCGCACGATGAACGGCAGGTCCGGATACTCGTTCTGCCAGATCGCCAACTGGCGACAGGCTTCGGCGAAGACCCAACGGCCGAGTTCGGTGACCAGTCCGGTCTCCTCGGCGACGGTGATGAACTCCGAGGCGGCCAGGAGTCCGCGCGTGGGGTGTTCCCAACGCACCAGTGCCTCGGCGGCCAGCACCTGTCCGGTGCGAAGGTCGACCTCGGGCTGGAAGTGAAGACGGAGACCGCCCATGTCGATGGCTTCGCGCAGCATCAACTCGGTGCGCGAACGGTCGTTGACCTCTTCGCGCAGTTCACGGTCGAAGACGACGGCCTGATTGCGACCACGGGCCTTGGCGGCGTACATGGCGACGTCGGCCCATCCGAGCAGGTCCAACTCGCTCTGTTCACCGGGCTCGGCCATCGCGATGCCGATACTCGCGGTGTGGGTGACCTCTTGGCCGGCGATGGCGACCGGCTGGGCGATCACGTCGAGCATTCGGTACGCCGTGGCGAGTATCTCCATCTCGCTCTTGGCCTTATCGACGATAAAGACGAATTCGTCGCCGCCGAGGCGCGCGGCGAAGTCATTCGTGCGAATACTGGTGCGGATTCGATCGGCGATGGTGACGAGGAGACGGTCGCCGCTGCCGTGGCCGAGGTAGTCATTCATGATCTTGAATCGGTCGAGGTCGATGACCATCACGGCGGTCTGGCGCTTCGCGTTGAGGCGCGACTTCAGCTCGTGGATCAGCGCCCGGCGATTGGGCAGACCGGTCAGTTCATCGTGGTTGGCGTTGAAGCGCGTGCGCTCTTCGGCGTCGATCCGACCCTGGAGCTGCACGAGCATCGAGGCGACCGCCTGCAGGGCGTTGATCTCGGGCGTGTTCCAGTTGTGCAAGTTGAAGTGGAGGAATCCCAACACGCCCCACGTCGAGTCCCCGATCAAGAGCGGCACCGCGACGCCGGCGGCCGGCGTGATGCCGCCGCCTTCCATGGTGCGGTCGCGGTAGTCGTCGTTCATGTCTTCGGTGCCCGTCAGGTACGGCGCACGCAGGTCGCGCATCGCCATGAAGATCGGGTCCGCGTCGAAGGAGATCTCGCCCAGGGGGTCGGGATCTGGGATGTCGTCGCGCGGCGGCCACTGCGCGTCGAGGATGGTCAGTCCTCGCACGAGGTCGTTTCGTCGTAAGAATGCGACGTCGGCGTTGAGGAATTCGGCAAGTACTTGACAGACCCAGTCGAGGACTTCCTGGCGGTTCGTCGCCGACGCCGGCATGAGTCTTTCGGCCACCTGAGCGACCAATTCGTCAAGGCGTCGCTGGTGCAACAAGAGACCCTCGCGCGTCGCGAGCGTGGCGACGTGACTGAGGAGCGAACCGAACGCCTTGGTAAGCGAACGTTCGCGGCCCGACCACGTGCGTCCGTGGCGCGCGACGACCAATGCGCCGACGACGTCACCGTCTTGGACGACGATCGAGTCGACGAGGACACCCCACTCGACGCCGAGCACCACGCACGAGAACGATCCGAAGGGGATCTCACCGGTCAGTTGCAGACGTACGCGTTCTGAGATGCTGTCAAAGGCACGCTCGGCGTCGGTTCCGACGAGCGGTTCGAGTTCGAAGCCCGGGATGGGCTTGGAGAGATTCGTCACCACGGCGACGATTTGTGTACCGGGGACGACCTGCAAGAGCGTCTCGACGACCAGGCGTGTCTCTTCGCCCGCGCGGTCCAGATACGAGTGGTTGAGACTTCTCATGGGGGATCTACCTTCGCCGACAGATAAAGGCTTGCATCAGGGGATGAACCTCGCGATGCGGGGCCCGGTCATGCGGTTTGTTACCAGTCAAAGATTATTACACAGGCCATCTAAGAAGTAAACCCCAACATTTTCACCACTTTTCATCTTTTTTCAACGGAGTAGGGCTCAATCGGGGAGATGGATTCGGTACCACGACTCAAAACGTGGCTCAGCGGGAGGCGCACGCTGTGGACCGACGGTGGGGGTGCCTGGAAGATCCGAAAGACCATGATGGCCGTCTCACCGTCGTCGAGACCCCAAAAATCATGGAAGCGCTCGGACAGCGCGAACATCTCGTCGAGATAGCGTTCGCCGGCCATCAGACGCATGTCGGATTCGTCAACGGCGTAGAGAAAAACCGGTGACGCTGGCTGCACGGCGAGTCCGTGCATCTCGGCCGTCAGCCAGAACCGCTCCATGGCCGATCCCCCACGCAAGTACCACATCGGGTCGGCGCGAGGGACGGTGATCATCGCCAGCGCCGAACTCGTCATCACCGACGCCTGCATTCGCATGCCGAGGGCCGATCCAGCACGCCAGTCAGAGAGGTGACCCATGACGTCGGCGCGGCCCAGAATGTCGAGCGCGGCGTAACCACCCGCGTCGAGCTCGAGGGTGCGCACGTCCAGACCCTCGTCCAGGATGTCGCGGCCGGGCCAGCGAATCTCCGAGAGCATCTCTTGGTGCACGGTCGGCAACAAGAACCGAAGACGATCCGACGCGGCCAACAGTTCGGCTCCGGCGGTGATCCGCGAGCGCTCGGTCGCGAAGTGAAGTTGCGCGCCCTCGCGCTCGACCCCGCGCATCAATGTCGTGACGGTCTCGGGTTCGATCGGCGAAGGCTGGCCGATTCGACGATTCGACGAACGACTGAGGAGGTAGTCGCGTAGCGGCGTGATCGCGACGTCGTCGGATGACCCGAGTTGCATCGAGGCGACGTGATGCGACGGTCGACCCTCGGGAAAGAGCTTCACCGGACCGAGCCTCTTCAATGACGCCGCCTGAACGCGCGCGTTGAAGAGGGCCGCGCCAATCCCGACGTACGTCGCGCGATAGGCGACGTCCATCGTGGAGGTCCGCTCGGGCACCATGAAGAAACGGATCTCCTCTTCATCGGCCTCGAAGCGCCACGGTTGCACATTGCCGCCCGACGGCGCTCGCCGAGCGGCGTCAACGATCATCTCGACCGGGTCGTCACTGACGAGCGGGGGGTCTTCCGGTGGCGGCGTGAAGAGATCGGCCTCGGCCTCCATATTCACTTCGACCGGTCCAAGTGCATCGATGATCTCTTCGACGTCGAATCGCACGCGTCCGGACGGCAAATCTCCGGCCAGTCCGATTCTGCGAACGGCGGCCGCGACCGTCGCCGCGCCGAGCGTAATCTCACTGCCGAGTTGTGGCCAGCCAGTAATGGTCTGGCCGACTTCTAGGAGTGACGCCGCGCCGCGTGCGGAAGCCTCGCGCGCGCCGATCAATCGGATCACGTACGGACCCTTTTGCGCCGTGGTTAGATTCGCCAACTTCGAAGAATCCATATCGCCCAACAGACCGTGGAAGATTGGACGATCCGGCTCGAGGTCGAATCGCTCGACGTCCAGGACACCACGGTCACTCGTCTCCATGATCACCGGTATCTGACGTTCACGGGCCGCTTCGCGCACGAGGAACTTCATATCGAGTGAGTCGCACTCTTCGATGACGAGATCGAGTTCGTCGAGGAACTCGCCCAGGTTCTCCGGACGAATCCCCGTCGGTTCGACGACGACACGCAGGTAGGGATCGATCTCGGCGATTCGTCGAGCGGCGACGATCGCTTTGTTGACGCCAAGATCCAAGACGCTGGCGGGAATCCGGTTGAGGTTCGACAGCTCCAGTGTGTCGAAATCGGCAAGGCGTATCTCGCCCGCCAAGCCTTCCATCGCAATGACGTGGGCAATCGTATGACCGGCGCTGAGCCCGACGACGCCGATGCGGAGCGTGCGTTGGCGGGCCTGTTCAGCGCGCGTCAGCTTGTTGCGGTTGCGGTCGAGTCGAAGCGTCGAGAACGACTTCGGCGCGAGTAGTCGCACGACGGCACGACGCCACGGGTAATAAACCCAACGCGAACCCTCATTCAGCAACGACTTGGAAACCGGTGGAATGATCTCGCCAAGTTGTTCACGCTGTTCGGTGAGACGATCGATGATCTGCAGCGCCGAGTCCTCGCGCAGGATACGAAGGACTTCGCGTTGGGCACGTTCACCGACGTCCAGGACCAATGGACGACTCGCCCTGTTACGGGTTGACGCCGGTTCAACGGGACCTTCGCTCGACCGAGACGGACCGCGAAGAAGTTGCTCGGCCTCGCGTCGATACGCCTGTTGATTCTCGGTCGTCGCGAGTTCATAGGTGCGCCCGCGGGTCCATGCAATTGCGACGGTGCGGTAGCGCTCGTCGGGAAAGGGCACCCACTGCGTCCCGACCTGCAGCCCGCCGGTGGCGTAACCGACCGGCATCAAGACATCTGATACCGCGGCCACCGCAAACTCCGCACCCAGCCAGTTCATCCCGTGCGTGACGGAGCGAGCTATCGCGGTGAGCAACCGCGCGCCGACCACCGACGCGCCCTTGGACCACGCACCCTTGACCTCTAGTGCGCCGAGGCGGATCTCGTTGTCGATCAGATTCCGGATGATGTCGATCTCGGGCGAGACGGCCATTTCGTCGATGATGGCGGCCTGATGGCTGCCCTCAAGGGGGCCATGGAAGCGCACGCCGGCGACGGCGTTGCCGTCGGTGTCGAAACCGAGGATGAACAGCGGGACGCCGTTGCCCTCTTCGAGGTCGGTCCGTCGCAACGTGCCCTCAAATCCCCGACTGCGAAAGATGCCTTCGGCCTCGTTGAGGTAGATCTTCCAGAGATCAGGTCGTTCCAAGGGATGGTGGCCTTCGAAACGGACGCCTGAATCTTGGTCGACGAAGCTCGAGCCGTACCGATATCGACGACCGATTGAGTTGCCCACTGACCACCATTTCCGTTTCGCGTTCGAAGGCCGACAGCCGTCAATTTGCCGCCATTTCCCTTGAAACTATAGTGAATCGGCTCCGGAATTTGGTGGACCACCCCGCCCTAACTTTGCTCACTCGGCGGTCAAAAAAGTCGTTTCGCCGAGACGGGCCCGACGCGTCAGACAGATCGATGCCGTACAGATTTCCTTTCGGGACAACCGGAAATCACACGCGACGTCCATAGAATGGTCAACAGGTCGACGACTCGTCGTCTGGAAGTTTGCATTGACCAACGCAGTGGTGAAGTACGCAGTCGTCATTGTCATGGTTTTGTCACAAATTTGGCCCCGAACACGGATGGAGAGAGTTGACCAAGATTCTGGTCGTAGATGACGACTCCGAGATGACCAAGCTTCTCGACACGTTCTTGACTGGTGAGGGTCACGAAGTTCTGGTCGCCGCCGATGGTGGCGCCGCCGTGCGGGCGACCTCGTCGATGGAGCCGGATCTGGTCCTCTTGGACATCGTGCTCGGCAGCGAAGATGGTCGAGACGTCTTGCGCGAACTTCGACTCATCAGTGACGTGCCGGTTATCTTCTTAACCGGTCGAGGACTCGAATCGGAGCGTATCGCCGGTCTCAAGCTCGGTGCCGACGACTACATCGTGAAGCCGTTTTCACTGGGCGAGGTTTCGGCTCGCGTTGAATCGGTGCTGCGTCGTTCTGGAGCGAACCTTGCACAGTTGCATATCGACGCGCCGACTCTGCACTTCGGGGATCTGCTCATCAATGAGAACACGCACGAAGTCCATCTGCGTGGTGCGCTTCTCGAACTCACGTCCAAAGAGTTCGCCCTGCTCGCATTCCTTGCGCGTTCACCTCGACAGGTCTTCTCTCGCGAACAGTTGCTCGAACACGTATGGGAGTCCTCGAGTGAGTGGCAGAACGAGGCGACCGTAACCGAACACATTCGTCGTCTCCGCGCAAAACTCGAAGTGGACCCTGATCACCCGCGTTGGATCACCACGGTTCGCGGAGTGGGCTACCGCTTCGAACCCGAATCAATCACGACGTAACCTTTCTTAGGTTCGTTCTTACGTTCGGTGCGCAAGCAGGTCGTGTACTCGGTTGACGAGGTCGCTGGGTTTGAACGGCTTGGCCAAGAAATCGCTGGCCCCGGGATCCAATTCTGCGATGATGCTTCGATCGGCCGTGCCCGATACCAAGAGCACGAGAAGCCCGGGGTGGCTTGTCTGCAGTGACGTCGCGAGATCACGTCCCGACATCTCGCCCATCACCACGTCGCTCACCAGCACGTCGAATGTTCCCTCGAACTCGTCGACGACTCGTAGGGCCTCTTCACCGGAATTCGCTTCGGTCACGCGATAGCCATTCCTTTCAAGGATGCGAGTCATGAAACGTCGTAGTTCATCATCGTCGTCCGCGATGAGGATGCTGGCCGAGCCGCGCGGTCGTTCGGGTACGACGACTTCGGAACGCGCATCGACCGTTTCGGCGACCGTAGGGAACGTGATCACAAACGTGGTGCCGTGGCCTACCTCAGATCGGCACACGATCGCTCCGCGGCTCTCTTCGACGAGGCGTCGCGCTGCCGACAGCCCCATGCCCGTTCCTTTGAACGGACCTTTGGTCGTGAACAGCGGTTCAAAACATCGCTCGCGCGTTTCCGCGTCCATGCCAACGCCGGTATCGACGAAGGCGACGTCGACGTACTCGCCTTCGACGATTCCGAGTGAGACAGCGGAGCCGGCGTCGAGCAGTCGTGGTGTGACCGCGATGGTCAATGATCCCCCGTGCGGCATCGCGTCACGGGCGTTGATCGCGAGGTTCAGAATCATCTGTTCGAACTGATCGGCGTCCACACGGACATTGCCGGCGTGCGAGTCGAGTTCGAATCGCACTTCGATATTCCCGCCGAGGATTCGTTCGAGGACTTCGGCGTTGGACTGGATGATCGTGACGGGATTGAAGACCACGCGTTCCGCCTCGCGCGTTCGTCCGATGGCCTGGAGCTGCGTGGTCAACATCGATGCGCGTGACGCAGTCGATTGAATCTCTCGCACCATCTGCAACGCGCGATCGTCCTCTAGCTCACCGGAGAGGATCTCGGCGTAGCCGGAGATCAGCGTCAGAAGATTGTTGAAGTCGTGCGCGATGCGACTCGCGACCTGGCCTCGGATCTCCATGGTGTAGGCGTGTCGCAACTCGGCCTTCAACTCGCGATGGTTTGTCACGTCATCAATCAATGTGAGAATCCCAGGTGTCTCGGTACCCGTTGGTGCCAGGAGCGCTGCGGACGCGCTCAGTACGCGCAGTTTCCCGGCAATCTCGACGTCAACAAAGTCACGTCCGTCCACGGAACCTCCCCGCAAGACTTCGGACCAGAGTTCGCGCAGTTCGGGCAGCGTGGCTTCGGGGAAACTCGACGCTTGACTGCCGGTACCATCAGTGAACTCGGGCCACGCGAACACTTCGCTGGCCGCACGATTCCACCAACGCACACTTCCGTTGGTATCGGATTCGACGATGCCGACTGGAGCAGTCTCAATCAATACACGAAGGCGCGCCTCGCTGGACTGCACGGTACGAGCGAGTTCCACCGCCCCGAGCGCGCTGGACGCCATCTGCGCGAGCAGGATGAGGACCTCACGGTCCTCGTCCTCGAACGGCACCTCGCGACGAATCGCAACGATGCCTCGCGCTCGATCTCGTCGCTCAAGGATCGGTGCCATGAGCCATCCGTTCTCCAGCCGTGTTTCGCTCCCGAACTCCCAGTTCGTCGGGTACTGCGACGACGAATCCTCAGTGGGTACCTCGCAGACTATTTTTTTGCCCCGGCGCGCCACGCCTCGCAACGGCGCCGCGGATCCGGTCTCGAGAGACACGACCGACTCGTCGGCGTCAAACACCGTTCGAGAGCTGCCGGCGAGGCTCTTCAAAATCTCCTGCTCGCTGCGAAGTGCCGTCACCGTAATTGAGGCCGCGATCAACTGGTGAAGTTGAATGGCGATGCGTTGGGAATGGCGTACCGCGTCGCGCGTCGTTGCGGGCTCCTCCTTTTTCTCGGAACTCGGAGCCTCGCTCCCTTTGGCAGAAGGCTTGCGCGAGCTCACTTCGGACAACCGTGGCGAGGGAACGGTCGATTCAAAGAGGTTTCCCCGAGAAGATGGAGAAGTCTTCCAGGTAACGATCGATTTCGGCGGCTTCATGTGGCTCAGAAAACAGGAATCCCTGTCCGACGCCAACCTGTTCGAGTTGAAGGCGTTGACGCTGTTCGGCGTCTTCGATCCCGGACGCCACGATCTGCAACTGGCTTTTTTTGGCCCTATCGACCAATGAGTGCACGAGCTCGGCTCCCCCTGGGGAGTCGGTCAGCGACGCCACGAAATGCCGATCCAACTTGAGGACCGAGATGGGCAGATTCTCGAGGTCACTGAGAAGCGATTGACCCGGTTCGAAGTCGTCGATCGCCAATCGCACGCCGAGCTGCGTCAGCGCGTGAAGTCGATCTTTGGCGTCGCCCGCCAAAGTTGCCTGGGAGAACTCCAGTACCAGGAGACTGGCGGGAAACCGACTCGTCGCAATGACGTCTTCGACCTCATCCACAAACCCGCTCCACTCGAACTGCAGGGCCGAGACATTGACCGAGACCGTGAAGCGAAAACCTTTGTCGTGCCACTCCGCACCTTGGGCGCAGGCCGTCGCCAGAGCCCAGCGTCCGACGGCGAGTATCAAGCCACTGGATTCCAGTGTGGGAACGAAGGTGTCTGGACTGAGGACGCCCTTTTTCGGATGGCGCCATCGAATGAGGGCTTCTACGCCGACGAAAGCGTTGGAATTCAGGTCAATCTCGGGTTGGTAGACCAAGAAGAACTGCTCGTCATTCAGCGCCGTCGTGAGCTCCCCTGCCAAATCAACTCCCGTGGCGGACTGTTGAGAGGATTCGGATTGTTCGGCCATTGCACGTCGCTTCTTTTTGGGCCCCAGAAAAGTAGGCGTGTTTACTAGTTTCTTTGGTGCTGAGGTTACTAGGCGCCCAAAGAAATACTGATAACGGTCGCTCCCAATGGATACCCGTTTCCGAGTGGAAGCAACGACCGTCGATCACTTTGAGTCGAGGGAGTCATCGGCTTACATCGCCTCGCTCGAAAGCCTCGCGGGTCGCACTCGCAGTCCCTTGGGCGTCACGGACATCTCCTTTTCACGGAATTCTGACCCTTCGTTTCGGGGTCGGATTTACTCGGTCGGGTGGCGAATCCGAGAATTTTTGTGAAATCACAACGCGGTCAAAATAAAAAATTGTGATGGTGTTTGATTCAAGCTTCCGACCCAAAACCCTTTAAAACAGGGATTTTCATGACAAAGTATCAACGAACGGGCCGCTTCGAGCGGCCTTGACAAAACAACGAAATAACTATGACTTGACAAAAAAGGTGCAAATCGTCTACGTTTAACTCTCGCAGGGGCGGATTGGGAAACCCGAAATGAACAAGAACGTCCGCATTATCCGCGGCGACGGTCAGGCGTTCACCTTGCGACAGTTTGTCGGAATGTGGCGCGCAACTACTACCCGGTTGCTCAAAAGCTCACGATCCGCATTGGCCGCAATGGCCGTAGTGGCGCTGAGTCTTATTGCGCTTCCGGCTCTCACGTCGAGTGCTTCTACCAACCACAACGGAAACAACAGTGGTCACGGTACCTGCACAACGACAAAAACGGTGAAGTCCAACGTAGTGCTCCAATCGCGTCATCATGGCGTGACGACGACTACGTGGAATTTGAATTGGTGGTGGACGACAACCACTCAGCCAGTGACTTCAACCACCTACACGACGACAACGGTTAAGTGCTGCACGCCGACGACCACGACGACTTGGCCAACGACCACGACATCGTCGATCCCGGCGACCACGACGACTTGGCCAACGACCACGACTTCGTCGATCCCGGCGACCACGACGACTTGGCCAACGACCACGACTTCGTCGATCCCGGCGACAACGACTACACAGGCAACGACCACGACTACGTCGATCCCGGCGACAACGACTACACAGGCAACGACTACGACTACGTCGACGTTGCCTCCGCCGCCGCCGTCGATCTCGTCGACCACATCGTCAACGAGTACAACGACTTCCACGCCATCGACGACGGTTCCCGTGACCACGGTCACCAGCGTCGGTGCTAGTCCTCCGACTGTTCCGCCAACGTCGCCATCACTTTCATCGGCCACCATTCCTTCTGGTGCTCCGCAGACTGGTGCTGGCGGATCGGCGGCTTCGACCGACAGCGGTGTGGTGCTGACAGCGAGTGGTTTGGTGTTGTTCGCCGGACTTGCTGGTTTGGCACTCGCTCTTCGCCGGCGTCGCCAGGCCCAGGAGTAAATAACAGTCCCACCAACCACGTCGCGAGACTCAATGTCGCGCACGAGAATGCGGCCCTCACTTAATAAGTGAGGGCCGCATTCTTTATGTATCTACTGACCTCGTCTCGGAACCCCGCGGTCCAGTTCACGAGCCGAAGCACCCCAAAAGGCTTCAAAAACAATGGATTCACAACGCAGTCACGCGCGGTTGACAAAACAGCTGGGTTTTGACATACTTTTCCTCGCAAGGGCTAGAGGAGAAAACGAATGAATCAGATCCCAACAGGGTCTGCACGACCCGTATCTGGGCGTACCCCCACATCGCAGGCCAGGAAATCGGGATCGATCGGAGGGGCTCTTCGACGGGTGATGGTCGTGCTCGGTTCCGTTGCGCTTGCCGGTTCAATCTTCAGTATCTACGCCGGATCCTCGAGTGCCGTGACGCCGCCGACACCGACGCAGGTCGCGCCATTCAATGAGTGCCCAGGTGTTGGCGCCGACACCAGTTGCCAATTTCTGATCATCCTCAACGCCAATGGCACCACGACGATCTTGCAGGACAAGTCGCAGGGCCCGTACGACGGCACGGACGACACGCTCGTTGGCGTGCTCAATCTCACCAGTAGTGCCGTGACGTCGATCAATCTCAGCTCCAACACCGACATCTTCCACTTCGACGGCGACGGCATCTGTGGCACGGACCGCGGACACCACTTCACGTGGGTGGGATCCGGCGCAAACGGCGGCGGATATGCATCGTCCACCGGATTTAGTGGTTGCCCGTACGGTCCCGAGACTTATGAGGGTCCGTGGGTCTCGTTCAGCAATTACGGGAGCACCATCAACAACTGGGAGACCGGCACGGTGAACTTCTCCGTTCCCGCCGCCTCTGGTCCGAACACCGGATTGCCGGCTGGCTCGTCCACCTTCTTCAGTCTTGAGAGCGACTTGAGCGGCGCTTCCTTCACTTCCCCGCCGACGACCACGACGACCTCGTCAACGACCACGACGACGCAGCCGACGACCACGACGACGCTTGCGACCACGACGACGAAGCCGACGACCACGACGACGCTGGCGACCACGACGACAACGCTGGCGACCACGACGACGACGCTGGCGACGACAACGACGACGCAGCCGACGACCACGACGACGGCCTCGACAGGTTCGACCACAACTTTGCCGCCGCCGCCGACGGTGACGAGTCCTCCGACGACGGCGCCACCGGCGACGACCACGACGACCGCTGCCCCGGCCACCACAACGACGGCGCCGACGGTCCCGACAACCGGTATTCCATCTTCGCCCCCGACCGTGCCACCGACGGCTCCTCCCGCGACCGTTCCTTCGGGTGCGCCCGGTACCGGTGTTGGTGGAGCTGCAACCTCCTCGGACAACGGGGTGTTGTTAGTGGGCAGTGGCATGGCGTTGTTTGCCGGCCTCGCTGGTTTGGCACTCATTGCCCGTCGACGCCGTTCGGCATAGCCTGAAAGCTTCTTAAAGCAAAGCCAAACTAGATTGGCGTTGTGAAGTCGCGTAAAGAGAAACGGCCCACCCAGATTCTGTGGTGGGCCGTTTCTCTCGCTTTAGTGCTGGCCGGGATCTTGGGAATCGTCTTTGTGCCCCGCAGTCAGCCCCAGGGACCAACCCTTACCTCTTCGTTGGGCGTTGTCTCACTCCCCTCCTCCGGAGTCGTCATTCCATCACCAACGACGACGACGATCGAGGTGACGCCAGCGGTTTCGGCGGCGACGACGACGACCGTGACCGCCACGACGACCACGACCATCAAGCCAGCCTCGAGTCTGGCGGCCACGGCTACGTCGATTCCAGCGACGGAACGCTCGTCTCGACTCGCAGCACATTCAAAGTCCCCACCGCCGACCCTGGTCGCTAAAGCGATACCTCGATCGCGCCCGACACATCTCTCTATTCCGATAATCGGTCTCTCAGTCCCTCTGAGCGTCGTGACACTGAACAAGAACGGGACCGTGAACGTTCCGACGAATTTCGCCGTTCCCGCTTGGTACAGCGGAGCGCGATCACCGGGCCAAAAAGGCTCGGCAGTCATCCTGGGACATGTGGACAACTATCACGGACCCGCGGTCTTCTTTCACTTGGACAAATTGAAGCTCGGTAACCGCATCGACGTCAGCTTGGCCGACGGGCGCAAACTCGTTTTCGCGGTCATTGGTGAACGCATGTACAAGAAGACGAATTTCCCGGACAAGCTCGTCTACGGAGCGCGCAACTATCCAGCGCTCCAGCTTGTGACCTGCGGGGGCATATTCGATCCGGCGACGGGCCACTACCTCTCCAACATCGTCGTCTTCACCGCACTCATAAAGTCGTAGAGCGCGCGAGCGCGACGCATTGAGCGCCGCGAACGTGTTGACGCGTCGTAGCAAACGAGAAAGTGCATTCCAAAACGTTCATCGCTCAGCGAAAACGCATCAAATGACGTCTGCTCTCAACGCGGCGACAAACTCTGCGCAATTCCCAATCAAGTGGGAAGAATTCGCGAATTCCGATGGCACACTCTTCTTGCCTCGCATCACGCGAGGGCACTTCTCAGAACTCTCTGAGGTGGACCACCAGCATGCCCTTGCGTGATGGTCCACGTCCAGAATGAAATCGGACGAGCAGCCTTCAGGCCCCGCAAAGCGATCAAACTCCCTGATGATGGGCTACAACTGAAGTACTTCACGTCGCGAACTTCGTTGGGCTGCAATGCGCACAATGTACGCCGTTGACACAAGCCGTTGACTACAGTGACACTCTTTGCGACGGGCGCACTGACGCCGCACGTTCTGCCTGTCGACCATGCAAGTGTGACGAAACATTTTGTGGACGACGCGGCGTTGACGATCGGCTCATCGATTCGGTCACGTCGACGACGGACGTCATCGCGGTCGTGAAATGGGCCAGCTTGCGCAAGGAATCGACGTGCTTGCACGCGGATGGTATGTGATTCCGTGATCTTCCAACTGAATTGACCAGATGTTGAGGGGTCGTAGGGAGCACTTTGGATTTGATTTTCGACAATTGATTCATGACCAATATCACGCAGGGGCAAAAACTCTCTGGAGACCCCAAAGGCCGGAAATCAAACTCTCGTAGGGGTCCGCGCCGTTCGGTACTCATCGGTTCCGTGGGATCTCTTGTCTTGGGGATCGTCTTGAGCACCACGGCGCTTCCCGCCATGGCCGACGTTGTCCAGGCGAGCTCCAACTACGGCCCCGGAACGACGACCACGTTCGCCATCACGACCACGAGCACGGTCGCCACTACGACCACCACCGTTCCTCGGCGCAAAAAGCACGTCGCCAAGACCGTCGTTGCACGTCACGCACACGTCGTGGCCTCCACCTCGACGCAAAAGTCGCGATCCGACTCGAACGGCTCTTCAGGCCCGACGACCACGACGCCCCCTCCGTCGACCGTCGTAACCCCCACGACGGTCGCCCCCACGACTACCACCACCGTCAAGAGCCCGCCGGTCCCGAAGGCCCCACCGCTCTCGATCTCCAACCCGTCGGCCAATATCGCTCCGAGCCCGAACTTCCTGGCGGCCGGGGCGTGCACGTTCGTTAACGGCGTATGGACCTGCGCCAATCCGTGCGTCGTCGGTTCCGCGACCGCACTCTCGTGGCCCGGCTACACCAACGGCGTGGCCTGCACCGACTACATCCTGCAGGCGATCAACGACGCGCGCGCCGTCGAAGGGGTGCGGCCGATGGTCCTCCCCAGTAACTGGTTCTCCCTCAGCGTGCCCGAGCAGCTCTTCGTCATCGTCGACCTCGAACGAACGGCACGTGGACTGCCGGCCTACGTCGGAATCAACGCCGCGCTGAGCGCTGAAGCCCAGCACGCGGCAGCAAGCAACAGCGATCCTGGCGTTGCTCCCGGTTTCGCGATGGCCAATGACGCCCAAGGCTCCCCCGGATTCGGCGGCGCGTGGTCGGGTGGTTACGCCGTTCTCGCGGCGGACTACATCTGGATGTACGACGACGCGTGGGGCGGCAGTGCCGCCAAGACGTCCAACGTTGCCTGCACGTCACCTGGCGCCGCCGGATGCTGGGCTCACCGCGACGAACTACTCGGATCGGACCCCGGTTACAACCCGGGCGTCGGTCTCGGATGCACCAACTGTGAGGTCGGGACCGGATTCGCCATGGTGAACGGCAAGGCGTCCTACGTCGATCTCATCGAAATCCCTAAGGGATCGCTCCCGCCCATGACCTTCACGTGGGTCAACAACGTCTTACCGAATCTCCCTTAGCTCGTCGCCGCAACCGTTCGACTGACGACGTCAATCGGCGGAGGCTCCGGTCATCGTGGAAGTCGAAGGTTCGGGCGGCGCGGGTCGCAAATGGAAATAGGCCATGAAGGCGAGTGAGCCCGCCGCGAAGATCGCGAAGGCCACGAAGAGCGGTACCAACGCTACGTGGTGCAGTTCACTCGGGCTACCGCTGCCTGGGGTGAGCAGTACCGCGATGAAACCCACCAAGCCGATGGTCGTGATGACCAGCCACGCCGCCATGTTCCAGTGGCGCACGTGTCGCCCGGGCAAGAACGGCAGCGGCAGCATGCCGAAGGCGAGGCTCGCGAACCCGCCCAAGAACGTGACATTCAGCGCCGGGTCCAAGATCAACCAGAACGGTGATGGTGAAATCTGCGTCGCCGCGTGGTACACGGGCACCGTGAGCAAGAACGCCGCGGTGCTCACGACGAGGACGCATACCGAGGCGATGGCGTGCAGCCGTCCCCAGTCCTTCTCGTCGGTGTGCGGTCGCAGGACGAAGACCGCGATCAACCCGTAGCAGTAGCCCGGCGACAGGCCGATCGCCCGCGAGGCGCTCACGCAGATAATCGCGATAATCATGCCGCCCACGAGGACGTGCATGTGAATCTTGCGGTGTTCGCGAAGTCCGCCGAAGAGAATCGGCAACTGCGAGGTCAACGTCACAATCCCGACGCCGATGCACTCGCCGAGGTACAGCCAGAGCGTCGTGCGATTGAAGCCGAACCCCTTGTCGAGGAATGAGTTGATGAGTCCGGCGAAGAGGATGAAGCCCAAGAAGAGCAACGTGCCGATGGCCATACGGCGTCGAGTGCTCTTCTCCTTCTCGCGGTCAATGAACAGCTTTGGGAAGCGGCGACGTGCGCGCGCCTGAATCCGTTCGCGATTCTCGGCGTACGTCGAGTCGAGCCACTCGCTGGGAAAACCGGCGGCGATGAGACGACTCACCAGTAGGAATCCGATGCTGATGCCACCCGAGGCGACGATGTGGTTGCCCAACTGCTTCGGATTGGGCATCGCCACGCTGAACTCTGAAAGGTGGTTTCTCGTCGCCGTGACGACGAAGGGCGTCGACAAGAGCCACGGCCGTGTCGTTGAGCAGGAGAGTTCGAGGCGGTGCGTCCCCAACGTTGCGTCGCCAGGAATGACAAGGTGACGCACTAAGAATCCGGAACCAGTGATCGTCACGTTGTCAATTAACTGGTCGTCGAAGAACACGTTCACCGTCTTGCAACTCGCCGAGAACGTCGGATCGCGGAGCGTGATGGCGATGCCGGGAGGTCCCGTCGAAGGTGTCGAACGCAGTGCGGTGAGTACGTTCAGAGAGAGCTGCGCCTCCGCTGAACGACTGCCGTTGTTGCTCACGGTCTGTCCTGTGAACGTCGTCGATATCGACGTACCGTCTTGGCCAACCGTGGTCACTGACGCCGCGTACTTGCCGGGTTTCGAGTACACGTGCGACGTCTGAGCCGTGGTTGTCGAAGAAGAACTCCCGTCACCAAAACTCCACTCGTAGTGCGAGATCGGTGTTCCCGACGACGTGGAACCGGACGCGTCAAACTTCGTCGGCTCGCCGGCCGGGGCCGGTACGACGGTGAGGTGCGCCGATGGCGCCTGGCCCGGCGCCACGGCGATGCCAAAACTGGCCGAACCGACCTGGACGGGAGCTTCGGCCCGGGGACTCTTCGCACCGATGTCAATGGGCGTCACGGTGTTGGTCGCGTTCGCCACGTAGGCCGTTCGTCCGTCAGGTGAGATGGCGATGCCGTCGGGCTGCGTGATGCTGCCGACCGAGAAGGCGGCGGCGGGCGTCGCGGGCGTCGTCGTCAGGTTGATCGGCGTCACGGTGTCGTCGGTATTGGCCGTGTAGGCCATCGTCCCGCTCGGTGTGACGGCGATGCCGAGCGGGTCGTTCGGCACGGCGATTGCGTGCTCGAGGACCGGTGTCCCCGACACCAGGTCAATTGGGGTTACCTCTTTGCCGTGGGCCACGTACGCGACGTTGCCGTTGGGTGCTACCGCGATCGCTTGAGGCGCGTTGTTCATTTGCAAGAGGGTGACCGCACGCGTCGCCGTATTGATCACACTCACGGACTG
>Ga0208480_1000157_pt1 | contig 27086 bp, 27 predicted proteins | sample NGESurshal092012_4_FD_184485 | JGI IMG/M metagenome (GOLD analysis project Ga0208480, IMG submission 184485) | Arctic peat soil microbial communities from Barrow, Alaska - NGEE Surface sample F53-1 shallow-092012 (SPAdes) | ecosystem: Environmental > Terrestrial > Soil > Wetlands > Peat ... | reverse complement strand
CGGCGACACCGTTCATACCTTTGTCGAGCGTCGGAATTATCAGGGCGCTTTCCTTCCGGGCTTTGCCCCGGTCCCAGTGCCTGACCGCGTCTCGAGACCTGCCGGCCTTCTTCACGTCGATCATATTGAAAGCGTCACCCTGCTGCGCGACCAGGGCCTCGAGTTTCTCTCCATCCCGACCGCTTACTATGACGACCTGACCGCCCGCGTGGGAAAGATCGACGAGCCGGGTTGATAGACTGGCTCAACTGGGCATTCTTGCCGACCGCGACGACGAGGGATACATGCTGCAGATTTTCATTAAACCCGTTGAAGACCGGCCCACGCTCTTCTTTGAAATCATTCAGCGGAAGGGCAGCTGGAGCTTCGGAAAAGGCAATTTCAAGGCCTTATTTGAAGCCATTGAGCGCGAGCAAGCCAGACGCGGAAATCTGTGAGTAAACCTGGCGGCGCTGTCCCAATCCAAGCTCCGGAAGCCGGAACTGCGCTCTTTTCACGTCGATATCTGCTGCCGTTCGTGCTGGTCACAGCGTTGTTCTTCCTGTGGGGCATCCCCAACAATCTCAACGATGTCCTGATCCGTCAGTTCATGAAGTCTTTTGAGATCACCCGCTTCAAAGCCGGGCTGGTGCAGTCGGCGTTTTATCTCGGCTATTTCTGTTTCTCCATTCCCGCCGCTTTGATCATGCGAAAGTTCGGCTACAAGAGCGGCCTGGTTACCGGCCTATTCCTCTATAGCGCAGGAACGCTTCTCTTTTGGCCCGCCGCAATCGTTCGGAATTACAGCTTCTTTCTTTTTGCGCTATTCGTAATCGCCAGCGGTCTTGCCTTTCTCGAAACCGGAGCGAGTCCGTTCATCGCCCAACTCGGAGATCCAGCCACTTCGGAGCGCCGCTTAAACTTTTCCCAGGCTTTTAACCCGCTCGGGTCAATCGCCGGCGTGCTGGTCGGAACCGCCTTTATTTTCTCCGGGATTGAACTGACACCGGTCCAAACCAGCGCGATGAAGGTGGCCGGAACGCTCGAACCCTATCTTCGTCAGGAGACCCTGCGGGTAATCAGGCCCTATTTGGTTCTGGGCGCCATCGTCGTCATTTGGGCGATTCTGATTATCCGGACCAAATTCCCGAAAATAGCCGAAGAGTCATCCTCCGCCGCGACCGTGAACCATGGCAGCTTTCGCGAATTACTCAAGTACCCGCACTTTATCCAAGCGGTACTGGCGCAGTTCTTTTATGTCGGAGCGCAGGTAGGAACCTGGAGTTACTTTATTCAATACGTTCAGGACTATGTGCATGAATCGGAGAAGACCGCCGGTTACTTCCTCAGCGGCACCCTGATCGCTTTCGCCGTGGGACGCTTTGCCGCCACTTACCTGATGAAATTCATCCGGCCTGGCTTGCTGATGGGCATATACAGCATCGTCAATGTCATTCTGGTCGGCGTCGGCGTCTTGTTTCCCGGCTGGATCGGCCTTTGGGCGGTATTCCTGACCAGCTTTTTCATGTCGCTGATGTTTCCGACAATCTTCGCGCTGGGCCTGAAAGGCCTCGGCCCGAACACGAAAATCGCCGGCTCGTTCATCGTAATGGCGATTATCGGTGGGGCTGTATTCACGCCTGTGATGGGTCTTGTCTTCGAAGCGACAAAGAGCATGGCGATGGCCATGCTGCCGCCCCTAGGCTGTTACATATTTATCGCTTATTTCGCTTTCGTCGGATCTCGCGTGCGGCTCCCGCTTGCGGCAACCGCAACAATGCCATAGTGGCTGCCGATCCGCGGTTGTTCTACGGTCTCCGGAAGTCGCTCGCGCAAGGTAAACTCGGTATCGGATACGGACGTTCCTTTATGGATGACATTCGCTATAAACCCGTCGCTACCCTCGTTCTGGCTCTCTCCATTGGTTGCGCTCCAACATACGCTCAGAAAATCCGGGAACCTGAACCTGCTCCGTTGCCTCCGCCGATCGTGGCGCCTCTGGATCGGCCGTACCCTGGAACGATCGGGCTGCTGGTAGATGTAACTGACATTCAGCGCCGTGTTGTGAACGTGCGGGAGATGGTTCCAGTCGAATCCGGCGACCTCACTCTGCTCTATCCCAAATGGATTCCCGGTAACCACTCACCAACCGGACCAATTTCTAAACTGGCTGGACTTGTCATCACAGCCGACGGCAAGAGGATTACCTGGGTGCGCGACCGTGTAGATGTTTATGCGTTTCATCTCACTGTCCCTTCGGGTGTCAAGACGCTCGATGTGGAATTCCAGTACCTGGCTCCCCTGCGTAAGACGGAAGGCCGGATTTCCTTCTCGTCGAGGATCGTCGATCTGGCCTGGAATACAGTTGTGCTCTATCCCGCGGGTTACTTCGGCCGCCGCATCGACTTCTCGCCCAGCATCAAACTCCCGGATGGCTGGCAATTCGCTTCCGCGCTCGAGGTCGCATCGCACCAAGCGAATTTAGTCCATTTCAAGGCTGCTCCCCTCAATACGCTGGTTGATTCGCCGCTATATGCGGGTGTGAACTTCAAGCGCCTGGATCTATCGACCGGGCCGGACAACCCCGTGCATCTCGACGTATTTTCCGACTCGCCCGCCAATCTTTCCATTACGCCGGAAGAATTGCAACTGCATCGGAATATGGTTCGAGAGGCGCAAAAGCTGTATGCCTCGCGCCACTATAGCCATTACGATTTTCTGTTCCTGCTGAGCGATACAGTCGGCGGCGTCGGCTTGGAGCACCATCAGTCCAGTGAAGATGGAACCAGATCGAATTACTTCACCGACTGGGCGGCGGGTATCGCGAGCCGCGATTTGTTGGCGCACGAGTATACTCACTCTTGGAATGGCAAGTTCCGGCGTCCCGTCGGTCTTTGGACGCCCAATTTCAACGTTCCCATGCAGGACGACCTGCTCTGGGTTTATGAAGGATTGACCCAGTACTTTGGGTATGTCTTGACGGCGCGCTCCGGTCTACGCACAGCGGCGCAGACACGTGACTTGATCGCTAGAGTGGCTGCAAACTTCGATGTGAGCCCCGGTAGAACGTGGCGGCCCTTGATCGACACGACGAATCAACCGGCCGTTTCGCAGCGCAGTCCCGTAAGTTGGGTCAGTTGGCAGCGCCCGGAGGATTACTACACAGAAGGCATGCTGATCTGGCTGGATGCCGATACAAAGATCCGCGAGCTAAGTGGCGACAAGAAGTCACTGGATGATTTTGCCAAGCTCTTCTTTGGAATGGATAATGGCAGCTATATCACTCAAACTTACTCGTTACAGGACGTCATCGCCGCATTAAATGCAGTCCAACCCTACGATTGGGCGAATTATTTGCAAACTCGCGTGTATGATCTTGCGCCCCACGCTCCGGAAGACGGTATTTCCCGTGGCGGCTATCGTCTGGCCTATAGCGACACGCCTGCCGATTGGCTGAAACGGGAAGAGCGGCCCGACATGGCGATCAGTTTCGCAACGTCCATCGGTATTAGCGTCAAGTCGGACGGCGCCTTGGACAACGTTTGGTGGGATAGCCCGGCGTTTAAAGCCGGAATCACCCCGGATATGCAGATCACCGCCGTGAATGGCATCGCTTTCAAACTGGACGTCCTTCGTACCGCAATCACCGAAGCGGAAAAGAGCCGATCACCGCTGAAACTGCTGGTCAAGCGAAATGACGAGTTCCAGACCATTGACTTGGATTATCACGGAGGTCTACGCTATCCGAAACTCGACCGCGTCGATGGCGCCCCTGATCGCCTCGATGCGATTCTCGCTCCGTCGAAATAGCCGTCGCGCGCGCGGGGTGCCGCTTCCAGCGCTACACGCCTTATCGCGACGCGGGAGATGACGTAAATCGGTACGTATCCAGCGATTCCCGCTTCATCTCGATGCTGTAGCCGGGCCGTGTCGGCGGCAGATAGCACCCATCCCGCATGTGAACCGGGTCCAGAAAATGCTCGTGCAAGTGATCGACGTATTCAAGCAGCCGGTTTTCGAGTGATCCGGATACGCAAATATAGTCGAACAACGCGAGGTGCTGCGCGTACTCGCACAATCCGACGCCTCCAGCGTGCGGGCAGACCGGCACCCCGAACTTCGCCGCCATCAGCAGCACCGCCAGAATCTCATTCACCCCGCCCAAGCGGCAACTGTCTATCTGGCAGAAATCGATGGCTGAAGCTTGGAAAAATTGCTTGAACATTACTCGGTTCTGGCAGTGCTCTCCCGTCGCAACTCGAATCGGAGCAATCGCTTTACGGATCGCGGCGTGGCCGAGCACATCGTCCGGGCTGGTCGGCTCCTCAATCCACCATGGATCGAACTGCGCCAACACTTTCACGCGCTGAATCGCCTCATCCACGTCCCAGCGCTGGTTCGCGTCCATCATCAATTGCCGGGAGCCGATCTCTTCGCGAATAATGGCGCACCTGCGGATATCGTCTTCGGCGTCGGCGCCCACTTTGATCTTGAAATGAGTCCACCCTTGTGCAATTGCCGCGCGGCAAAGCTCGCGCAATTGGAGATCGGTGAAGCCCAGCCAGCCGGCCGAGGTCGTATAAGCGGGATATCCCCGGCTCCGCATTTCGGCCTCGCGGGAAGCGCGAGTGGGTAAATTGTTTTGCAGAATTCCCAACGCTTCCTCAGGCGTAAGAGCGTCGCTAATATAGCGGAAGTCGATGCACGAAACGATTCGCTCCGGCATCATGTGCGCTAAGAGTTCCCACACGGGCTGATTCTCTGCTTTCGCCCAAAGATCCCAAACCGCGTTCACGATCGCAGCGGTCGCAAGATGAATCACGCCCTTCTCCGGCCCTACCCATCGGAGCTGGCTATCTCCCGTGATCATCCGCCAGAACGCTCCCATGTTCTCCGTAAAGGATTCGAGCGTCTTTCCCTCAATCAGCGGGGCCAGCGCGCGAATTGCGGCAACGCACAACTCATTGCCCCGTCCAATGGTAAAGGTGAGTCCATGGCCTTCGATTCCATCGTCTGTGTGCAGAATGCAGTAGGCTGCTGAGTAATCCGGATCCACGTTCATTGCATCGGACCCGATATGCTGCCGGGACGTTGGGAAGCGGATATCGAGCGCTTCAACTCGGGTTATGCGGATAGGCATCTCAGATCAAAGTATCGGAGCGGCCATTCGATGTTCAACGGCCAGACTGCGACTACGGGAGGCGACGCACAAGCTCGCCAATCCCCGAGACCAGCTTGTCGATGCGCCCGTCGATGATCTGATCGCGCTTTTCCTGTTCGCGCAAGCGAGCCTCATAGCCCGCCATGTATTCGGCCTGCTCTTTGAGCATTCGGCTCATCTTATTTTCCAAATGCGCCAGGACGATCACCGAGTCCTCAAGCTCCTGGTGCGCCTTTTCGAGCGCCTCCACGCGTTGCCGCAGATTGTCCGATCCGTTTCCTTCAGACATTAGGTCGCCTCCCTTCAACCATTTTCCGGCCTGCCCGAAGACCAGGTCCGGTCTTTCACCGGGGCAACGATCTTATCTATTTCGGACAAAATCTCCGGATCCATCTTTAAATCGATGGCTTTGAGGTTTCGCTCCACTTCGGCCGAACTGCTCATACCGGAAAGGGTAGACGAGACCTTCGGATAGTCCAGGCAAAAGCGCAGCGATAACGCCGACACATCGATACCGCGCGCAGCGCAGAACCTCGCGATTTCAGTCGCCGCGTTCTTAACTTCCGGTGGCGCGGGGTGCCAATCCGGTCCGCCCGCGGGCGTTAGCAGACCCATGTGCAGCGGAGACGCATTGACAAGCCCCATCTGGCGAGCGGCGGCAATCGGCGTCAGCACGCGGTCCAAATCCCGAACCATCAGGTTGTAATGGCAATAGGAGAGAACAAAATCCACCTGGCCGCGCTGCGCGACGTCGGCAAGCAGAGGGAGGGGCAGTCCCGAAATTCCGACATATCGCGCTTTCCCCGCGGCTTGCGCCTTGCGCATTGCGGGAATGGTTTCGCTGATCACCTTTTCGCGATCGCCGAATTCTATGTCGTGCGCGATGAACATGTCTACGTGGTCCGTGCGCAGCCGCCCCAACGATTCGTCGATGCTTGCCATCACGCGCGCTGCCGAAAAATCGAAAGAACTCTTCCCGTAGCGCCCGCACTTGGTGCAAAGCACCACCTTGTCGCGCTTGCCGGCCAAGGCGGCGCCCAATCGCTCCTCTGATAACGTGCGGCCGTAATACGGCGAGGTATCGAAGAAGTTTATGCCGTGATCGATCGCGGCGTCTACCGCGCGCGCGCCTTCCGCGGTATCGATATTTCCGTATTCATTGCCGAGCGGAGCCGCGCCGAAGCCCAGAATCGATAGTCGCAATCCGGTATTGCCGAGCGTTCTATATTGCATGAAGTTCTTGAGATTTTAGAGAGTTCGGCGACTGGGCGCTTACGAGTGCTCTGCGCCTTGCCAACAGAAGCTCGGCGATCGCGCGGCATTCGTCCGCCATCGCGGCGAACTGTCCCGGATCTAACGATTGATAGCCGTCCGATAAAGCTCGCTCCGGCGCGGGGTGCATTTCGACAATCAACCCCGACGCCCCCGCCGCAATCGCGGCCCGCGCCATGGCCGCGACCTTATCGCGCTTGCCGGTTCCGTGGCTGGGATCCACAATGATCGGCAGGTGACTGAGAGTTTGAACGGCTGGAACAACACTGAGGTCGAGGGTGTTTCTGGTGTGGTCCACAAAAGTTCGCACGCCGCGCTCGCACAGAATGACCTTATAGTTTCCTTCGGATAACAGGTATTCGGCGGCCATTAGGAACTCCTCGAGCGTCGACGACATGCCGCGCTTCAACAGGATCGGCTTGCGCGAGCGCCCGGCGCGCCGTAGCAAAGAGTAATTCTGCATATTCCGCGCCCCAATCTGCACGCAATCGGCGTAATGCTCCACTAGCTCGAAGGTCTCGACATCGATTGCTTCGGTAACAATTCCGAGTCCTGTTTCTTCACGGGCATCGGCAAGATACCGCAGGCCCTCTTCCGCGAGGCCTCGAAAGCTATAGGGTGAGGTGCGCGGCTTGTAAGCGCCGCCTCGCAAAAGTTCACCTCCCGCCGCTTTGACAGCCCGTGCGGATTCCAGAATCTGCTCCCGGCTCTCGACCGCGCATGGGCCGCCGCACAGCACGATCTCCTCGCCCCCCACCGCGACGCCATGCACCAGAACCACCGTGTTATCGGGCTTCGTCTCGCGGCTCACCAGTTTGTAGGCTTTCGATACGCGAATGGCCTCCGCCACTCCCGGCAGATCTTCAAATTCCGCCGCATCCACTGGACCGTTGTTGCCGGTAATGCCGATCGCGGTCCGCTGTTCGCCTGGAATGATATGAGCTCGAAAGCCGAGCGCCTCAATTCGCTCACAAACGCGGTCGATGTCGGAGGGCGCTGCTTGGGCTTTCATCACAACAAGCACGTTTGGGGCTCCTTCTCGCCTCCTAGCGTATCCGAAGTCGTTCTTGCCTGCCCGCACCCTCCAAAATATTTGAGTAGTTCACAATAGATGCTTGCGATCCAACCATGGGAGCATCCGCTGCGACCGCATATGATCGAATGAATAGCCGAAGCATGTCTCATCTGCCCTTTCGGAATTTCGTTCATCTTACTGAGCCGGAGGCGCACGATCTCATGCGCCGGATGCTATCGGGTGAAATGACCACCGACGGCATTGCCGACGTGCTGACGTTTCTGCGGCGAAAGGGCGAAACCGTTGCCGAGCTGGTCGGCTTCGCAACCGCCATTCGCGAAATGAGCCAGCCCGTCGATCTCGATCAGTCGGAAGATCCGTTACTCGACACCTGCGGCACCGGAGGCGATGGCGCCAATTCGTTCAACGTCTCCACGGCGACAGCTTTTGTGGCCGCCGGCGCGGGCTTGCGTGTCGCCAAACATGGCAACCGCCGTATTTCAAGCCAATGCGGTAGCGCCGATGTCTTGGAAGCTCTAGGCGTCCCCGTCAATCTTTCCGCCCGGCAGGTTAGCGATTGCATCCGCGAAGCCGGTATCGGGTTTCTCTATGCTCCGCTGCTTCATCCGGCCGTCAAGCACGCGCAGGAGGCGCGGCTTCTATTGAAGGGGAGGACGGTTTTCAATCTCCTCGGCCCTTTGACAAATCCGGTGCGTGCCCGCGTGCAGTTAATCGGCGCGTTTTCCGTGCGCGCCGCCGAGATCTTGGCCCAGGCCTCCGCCCGCCTCGGCATCGATCGCGCTTTTGTCGTGCACGGCGCCGATGGACTGGATGAAATTACGACCACTACGCATACGACGGTTTTTCAGGTCGAGGACGGACGCGTTCAGAAGGGCCGCTGGTCGCCCGGCGATTTCGGCTTGCCGCAAGCCACTATGGAAGACCTCCAGGGTGGCGATCCCGACTGGAATGCCGCCATCGTTCATTCAGTCTTGAGCGGAGAGCACGGCCCGCGCCGTGATGTCGTCGTCGCCAATGCCGCCGCTGCGCTCCTGGTCGCGCATCGGGGATCCGATCTCAAAGAGGCGGTCGCCATCGCGATGGAGTCGATTGATTCGGGCGCCGCGCTGCGCAAATTGCAGCATCTAATCGAATTCACTGGCAGCTTAAGCTATGAAGTCGTTTGAGATCCGGGAGTTTGGTATCGACAATCTGCTTCTCGCCGAACAGGAAACGCCGCGTCCGGGACCGGGTGAGGTGCTGGTCAGGTTGACTGCGGCATCGTTAAATTATCGCGATGAGAGGGTGGTGAGCGGTCTCTATCATCCGAAGCTCAAGCGCCCCATGGTGCCGCTCTCCGATGGCGCGGGCGTGGTGGAGGAAATCGGTCCGGGCGTTTCTCGCTTCAAAAAGGGCGATCGCGTTGCTGCCTGCTTCATGCAGAAATGGATCGATGGCCCTCCTACTCGGGAAAAAGGCGCCTCTGCTCTGGGTGGTGCGATTGACGGCGTTCTTCGCGAGTTTGCCGTCTTCTCCGAAGAAGGACTCGTTTCGGCTCCCCTTTCGCTCTCCGATGTAGAGGTTGCCGCGCTGCCTTGTGCCGCTGTCACCGCTTGGCACGCGCTATTCGAGCACGCTCCTTCCTTCCCCGGTAGCACAGTCCTGCTGCAAGGGACCGGCGGTGTTTCCACGTTTGCTCTCCAGTTCGCGAAGTGCGCGGGATTACGCGCGATTATTACCTCGAGCAGCGATCGAAAACTGGAGCGCGCCCGAACCCTCGGCGCGACCGAAACAATCAACTATAAAACCACCCCTAAGTGGGAAGAAGAGGCTCGCCGTCTGACCGATGGCCAGGGTGTGGATCACATAGTCGAAGTCGGCGGAAGCGATACTCTTCCGCATTCGATGCGGGCGGTCCGCGTGAACGGAACCATCAGTGTGATTGGCGTGCTCAGCGGCGGCGACCCGGCTGTTAGTCCCGGTTCCATTCTGATGAACAGCCTTCGCGTGCAGGGAATTTACGTCGGATCGCGTATGATGTTTGAGCGCATGAACCGCGCTATCGAATTTCATGCCATCAAACCGGTCATCGATCGCGTTTTCCCATGGGTCGAAATAAAAGAAGCGCTGCGTTATATGGAAACCCAGCAGCACTTCGGGAAGATTTGCCTGAAGTTTTAGTCTTCGGGCCTCCAGGGACCCCGAACGGAACCGCGCGCGTGAGCAAGCGGCCCTACTCGAACGGCGCGTCATCGTCTCCGGTGTCGGCCGACAGATTCTCAAATTTCGTGTAGCGGTTTAGAAAAGCCAGCTTCACGCGACCCGTCGGACCGTTGCGCTGTTTAGCCAGAATCAGCTCCGCGAGTCCCTTCAGGCTCTCCTTATCGGGCCGGTACACCTCTTCGCGGAAAATGAAGGCCACGATGTCGGCGTCCTGCTCGATCGATCCCGATTCGCGTAGATCGCTCAACATCGGCCGATGATCGCCGGTTCGCGTCTCGGGAGCGCGGCTCAACTGCGACAGCACCAGAAACGGCACGCGCAGTTCTTTCGACATCAGCTTTAACCCGCGCGAGAGCGAGCTGATCTCCTGAACCCTGTTTTCAAAACGCCCGCGGCCCTGCATCAATTGCAGATAATCGATCACTACCAGTCCCAGGTCTTGTTCGGCTTGCAATCTGCGGATCTTCGAGTGGACATCCATGAGGTTGGTTCCCGCCGAGTCGTCGATAAACAGCGGCGATTCAACCATTCGATACATCGATTCCTGAAGTGAGCGCCGCTCTTCGGCGCTTAAATATCCGGCCCGAAAGCGCTGCTGATCCACCCGCGCGGAAGCGCACAACATTCGTGTCAACAGCGACTCCTTCGACATCTCCAATGAAAAAACCGCAACCGCTTTGGGACTGCTCGGGTTAGTCGCCACATGCTGCGCGATATTCAAAGCGAGCGCGGTCTTGCCCATGGCCGGCCGCGCTGCCAGAATGAACAGCTCCCCTTCGCGAAGGCCTCCCGTATATTCATCGAATTTCAGAAATCCCGTGCTGAGGCCCTTAATCCGGCGGCTTGTATCGAGGAAGGCATTGATGCCGCCGTCGTATTCGCTAATGATCTGGGCCGGGCTGGAAAGCGAGCTCTTCGATTCGACGTCGGCCAGCTTGATGAAAGCTTCTTCGACCGCCCCGAGAATCTGTTTGGGATCTTCGTCGCACGCCAGACAACGGTTGATCGTGTCCTGCGAAACAGTGATGATGCGCCGCAGCAGCGACTTCTCTCTGACTATTTCTACATAGCTTTCGATGTTATGAAGCTGTGGCAGTCCATCGTCGAGCGAAACCAGATAGCTCAGCCCGTCCACCGACTGCAGTTGCCCCTGCTTCATCAGCTCGTTTGCCAGAGTGACGCGGTCGATTTTCTCCCCGCGCTCGTGCAGTTCGCTCATGCGCAGGAAAATTCGCTTATGCTTCTCCAGGCTGAAATCGTCAGCCGTAAGAGTGCCCGCAACTTGAAGAAACGCCGTATCGCTGCTCATGATCGCCCCGAGCACGAAACGTTCCGCGTCGAGATTATCGGGAAGCGCCAGATCGAGACTGAGATCGCGGGCGGCCATTACAAGGGACTCGCTTAACTTACCCGGGAATCTGCGTATGCTCAAGGCGAAACCTCCGAAATTGTGGAGGAAGTTTTCTTCCACAGTAATCTGGTGAAAGGGGTCTGAAGATGAAGCAATTCCAAAAACTTTCTCACAAGCCTTATGCACAGGTTTTCATCAACCATTTTCGCCTGGGAATGTTTCCGCGAATCCTCTTCAGTGTACCCGCTTGCTATCGTCAAGGCATTCTATGAGCGACATTCTGGATTTTGATAAACAGCGCGGTTTGATCACTGCAATCGTGCAGGATGCGAACACCCGCCGGGTGCTGATGGTGGGCTACATGAACCGTGAGGCCCTCGATAAGACGCTGGCTACCGGACACGTCACGTTCTTCAGCCGTTCGCGCCAGGCGCTTTGGACCAAAGGCGATACCTCCGGCCACTATTTGATGCTGAAATCCATCGCCACCGATTGCGACGGCGACGCGCTGCTGATCGAAGCCGAGCCGCTTAGTCCAGGCGTTTGCCACAACGGATACGAAAGCTGTTTCTATCGCGCCTGGGAGGACGGACGCTGGCTGGTCACCGATCAAAAAGTATACGATCCGGACGCCGTTTACGGAGCTAAGCGGTGAAGCTGAAGCTCGGAATCCCGAAAGGCAGCCTCGAAACCGCCACCATCGATTTGTTCCGCCGCGCGGGCTTCAATATCACGACCAGCAGCCGAAGTTATTTCCCCGCTATCGACGATCCGGAGATCGAGTGCATGCTGATTCGCGCCCAGGAGATGGCGCGATATGTCGAAGATGGCGTGCTCGACGCCGGGTTGACCGGTCTCGATTGGGTCGAAGAAAACGAGGCCCGCGTAGAAACCGTGGCCGACCTGATCTACGCCAAGCAGAGTTTCGGAAAGGTGCGCTGGGTGCTCGCCGCGCCCGAAAGTTCTCCCTACCGCGGCGTCGAAGATCTTCGAGGCAAAGTGATTGCGACTGAGCTGGTCTCGACTACCCGGCGTTATCTGGCCGCCAAGGGCGTGCAGGCCAAAGTCGAATTCAGTTGGGGTGCGACCGAAGTGAAACCGCCTGAGCTCGCCGACGCGATCGTCGAAGTCACGGAGACCGGTTCCTCGTTGCGCGCCAACAAGCTTCGCATTCTCGAAACTGTGCTCGAATCCAATACTCAGCTCATCGCCAACCGCGTTTCCTGGACCGATGACTGGAAGCGCCGTAAACTCGAAGACATCCGCATGCTGCTCGAAGGCGCCATGAATGCCCTTGGGAAAGTCGGCTTGATGCTGAATGTGCGGCGTGACAACCTCGCGGCAGTGGTTGCGGTGCTTCCCGCGCTCAAAACTCCGACTATTTCTCAGCTCAGCGACGAGGCCTGGGTTGCCGTCAACACCATTCTCGAAGAGACCACCGTTCGGAACATCATTCCACGGCTCAAGGAAGCGGGCGCGCAGGGTATCGTCGAGTACCCGCTCAACAAAATCGTGATGTAGCGGCCCATGATCATTATTCACGATTTTCGGAATACCTCGGGGTTCAATATTACGCGGGCCCGCGTCCGAACGGAGCACGAGTACGTTGTCGGGCCGATCATAGATGGCGTACGCAAGGATGGCGATGCGGCGCTGCTGCGTTACGCCAAGCGCCTCGACGATCTCGGCGATTTGCCCCTGCGCGTGACCGAAAGCGAGCTGGTGAGCGCAGGCGAGTCCCTCCCTCCCGAATTTCGCAGCGCCGTCGAAGCTGCCGTTCTTAATATTCGCCAGTTCGCCGAAGCGCAACTGCCTCGCGAACGCTTCGAAGAGTTTTCTCCTGGCCGCAAGCTCGGCTGGATCGTTCGCCCGCTCGATGCGGTCGGCTGCTACGTGCCCTCGGGGCGTTACCCGCTGGTCTCAACCTTGCTGATGACCGCCGTCCTCGCGCAGACCGCTGGAGTGCCTCGCATCTGTGTCGCCTCGCCGCGTCCCTCGACGGAAATTCTAGGCTGCGCCTGGCTTCTGGGCATTCATGAGGTCTATCGCGTGGGTGGTGCGCAAGCCATCGCCGCCATGGCCTTCGGAACCGATACGATCGCTCGCGTGGATCGCATCGTCGGCCCTGGAAATGCCTACGTCGCTGCCGCCAAGAAGCTGTTGGCTGGCGAAGTCGGAATAGATTTTGTCGCCGGACCGACTGAAATCATGATCCTCGCCGAGCATGGCGATCCGAAAGTAATTGCCGCCGACATGCTGGCGCAAGCTGAGCACGATACCGAAGCGAGCGCCATTTTAGTCACTCCTTCGGAAACGCTCGCGAACGCTGTGAGCGACGAACTGGAGCGGCAGATCCGGACCCTTCCAACGCGCGACGTGGCTCGCCAGGCGATCGACAGGAACGGACGTATTTATATAGTTCCCGGCATGGAGACCGCCGTCGGCATCGCCAATAGCTGGGCGCCGGAGCATCTCAGCCTGCACGACGCCGCGTGGCTTTCTAAAATTAAGAATGCGGGTACCGTGTTTCTAGGTTCCAATTCGCCCGAGTCCGCGGGAGACTACGCCGCGGGCCCCAGCCATGTTCTGCCTACCGGCGGCGCTGCCCGGCTGCGCGGTGGCCTTTCGTCCGCTGACTTTGTGAAAGTGATCGCTATTCAGCAGCTCTCGCTTCCCGTCTTGCGGCAGCTTGCTCCTACAATTTCGACGCTTGCTCGGGCCGAAGGCCTGGAAGCTCATGCCCGTGCAGTGGAGGTTCGTACTTGCCCGCTAACTCAACCGTAGAGATACAGCCCGAGGCTCAACAGCGATCGCTCGCTCCGCGCGAAGCCGTCTTGCGCATGGACGCCTATCGCCCGCCCACCGCCGGCCGGCGCAACAAGCTGCGTCTCGATTTCAACGAGAATACCGTCGGCGCTTCGCCGCACGTGCTCGATTTTATCCGGCGCTATGTTACCGCCGCCGATCTCAGCATCTATCCCGAGTACGACCACGCCCTCGAAGATTTGTCCCGCCACTTCGGCGTTGGAATCGACCGGATGACCCTCACCAATGGCACCGATGAGGCGATTCAGCTCGTATTCAACACTTACGTCGATGCTGGCGAGGAAGTCCTGATTCTGCGCCCTTCCTACGCGATGTACAAGTTCTACGCGCAGCTCGCCGGCGCAAATGTCGGCGAAATCGATTACCAGCCCGAAACCCTCGCCTTTCCGCTCGAAGAATTGCTCGACCGAATCACGCCCGCCACTCGCGCCATACTCGTCGGCAATCCCAATAATCCGACCGGCACCGGTACGAATGTCAGCGCGATTGAGCGGATTCTCGCGAAAGCGCCGAATTCCGCCGTCATGGTCGATGAAGCCTATTACGAATTCAGCGGCGTTACCCTCCTGCCGCTGCTGCCCGTCTATCCCAACCTCTTCGTCAGCCGCACCTTTTCCAAAACTTACGGAATGGCCGCGATGCGCTGCGGTTGTCTTTTTTCGCAGGCCGCAAATATGGCCCATATACGAAAGGCCCAATCGCCTTATAGCGTGAACGCGCTCGCCGCTATGGCGGCCCGCATCGCCGTCCAGGATCAAAAGTTCGTCGAAGACTACGTCCTCGAAGTGCTCACCGCGCGCGAGCTACTCTATGTCGGCTTTGAGCGGCTCAAGATTTCCTATATTGAGAGCCAGGCGAATTTTGTTTTGTTTCAGGCCGGTGCCCGCGCGATCGAGATTCGCGACGAGCTGCGCAACCGCGGCGTCTTAATACGCGACCGTAGTTATGAGCTTCCCGGCTGCGTTCGCGTCACCGTCGGAACCCGCGATCAGGCCCGCCAATTTCTGGATGAGCTGGAGCAGATTTGGTGATCGCTCTCCCGCCTCCCAGCGTCATCGTTTTCGATATGGACGGCGTGCTGGTGGAAGTGATGGATTCCTACCGCCAAACCATCCGGGAAACCGTCCGGCATTTCACGGGTGAGCTCGTCTCGCACGACGAAGTCCAGGATTTCAAGAACGCCGGCGGCTGGAATAACGATTGGCTCCTGTCCCACCGGCTGATTTCCGATCGCGGCAAGAGCGTACCTTATGCGGAAGTGGTTGAATACTTCAACCATATTTTCCTGGGAGAAAATGGCGACGGCCTGATTCGATGTGAGCAATGGATGCCCGCTGAAGGCCTCCTGGAACGCTTGGCCGAACGCGCAACCCTCGCCATCTTCACTGGCAGGGCGCGGTATGAAGCCGATGCGACGCTCAATCGCCATGCCCACGGCATACGGTTTCATCCGATCGTCACCGACGAATTGGTAGCCAATCCGAAACCCGCCCCCGATGGTCTCGAGCTCATTAAGCAGGAGTATCCTGGCCAAAATATCTGGTATCTCGGCGACACTGTCGATGATGCGCAAAGCGCGCAGGCGGCGCGCGTCCCGTTTATCGGTGTTTCCACGCCGCACAATCCGCGTCATGCCGAGATCGCGGAGATTCTGCGGAAATTCGGCGCATTCGTCGTCCTCGAAGACATCAATCGTCTGGAAGCTCTGGTCGGCGAAACGGCTAGGGAAACATCGTGAGAGAAGCCGTTCTCGAACGCAATACCAAGGAGACTCAGATCTCGGGCTTCCTCCGCATTGAAGGTTCCGGCTCCTATAAAGTCTCCACCGGCATCCGCTTTCTCGATCACATGCTTGAGTTGTTCGCTAAGCATGGCGCATTCGATCTGGATTTGAGTGTCCGTGGCGATCTGGATGTGGATCAGCACCACAGCGTCGAAGATGCCGGCATCGTCTTGGGCGATCTCTTCTCGAAAGCCTTGGGCGACCGCCGCGGCATTAATCGCGCCGGCTACTTTGTGCAGTCGATGGATGAATCACTGGCCGTGGTTGCGGTCGATCTCGGCGGCCGGCCCGCGCTCGTCTATGACCAGCAGGTCAACGTCGTTCATGTAGGCGATCTGCAGACCGAGCTTCTTGAAGACTTCTTCACCGGGTTCACGCATCACGCCGGCGCTAACCTGCACGCCAAGGTGCTCTATGGCCGCTCCAATCATCACAAGATCGAAGCCATTTTTAAATGCTTCGCCCGAGCCATGCGCTATGCCTGCTCTACCGATGAGCGCTTGAAGGATCAGCTTCCTTCGACGAAAGGTTTGCTGTGACCACCATTGTGGATTACGGCGCGGGCAATTTGCGGTCGGTCCAGAACACGCTGGACGAGCTGAACGCCGCTTATGTGGTGACCGATCGGCCTGAAATCGTGAGAGCGGCGGACCGCATCATCCTTCCCGGCGTGGGTCACTTCGGCCAGATGATGCGGGCCATGGATGAATTGCGCCTGCGCGAGCCCGTTGTCGAAAAGATTCAAAGTGGCGTACCCTTCTTAGGCATCTGCATCGGCCTGCAATGCCTTTTCGAGGCGAGCGAAGAATCGCCCGAAAGCCGGGGCCTCGGCATTTTTTCCGGCCGGGTAAAGCGCTTCGCCGGAAACGCCCGCATTCCGCACATGGGCTGGAACTCTCTGTGCCGGGCCAAGCCTTGCCGCTTGCTCGCGGGACTCGTGGGCGAGACGTTCACCTATTTCGCGCACAGCTATTATGCGCCGGTCATCGAAGCAACTGCGGCGAGCTGCGCCTATATCCATCCATTTACGGCAATTCTCGAGCGGGATAATATCTACGCCGTCCAGTTTCATCCGGAAAAATCGGGACCAGCCGGGCTGCGCGTCGTCCGCAATTTTCTGGAGCTATAGGTGCTCGCGAAACGCATCATCCCCTGCCTGGATGTGACCGGCGGCCGCGTCGTCAAAGGAGTTAATTTCGTCGACCTGCGCGATGCCGGAGATCCCGTCGAGCTCGCCCGGCGCTACAATTCGCAGGGCGCGGATGAGCTGGTCTTCCTCGATATCACAGCCTCCAGCGACGCCCGCGGGATCATGGCCGACCTGGTGGCGAGAACGGCTAGAAAGGTTTTCATTCCGCTTACCGTCGGCGGTGGAATCAGAAGCGTCGCCGACGCCCGCAAAATCATACTGGCCGGCGCAGACAAAGTGAGCGTGAACACTGCGGCGGTCGATCGCCCTGAGCTGATTCGCGAGCTCACCCTCGAATTCGGCGCGCAAGCCGTGGTTTTAGCCATCGATGCCCGTCGCGTCAATGCACCTCCCGCGCAGAGCCGCGCGCGCGAGCAAGCGTTCCCGCCTCCCGCACGGAACCGCGCGCGGGGGTGCCCTCCGGGCCAAGCGGCTCCAAAGTGGAACGTCTACACCAAAGGTGGCCGCCATGACGAAGGCATCGATGCTGTCGAATGGGCGCAGCGCGGAGAGTCTCTCGGAGCCGGCGAAATCCTGCTCACTTCCATGGACACCGATGGCGTCGAGACCGGCTTCGATTGCGCTTTGACCAGAGCCGTATCGAACGCAACCACCATCCCTGTCATCGCTTCGGGAGGCGCGGGGAAGCCTGAGGATTTCATCGCCGTATTCACCGAAGGCTGCGCCGACGCCGCGCTCGCCGCATCCATCTTTCACTACGATAAATACACCGTGGAGGATTTGAAGCGCGCGCTCGCCCAGGCGCGCATTCCCGTGAGGCCCGCTTCGTGATCATTCCTTGCATCGACCTCATGGAAGGAAAAGTCGTCCAGCTGGTTCAGGGCCGCGACAAGGCGCTCGAAGCGAAATCGCCGGATGAGATGCTGGCCTCGTTTGCCGGGTTTCCGCAAATCCAGGTTGTCGATCTGGATGCCGCCATGGGCACGGGATCGAACGCCGCAATTGTGAAACACCTCGCCTCGCAGGCTGTCGTGCGTGTCGGCGGCGGAGTACGCACTGTGGAGCGCGCTCGTGAGTTGATCGGCCAAGGCGCATTTCGCGTGATTGTCGGGACGGCCGCATTCTCCGAGAATGGTCCAAACGCCGCGTTTCTGAATTCCCTCGATCAAGCGATCGGCGCAGAGCGTCTCACCATCGCTCTCGATAGCAAAGCGGGACAGATCGTCGTTAAAGGCTGGCGAGAAGCTACCCGCTGGACCGCTCTTGATATGATCGCCGCGCTCGAGCCCTACTGCTCCAGTTTCCTCTGCACTTATGTAGACCGGGAAGGCATGCAGCAGGGAACCGATCTGGCCTGGTTCGAGAGTTTGCGGCGCTCGACTTCCCGCGAGATCGTCGCGGCGGGCGGCATCACCACGATGGATGACGTAAAAACATTATTGGCCATGGATATTCATTGCGCCATCGGCATGTCAATTTACACCGGGCGGTTACGCTTGGACGATCTACTGAGTCTCAATAGGATATAGGAGGAATGCATATGAAGCTTATTCGCTCGCGCGCTTTGCTCGGCGCGGCGGTTCTTGTAGCCGGATTTTCAATTTGCTGGGCGGCCCGCTCGCCGGATGAATCGGACGTGAAGAATGTAATTACCGGAACAGCCGCTTTCGATAGCTACAAAACCGAAAAACCGGGCACGTTCCGGAAAATTATCGTCGCCGATCTGCCGCAACCCTACGCGACTGAGGGCGTGTCCAATTCACCAACTGTAGTGGCTCGCCCCGCCGACGCCTGGCCCCAGGCCCTCCCGGGATTCAAGGTCGAATTATATGCGACCGGTTTGGCGGGCCCGCGCGAGATTCGTACCGCTCCCAACGGCGATCTGTTTGTCTCTGAGAGCTATACGGGCGAGGTGGACGTCTTCCGCGGTATTACCCAGGACGGCAAGCTGGAACAGAAATCCACTTTCGCCACCGGCTTGAAAAACAATTTCGGGATTGCCTTTTATCCGCTCGGCAAGAATCCTAAATGGGTCTATATCGGAAACACGAATTCCATTGTCAGGTTCCCCTATCACAATGGTGATCTGAAGGCCGGCGGCCCCGCCCAGACCATCGTCGCTGAAATTCCATCGGGCGGCGGCCATTGGACGCGCGATCTGGCATTTTCACGCGATGGCTCAAAGCTCTTCGTCGCTGTCGGCTCGGGTTCCAACATCGATGATCCCGACACTCATCCCAAGGAATTTCATCGTGCCAATATCCTCGAGTTCACGCCCGAAGGAAAGCTTCTGAAAGTGTATGCATCCGGCATTCGCAACCCCGCCGGAATCGCCGTTAATCCGAAATCCGGCCAATTGTGGTGTTCTGTGAACGAGCGCGATATGCTCGGCGACAACCTCGTTCCCGATTACATTACCTCCGTGAAAGAAGGTGGATTCTACGGATGGCCCTGGTTTTACATGGGCGATCACCAGGATCCGCGGCTTGGGGGAAAGCACCCGGAGCTCAAGGACAAAGTCACTGTTCCAGACGTGCTCCTGCAGCCTCATAATGCTTCGCTTGAAATGACCTTCTATGAGGGCTCTCAATTTCCCAAGCAGTATCGCGGCGATATCTTTGCCGGCGAGCATGGCTCGTGGAACAAATCGGTTCGCGCGGGATATGAAGTGATCCGCGTCCCCCTCGACAACGGCAAAGCGAACGGCGTCTATGAGGATTTCCTAACCGGTTTCGTAACACCCGATGGCGACGTGTGGGGACGCCCCGTGGGTGTCGCCGTGGCATCCGACGGTTCCTTGATGGTGACGGACGACGGATCGAAGTCCATCTGGCGCGTAAGCTATACAGGGAAATGAGATCCTACCCTCAATGGCCGCGGCGGATGTAGATGCCCCCATAAACTGGACTCTGGCCGGCCGCATTCGCCAGAAGGCCGGTCTCCTGGGCCTCTTCATCGCGCTTGCCGCTTTCACGCTGTTCACGCTCGATGGTGGAGACATAGCGCCCCGAATTGTTTCCGCCGTTCTTCTGCTCCTGATCGCCTGCTGCTTCAGCATCCGGTTTCAACCGCGCTTGCTCTTCCCGCTTCCCGCAATCTGTTTGCTGTTGATGACTTGCTATGGTGTGGGGCAAACCCTGTGGTCGCCCCAAAAGATCGTTTATGACGGTTTCGCCGGTATCCTCTTCTGGTTCACCGCCGCCGCCATCGCGTTGCTGGCCGCGCAACTCTTCAGAGATCCTCGCTCCGCCTCGCGGTTCCGGTTTCTGTTGGTCTTGTTTGGCAGCGCGGTTTGCCTTCTCGATCTTCCGGAGCAGGCTTCTCATACCAACAAATACTTCTGGCTGATCCCGAGCAGGTATCATTCCGTCTACGGCCCGTTCTCCTACTGGAATAACTTCGCGCAGTTCGTGGAGCTCTTTCTGCCCATCACGCTTTGGTTGGGCGTCAATCGCCGCAAGCCCGTCCTTCCCTACCTCCTCCTGGGCGCGTTGCAGATCGGCTCCGTCGTCGCTTCCGGATCGAGAGCCGGTACTTTTCTGGTGATCGCGGAACTCGTCGCCGTCATGCTCCTCGCCTATTTGCAGAACCGTAATCGAACCTTTCTTTACAGCGCTGCGCTCGCCTTGGCCCTGAGCCTGGTCTTCGTTTATGCGGCCGGCTTCGATGCCCTCGCCGGCAAGTTGCAACTGCAACAAAACGACCAGTTCAACGTGCGCCGCGATATCGATAAATCCTCTCTCGCTATGATCCGGGAGCGGCCGCTGACCGGCTGGGGCCTCAATACCTACGTTCCCGTCTACCGGATGTTTGCTCGCTATGACGATGGCACTTGGGTCAACCGGGCTCATAATGACTGGCTCCAATGGACCGCCGAAGGAGGCGTCTTCTTTTCAGGATTGATGCTCATCGTGTTTCTCTGGAGCATCCGGCCCGCCATCCGCTCGGTGTGGGGCATCGGCTTGATCGCCATCTGCCTGCACGCGCTGGTCGATTATCCCTTCGCCCGCCTCGGAGTCTGCGGCTGGTATTTCGCGCTGCTTGGAATGCTGTCGGCGCTCCATGGCCATTCGGAGACGGTGGAGAAAAAACTCGGAGACAGGCCGATCCACGCTTTCGATCGCGGGCCGGCCGCTTAATCGGCTCCGCATTCAATACTCCCCGCGAGACGGAGCTCTTTCCTCCCAAACCCGGCTCAATACGATCGGTTCCGAGCTCAAGCGCAATTTGCCCGATTTATGCCTGCTGCAGGAAGTGGATTGGACCTGCGCAAATACCCTCCGAATACCTCCGCGATCGTCGTCGGCGACTTGAATACCAAGTACTTTCCGTCTATCTTCCTGCGCAAATTGGAGCGGGAAGGATTTCATAGCGCTACTGGTGACCGCATCGAGCGCACGCATGCCATCGCCATGGCTCTCGATTGGATCTTTGCAAAAGGCCCCGTCAAGCTCGAAGATGGCACAATCCGCAGAGACTTCAAAGGATCCGATCACTATCCTGTTTATGCCGAACTCTTGGGCGAATAGGAGGTCACATCCTTCTGCTGTATCTACGGCCGCGCGGAAATGGTCGTGATTCGGCTGCGCAACGCCTGTTGAGTTACACTTTCCCCCATGACCCTTTCGCTGCGCGCTTTCCTGATTTGTGGTGCGGTCCTGAGTATCGCCTGGGCGCAAGCCCCTTTAAGTCCAGAGCTTAAAAAGGAGCTTGACTACACTCGCTCTCACTACACCAAGTACGAGTTCCGCATTCCCATGCGCGACGGAATCAGGCTATTCACCGCGGTGTACGTACCCAAAGACTTATCGCAGCCGTATCCGATCCTGATGCAGCGCCCCCGTATTCGGTAGGTCCCTATGGAATCGACAATTACCGCCCTGGAATTGGACCTTCTGAGCTCGCTGAAAAGGAAGGCTTCATCTTTGCCTACCAGGATGTGCGTGGCCGCTACATGTCGGAGGGAACGTTTATCGACGTGCCGCCGCACAAGACAATCTTGAGCGGGCCGAAAGACACTGACGAGAGCACCGACACCTACGATACGGTGGATTGGCTGGTTAAAAACGTGCCCAACAACAATGGGCGGGTCGGCATGTGGGGGATTTCGTATCCGGGCTTTTTCGCCGCATATGGCTTGATAAATTCGCATCCCGCGCTCAAGGCTGTCTCTCCTCAGGCACCGATGGGCGATGTTGGTAATGGCGACGATGCCTATCACAACGGCGCCTTTCATCTCGCGGCAAATTTCGGCTTTTACTCGTCCTTCAAGCCTCGCGGTCCCGAACCCCAGCGCCCGCGGCAATCTCCCGGCTTCGATTTCGGCACGCCCGATCAATACGATTTCTATCTGCGCATGGGCCCGCTCGCCAATGCGAATGAACGTTTTCTAAAGAACGAAAACGTGTATTGGAACGATATTCTGAAACACCCGAGCTACGACGAATTCTGGCAAACACGTGCGCAAGCGCCGGATATGAAGAATGTCACGCCGGCTACTTTGTTTGTCGGCGGGTGGTTTGACGCGGAAGACCTTTCGGGGCCGCTGAAACTGTTCCGCGCGATTGAGAAGGATGGACCGAAAGCGCCAAACACCCTGGTGATGGGACCTTGGTGCCACGGTTGCTGGTCACGCGGAGATGGCCGGACGCTCGGCGATCTGGATTTCGCCTCGAATACGGGCGAGTTCTTCCGCGAACACATTGAACTGCCGTTCTTCGTTCAGAATCTGAAGGGCGAGGGCCACGGGCTGAAGACGTTGCCCGATAACCGGATCCCGAAGGCCTGGCTGTTTGAAACCGGTACCAATCAGTGGCTGCGCTTCTCTGAATGGCCGCCGAAGAACGCTTCCTCAAAGTCTTTATATCTGGGCGTCAACGGCACGCTTTCGTTCGCAGCCTCGTCTGTGCAGGCCTCGGATGAATATGTCAGCGATCCCGCTAAACCGGTTCCGGTGATGGCGGGTATCGGCGCAGGCATGCCGCGGGATTACATCACCTACGACCAGCGCTTTGCATCGCGCCGTCCCGATGTGCTGGTTTATCAGACACCGGCGCTAGCACAGGACGTCACCATCGCTGGACCCATTACGCCTGTCCTGAAGGTGTCTACCTCGAGTACCGACTCCGACTTCATCGTCAAGGTGGTTGACGTGTATCCCGACGACTATCCCAACCCCGACCCGGATCCAGCCGGAGTGCAGATGGGCGGTTACCAGCAATTGGTGCGGGGCGAGCCATTTCGCGGAAAATATCGGAATAGCCTCTCCAAACCTGAGCCGTTCACGCCTGACAAAGCGGCAAAGATTGAATTCATCATGCCGGATATCTGCCACACTTTTCGCACCGGACACCGCATCATGGTTCAGATCCAAAGCACCTGGTTCCCGCTGGTGGACCGCAATCCTCAGCAGTTTGAGAACATACCGGCAGCCAAAGCCGGCGATTTTGTGAAAGCCACGGAGCGTGTCTATTATGGCGGAGCAGACGGATCTTTCTTGCGAGTGTTTGTAATAGAGTAAGCGGCGGCCAGTCAGCCTGCGTCGCGCAGAGTGGCGATAGGGTCGAGGCGTGCTGCGCGGTTGGCTGGAAGAAGCCCTGCAAATAAGCCAATCAGTGTCATCGAGACGCACGCAATGGCAATCGCAAGAGGATCGAGCGGCGAGACTTCAAACAACAGATTTGTCATCACTCTTGTCAGCGCAAAAACTCCTACCAATCCGAATACAAGGCCCACGGCGACCATGGCCAGCGCGCCACGCAATACGTGCGAGAGGACATCGCCCGGCTTAGCTCCCAATGCCATGCGGATACCGAGTTCCTGACGCTGTTGTGTCACTGAATAAGAGACTACGCCGTAAAGACCGATTGCGGCGAGTAAGACTGCTACAAAAGCAAAGGCGCCGATAAGCCAAGCCGGACGGCTGACGCCGGAGAGTGTGCGGTCTCGGATTTGCTGCATTGTGGCGATATCTCCGAGGGGCAGGTTGGGATCGATTTCGCGGACCGCTGCTCGAATCGTGGGCATAATGGCGGCGTCCCCTTCCTGAGTGCGGACGAGGAGTTTGATATGTGGATTTGGGGCCTGTGCCAGGGGCACGTACACGACAGCCGGATCGGGTTCGCCGGGCGATGCGGTACGCTCGCTTCGGATGATGCCGACGATCTGAACGTCCAACAGGAGCGGCTGATTTTCGTAGTCTGCCGACGACAGGCGAACCACTTTCCCGACCGGACTCCCCATACCCGTAACGTCTGCCAACTGCTTGGCCAAGGCTTGGTTGATGACTACCACCTTCGGCGATCCCTCGCGATCCCGGGCCGTGATGCCTCGGCCGTTCAGCACAGGGATATCGAGCGTTCTGAAATAACCCGCGTCGACACGTTTGAATCTTACGTGCACTTGTTGTTCGGCGCCCGCAACTTGTATTCCCTCGCCATTACTAACCCACTCAAGAGGTAAATACGTGGAGAGGCCGGCCCTCGCCACGCCCGGTGCGGACTGAAGCCGTTGCATGAGGGCTTCGTAGAAGAGCGCGGCTTTTTGGGGCGTCGGATATGCGCCGATTGGGAGGTCGGCCGATACACTGATCACATTGTCGATACGGACGCCAGGGTCCAGTTGTTGAAGCTTAAGCAAGCTTCTGGCCAGAAGAAAGGCCCCGCATACCAGTACGAGCGAGAGAGCAACTTCGCCAATGACGATAGTGCGCCGCACCCGGACGTCCGCGCCGGATGAACCGCGAGCCGATCGCTTCAACGACTCCGTCAGATTGCCGAATGAAGCTTGCAGTGCGGGGAATGCGCCGGCAAGCAGTACGACTCCTAACACGACGGTGGCTGCGAAGGCCAGCACGCGCAGATTAAGGCTGACGTCGGCGGTGAAGGGGAGAGACTGCGACAGAAAGGGCGTTGCGAGGCGGATCAGAAGATAGGCGGTGGCTACGCCCGCAACGCCGCCCAGCACACACAGCGCAAAGCTCTCAGTGAGTAGCTGCGCCACCAGGCGGCCGCGGCCTGCGCCGAGCGCGGCTCGGATCGCCAGTTCTGTCCTACGCGTGGCGCCTTGGGCGAACAGGAGATTTGCGACATTCGCGCACGCAATCAGAAGGAGAAGAAAGACGGCGCCGAAAGCCACCGAAATCGAGCGGTCCAGATTGGCTCCCACCAGCAGGCGCTTGAGCGATTCGATAACAATTGTTCCGTCGCGGTCTTCCATAGGCGCAGTCTCGGCCAAGGCGGCGTTGATGGCCTGCATTCGTTCGCGAGCCTGGTTTAAAGTGGCGTCGGCCTGAAGACGCCCGTAGACGGTGAGCCAATGCATTTCGCTCGATACCTGATCGGGGACAAAGACGAGCGGCTTCCAGAATTGAGTCTCGTCACGATCGAAAGCGCCCGGCTGGAGAACGCCAATTACTTGATAAGCCTCGCCGTCCAAGCGGACACGCCTGCTCAAAATGCCGGGATCGCTCCCGAAGTAGGTTTGCCAAGCGGCATGGCTGATGATGATGACCGGCGCGGCCCCAGGCTGATCGTCTTCTGATGTGAAAGTCCGGCTTATTTTGGCTCCTGTGGCGAACACCTTGAAGTATTCGGCTGTGACCGCCTTACCGGGTATGCGCGTTGGCCCGCTCTTATCGTTGAGAGCGGCCTGGACCGGCTGCTCCGCCGCCAGCGCATCGAAGACGGTAGCCAAGCGTTTCCAGGCGAGAAACTGCGGAACTGTCGTGGAATCGACAACCCCTGGTCGCGGAGCTTCCCAGACGCGGACGATGCGGTCGGGCTCCGGAAAAGGCAGGGGTTTCAGCAGCACGGCGTCTACCACGCTAAACATGGCCACGGTTCCCCCAATCCCGAGCGCCAGAACGCCCACGACAACGGCGGTAAATCCAGGTGAGCGCAGGAGCGAAGCCAGCCCGTATCGAAAGTCTCTGAGCAGCGTTTCGATCCATCGAAAACCGCGGTGATCGCGATGCTCTTCTTTCATCCCTTCGATTCCTCCAAAGCTGAGGCGAGCCTCCCGGTGAGCTTCTTCCCGGGACAGACCTCGCGCGACCGCGTCTCTCTCTGCCAACTCCAAGTGAGCGCGGATCTCGTCTTCCAGTTCCCGGTCGAGGCGCCGTTTGTTCATCGACGCCAGCACACTCGCTACCGCGCGACGAGGGCTCATCTCGAAGCCTTCAGAAAGCGGCCCACCAAGGCAGTGGCCTTTTCCCAGTTCGCTACTTCAAGGAGGAGTTGTTTTCGCCCGGCCTTGGTCAGCGCGTAGAATTTAACCTTCCGGTTTGTTTCCGAGATACCCCACTCAGTTTCGATCCAACCTTCCTGCTGCAGGCGGATGAGGGCGGGGTAAACGGAACCCTGGCTTAGCTGTAGGGAGTCGCCGGAGACCTGCTCGATGCGGCGAGCAATGGCGTAGCCATGCAGCGTGCCCATCGTTTCCAGGGTCTTCAGTATGAGCAGATCCAGCGTTCCGTAGGGGACTTCTTGTGTATTCGACATGTCGAATACCGACAGCTTAGACGATTTTAGCGGCTGCTGTCAATGCCCCTACGGTAGATCCGCCAGGATGTGCCTGCGCTTTTAAAAAGGACGCGGTGACCGCGATCAAAAAGAACTAGCGCGCGCAGAATTTTGCGGAACAATGAGTAGGCCTGATCGAGGTGCGGACACCCCGATCCTTCTCACCATCGCAGCAGCTAACGGATATCGATCTGAAGCACGGCATCGGAATGGTTGTGACGCCAGTCCCAGTATTGCTGTCTTTGACGATCGTTCGCGTGTTCGAAGGTTACGGTCTGGTGCTCCTGCTGTGCGTATATCTGCCAGGCCTTCGCTTCGTGAGCGTCATACTCGTGGTAGTCCTTGTGATGCTTGTCATAGTAGCGCTGATGTTGGTCCTTGTCCTTATGGTCATCCTGGGCGGCAAGGCCCACGCAAGTGGGAATCACTAAGGCTACACTCAGCGCAACGGTACTCAATAGTTTGTTCATACTGATTCTTGCAATCTCCCGAGAACTCATCGGCAGAGGACGGCTTTTTCCTTAGAGATGTCCGCGTCATGCCCTTCAGCGAGCTAGCTAACCCCTAGCTAAGCGCTGCACCCTCAGCACAGAGCCGCGCGCGCAAGCAAGCGGCCGCATTTGGGTCGAATCGGACGGTTCTCACGGAACAACTTTCCTGTTCACTCTGCCTGCGGCTTGATTTTCCGCAAAAACTGCTTACAAGAGTCTGTCGGTAATAAGTCAAGATGTCCGGGTTTATTAATACGTCAAATGTCCGGTTTCTAGTTTTAGGCGGCGCGAGCCGCCCGGTTCTTTCGCTTGAC
>Ga0208480_1000156_pt1 | contig 27357 bp, 23 predicted proteins | sample NGESurshal092012_4_FD_184485 | JGI IMG/M metagenome (GOLD analysis project Ga0208480, IMG submission 184485) | Arctic peat soil microbial communities from Barrow, Alaska - NGEE Surface sample F53-1 shallow-092012 (SPAdes) | ecosystem: Environmental > Terrestrial > Soil > Wetlands > Peat ... | reverse complement strand
GGTCGTGGCCGAAGACGCGCGGCCCGAGCTTCTCGCTCATCCCAAAGCGCATCACCATCTGCTTCGCCGTCGCCGTGACCTTCTCGATGTCATTCGACGCACCAGTCGTGATCTCCCCGAACACGATCTCCTCAGCAGCCCGCCCACCCAACGTCATCGCCATCGTGTCCAACAACTCCGCCCGCGTCGTCAGAAAACGATCCTCCGTCGGCATCGAGATCGTGTAACCCAACGCCTGACCCCGACTGATCACACTGATCTTGTGCACCGGATCCGAATGCTCCAAATAGTTACCGACGATCGCATGCCCCATCTCATGAAACGCCGTGATCAACCGCTCCTTCTCACTCATCACCCGCGTCTTCTTCTCCGGACCCGCGATCACCCGGAGAATCCCCTCCTCCAACTCGACCTGCGTGATCTCCCGCTTACCCGTCCGAGCAGCCAACAGCGCAGCCTCATTGATCAGATTCGACAAATCAGCACCCGTAAACCCAGGCGTCTGACCAGCCAACGCATCGATATCGATCTCCTTACCCAACGGCTTCCCACGCGTATGAACCTCAAGAATCTTCGCGCGACCCTTCCGATCCGGACGATCAACCGCGATCTGCCGGTCAAACCGCCCCGGACGCAGCAACGCAGGATCAAGAATGTCCGGGCGATTGGTCGCCGCGATCATGATGATGTTGTCCTTCGCCTCAAACCCGTCCATCTCGACAAGCAGCTGGTTCAGGGTCTGCTCACGCTCGTCGTGTCCGCCGCCCATCCCCGCACCCCGGTGGCGACCGACGGCGTCGATCTCGTCCATGAAGATGATGCACGGGCTGTTCTGCTTGGCCTGCTCGAACAGGTCACGCACGCGCGACGCACCGACACCCACGAACATCTCGACGAAGTCCGAGCCCGAGATCGAGAAGAACGGGACACCCGCCTCACCGGCGACAGCCCGAGCCAGCAGCGTCTTACCCGTACCCGGCGGCCCATACAACAGAACACCGGTCGGAATCCGCGCGCCCAAAGCCTGGAACTTCTTCGGATTCTCCAGGAACTCCTTGATCTCGTGAAGCTCCTCGACCGCCTCGTCGACACCCGCCACGTCACGGAAGGTCATCTTCGGCGAATCGGCCGTCATCCGCTTGGCCTTCGACTTGCCGAACGACATCACCTTCGACCCGCCGCCCTGGACCTGGTTCATCAGGAAGATCCAGAAGCCGATGAAGATCAGGAACGGGAGCACGTAGGTCAACAGCGACAGCCAGCCGCTGCTCTTGGTGCCCTCGATGTTGAACTGCGGGTGGCCGGGAGCCTTCTCGAGCGCCGTGATCAGCTCGGCGGCGGCGTTGCCGTCGACGTAGCCGACCTCGTACTTCTGGCCGTTGCGCAGCGTGACGTCGACCGTGTTGTCCTTCGTCCTGATGTCAGCCGAGCGAACCTGGCCGCCGGGAATGTCCTTGGCGACGAGGGTCTCGTAACTGTGGACGGGTCCGACGCTCGGGCTCGGGGCGATCAGCTTCTCGGCAAAGAACGCAAGAACGACGACGATCAGAATCGGGAATGCGGCGCTCTTGACGAACCGGTTCACAGCGTGCTCCTGGCGCGCTCAGCGCCGGCTTGGGGTGAGGCGAGCAAGGACTCGAAGCCTACCACGGTGTTTGCGGCCCCCCAGCCAGACGGGACCGTTGATGGAGACCGACGGGCCAGCTCGAGAAACCTAGGAACCGGCGAGCGCGGCGACGTACGGAAGGTTGCGGTGACGCTCGTCGTGGTCGAGGCCGTAGCCGATCGCGAACCGATCGTCGATCTCGAAGCCGACGTACCGCGTCGGCAGCTCGACCTTGCGGCGATCGGGCTTCGTCAGCAGGGCGCAGACCTCGAGTGTCGCCGGCCCGCGGGCGCCGAGGCTGCGCAGAAGGTACTGGAGGGTCAGGCCGGAGTCGACGATGTCCTCGACGATCAGGACGTCGCGCCCCTCGATCGGCCCGTCGAGATCCTTGAGGATCCGCACGACGCCGGAGGAGTCGGTCGCCGAGCCGTAGGACGCGACTGCCATGAAGTCGAGCTGGCAGGGGACCGAGATCTGGCGCATCAGATCGCCGAGGAAGAAGACGGCTCCCTTGAGGACGCCGATCAGGAGGAGGTCGCGCTCGGCGTAGTCATGACTGATCTCGGCGCCCAGCTCACGCACCCGGCGTTCGAGATCCTCAGCGGGGACGAGGATCTCGCCGATCTCGTGGGTGTGCATGGCCGTCGGGGAGTCTAATGGCCGCCGTCGGGAGCACCGGCTGCCGGGTAGGCGCGGAGGACGGCGGCGCGGGTCGTGCTCCGGCTGACGCGGAATCGCTCGGCGGTCGCCAGACCTGGTACCCAGGCGACCTCGTCGCCACAGGCGACGACCGGCCGGGTGCGGCGCGCGGCGCGGGGGATCCGGTGCTCGGTGAAGAGATCGGCAAGGCTCTTGGTCCCACCCAGCCCAAGCGGGGCGATCCGGTCGCCCGAGCGCCACGGGCGGACGACGAGCCCGCCTGGTTGCAGGACGTCGGCGTCGAGCAGTCCGACGCCGGCCGGCATCGGCTCGAGTGGACCGGGCGCGACCGGCGAGAGCTCGGAGTCGAGCTGCCAGGCTCCGAAACGGGCCGTCCCGGGCACCGGGAGGCGGACCGGCGCTGGGACGATCTCGGGCCCGATCGGCTCGATCCGAAGCACGCCGTACTCGACGACCGCGCGGACCCGTCCGCCGATGTCGAGCCGAGCGCTGCCGCCGCGGGGGGCCAGTCCGACCAGCTCGGAGACGCGGCCGCCGGCCCCGGGTACGAGCCGGCCGGCGGCATCCTCGGCCATCCGGACGACGACGAGCCGAGCCAGGGCCGGGGGTAGCTCGGCGAGCCGCGACAGCGCGATGCGATCACGGCCGGCAAGGGCCGTGGCGACGACCTCGTCGAGGACGGCCGCCTCGTCGCGCAGGAGCCGAGCCGTGCGAACGACGTTCTCGGCCGCGGCCGGATGGAGGTCGTCGAGCGCGGCGGCCAGGCCGTGGCGGCAGCGGCTCCGCGCGTACTTGCCGCCGGAGTTGGTCGAGTCCTCGCGCCAGTCGAGACCCCGCTCGATGCAGTAGTCGGCCGTCTGCGCGCGAGTCACGCCGAGCAGCGGGCGGATCAGCAGGCCGTCGACCGGCGCCATGCCGAGCAGGGCGCGGCGCCCGGGTGACGCGGCAAGCCGGTACAGGACGGTCTCGACCTGGTCGGTCGCCGTGTGGCCCGCAGCGATCCGGGCGTCGCGTTCGCGCGCGCGAGAGACCGCCTCGGCGTAGCGCAGATCGCGGGCCCAGGCCTGGACGTTGCCGCGGACCGGGGCGACCGGCGCGTGGATCACGGCCAGCTCGACGCCGGCGAGGCTGCAGAGCCGGCGGACATGCTCCTCGTCAGCGTCGGACTCTGTCCCTCGCAGCCGATAGTTGACGTGGAGCGCGAGCAGCCGGTCGGGTCCACAGAGCGTGGCGGCGACGTCGAGCAGGCAGACGGAGTCGCGCCCGCCGGAGACCAGCACGACGAGCGCATCCCCCGGCCCCAGCAGCGGCGGGTCGCCGGCCGCTGCCAGGACACGCTCGACCGGCGTCGACACGGCCGGGTCGCCGCCTCAGACCTTCAGATGCGGGTACTCGGTCTCGACTACCCGGCGGTAGCGCGCGTAGATCGGCTTGGTGATCGGAATCAGGGCGAGCGCGGCCTTGATGTCGCCTCCCGTCTTGATCCGCCGCCTGGCGATCGCGATCGCGATGTTCTCCTTGCCCTGGAAGTACCGGTTGGCGATCTCCGAGGACATCGTCATCTGGACCTTGGCGGTCCAGTCGACGTCGTCGGTCCACTCCCAGTAGAGGTTCACGCCCTCGTCGGGACGACCGGCGCGAATGTTGACGACGGCGTCGAAATCCACGAACTCAAAGCGCTGGGGACAGTCGGCGTCGCGGAGCTTGGGACCCATCTCGGGGTCCTCGCTCATCATCGTGAAGATGCGGTCCATCACCTCCCGGAACTCCTTGGACGATTCGAAGGCCGTCTCCATCGTTCTCCTCTGGTCACGTTGCCCGGGCTGGGTCGCCTCGCCTGTCGAGAGCTTAGTGCGGCCGGGTCCGGGGCCTCGGAGACACGCCCGCGGCGCCTCACAGCAGGCCGGATCGGAGCCCGCCGGATCGAAGCCCGCCGGATCGGAGCCCGCCGGATCGGAGGCCGCCGGATCGGAGCCCGCCGGATCGGAGCCCGCCGGATCCTCGGTGACGTGGCGAGCGCCAACCCCGGCACGCGTGAGATGATCCGCCGTCCCCGTGTCGATCCACATCAGGCCGACGGCACCGCTGGCCGAGCGAGCGCTCCTGCCAGCCGATCCGGGGCTCGCCCTCGCACTGGCACAGGCGCTGCTCGATTCGCCGCGGATGTTCAACCACGCGCGGGGGCTGTGGGGCTACACGGGACTGGCGGGCGACGGGACGGCCATGACGATCCAGAGCACCGGGATCGGCGGACCCTCGGCGGCGATCGTCCTCGAGGAGCTGATCGGGATGGGCCTGGAGCGGGCGATCCGCGTCGGGACGTGCGCCGCCCCCGGCCCGGGCGCGCCCGCCACGACGCCGGCGGGCGGCGAGGGGGCAGCCGGGCCGCCCGAAGCTTTGTCCGCAGGGCCACCGGCGGCCGGCGGGCCGCCCGGCCGGATCGGGCTCGGCGACCTGCTGATCGCCGAGGCTGCCGTGTCGTCTGACGGTGCGAGCCGGTCGCTCGGGGCGGATCGCCTGGTCGGTGGGGACGAAAGGCTGAGCGCCGCGATGGTTCGGGCGGCTGCCGGGGCGCGGCGGGGCCGGGTGGTCTCGACGGACCTCTTCTACGGGGAGGCCGACGGCTTGCGCCTGGCGGGCCGCCTGCGGGCCGAGGGGGCGCTGGCAGTCGATCTGGAGACGGCCGCCCTGTTCGCGCTCGGCGCCCGCCGGCGGGTCGCCGTCGGCTGCGTGCTGGTCGTGGCCGACGTGATTCTCGACGGCCGGCGCACCCGGCTCGACGACGCGGGCCTGGATGGCGCCTGCGAGCGGGCCGGACGCCTCGGCGCGAAGGGTCTGGCCGGCGCGCGCTGATCCACGGCGATCGCCCTGCGGACTGCGGCTCCCCGGGCGTGGAACACGCACGACCGCCGAGCTCGGCGTCGGACGCCATCCGCGAGGACGCCGGATGCCGCGCTGCCCGGCGGGCGGGCTAGGTCGCCTTGGGGGCCCGCCGCGAGGCGGCGGACTTGCGCGGGCGCGGGGTCTTGGCAGGCCCTGCGGCGGTGGACTTGCGCGGGCGCGGGGTCTTGGCAGGCGGTGGGGCGGGCGCGTCCTGACCGACGCTGAGCCGCTCCTGGGCGTGGGGAACGTGGTCCGGCGTCTCGGAGAGGTCGCCGACCTGCGCGCTCAGGCTGCTCAGCCGCTCTTCGATCGCCGCGAGACGCCGGCCGAGATCGGCCGACTCGGCCGGCCCACGACCGGCCACCCGCTCGATGCGATCCAGCCCGTCCTCGATCCCCTCGAGGCGCTGGGACACGGACCGCAGGCGGCGAGTCAGGCGCTCGATGTCAGCGGCCGACGGGATGTTCAGAGCGCCCATCGCGACCTCCTGAGCCTGGGCGGCCATTTCTCGCGCGCCCAGCGCGCGAGTTAAGGCTCCGTTGACGATCGGGTTCTCGAGCAGGTCCTGGGCGAGTTTTCCCAGAGCCTCCTCTCCCTTTGCTGCGAAGCGGTCGCGGACTCCGTCTGATGTTGAATCGTCGGTCATTGGCGCTCGCACGCAAGCCTACCGGGTGGCGTCTGCCGGCCGGTGGCTCGCCCGCCTGGTAAGGCCGGCCGGGGGCCGCGTTGCAATCCGCGGGTTGGGACGGTAGGTTTGCGGCTGCGTGTCCCCGGGAGAGCGATGCCAGACGGGCCGCCAAAGGCGGCCCGCGATGCATGGGAGGAGTCAGGTTGATTTCAGGTAGGCGTAAGCTGATTACTGTAACGGCGCTCGCGAGCGCCCTCGGTGTCGGGCTGGCGGGAACGGCGGTGCCGGCATCGGCAGCCAACGAGAACGTCGTGCTGACGCTGCTGAACGGGCTCAAGGTTCCGCTCTTGATGAACGTCCCCGCGGGTACCCCGCTGGCCGATCTCAAGCTGCCGGCCGAGATCTCACCGATCGTTGGGATCTCCGTCAGCGGGGACTCGGGCGCGGCCGTCACGAGCGCGCCGGCCGCTGTGCCGGCCCTGCCGGGCACCGGCCTCGTCCCGGTGCCGACGGTCCCGGCCACGTCGAGCATTCCGCTTGTCGCGGGAGGCAAGGCGCAGGCGTCAACGGGCGACAAGCTCGGGAAGTCGGTCGCGGGAACCGTGTTCGGTGCGCCGCAGTCGGCGACTGCCGCGCCGGTCAAGCCGCAGGCGACGGCCTTCCGGGCGTCCGACGGGCTGCCGACGGCCCTGAACCCGACCCTCGAGGTCGCTCCGTTCGATCCGGTCGGCACGGACGTGCCGAACTTCTTCATTGACAACTTCGAGATCCCGCCGTTCCTGCTGCCGATCTACCAGGCGGCCGGGACGGAGTACGACGTGCCGTGGCAGGTGCTCGCGGCGATCAACGAGATCGAGACCAACTACGGACGCAACCTCAGTGTCTCGAGCGCGAACGCCGAGGGCTGGATGCAGTTCCTGCCGTCGACCTGGGCCCAGTACGGGGTGGATGCGACCGGCAGCGGCGTCAAGGATCCGGACAACCCGGCCGACGCGATCTTCGCTGCGGCCCGCTACCTGCACGCCGCCGGCGCGTCGACGAGCCTGCGGGGAGCGATCTTCAGCTACAACCACGCGAACTGGTACGTGGACTCGGTGCTCCTCCGGGCGAAGCTGATCGGCGGCATGCCGTCCAGCCTCGTCAACTCGATCACCGGGCTGACGCAAGGTCTGTTCCCGGTCTCGGCGACGTCCAAGTACGCGGACGACGTGGCCGAGACGGCGATCGTCAAGCGGGCTGCCAACGAGCAGAACGCGACCCCACCGGTCACGGCGAGCGCGGCGCAGACGGCGACGAACATCTACGCGAAGGCCGGCTCGCCGGTCGTCGCGGTCAACGACGGCACGGTCGTCGGGATGGGTCACTCGCCGAGCCTTGGCAACTACGTCAAGCTGGTCGACGCCTTCGGCAACACCTACTACTACACGGACCTCAAGAAGCTGGCGACGTTCTACCCGGTGCCGAAGCCGACGACCGAGTCGCCGGCGAGCGTCAGCCGTGAGCTGTCGCTGCCGAGCGACCCGAAGCCGACTGCTCCGGCGTCAGCCGGACACCAGGCGGCGGTCGCCAGCACGGCGCCGAGCGCGGTCACGAGCGTGACTCCGACGGCGGCGGCACAGGCGACCGACACGGCGAGCACGAACCGGCTGTTCGCCCACCCGAACCGCCCGGCGGACTACGCGGCCGGCGGGGCGACGCAGGTCGCCACCGGCAGCCCGGTCAACGTCCGGAGCTACCTGACCCAGCCGTACGGGCTCAAGGCCTCGGACCTCGAGCTGAAGGCCCTGACCAAGGGTGCGCACGTGATCGCCGGAACGATCCTCGGACGGATCGGGACGACCTCGTCGGTGATGGCGCCGCACGTGACGTTCATGATCCGCCCGGCCGGGTCCGGCTCACCGCTGATCGACCCGAAGCCGATTCTCGACGGATGGGAGCTCCTGCAGACGACGGCGATCTACCGCTCGGCCGACAAGAGCCCGCTGGCCAGCCTGACCGGGGCCAACCCGACGCTCGGCCAGATCCTGCTGGAGAGCAAGACCCAGCTCCAGGAGCGAGTCCTCTCGGATCCGGCCGTCAGCATCTACTCGTGCGGGCGCCGGGACATCGAATCCGGTCTGATCGACCAGCGGGTGCTGGCCGTGCTCGAGTTCCTCTCGGTGCAGGGCTTCAAGCCGACGGTCTCGCAGCTCAAGTGCGGGGCAAGCGCAGCCAGCAGTGGCGGCCTCGTCTCCGAGCAGGCAGCGGGTGACGCGGCAACGATCAGCGCGATCAACGGGATCCCGGTCCTCGGCCATCAGGGCCCGGGCTCGATCACCGATCTCGTGATCCGCCAACTGCTGACCCTCCAGGGGACGTTCCAGCCCCACGAGATCGTCAGCACGATGAGCTACCCGGGCAGCGCCAACGCGCTGGCGATTCCGACCCACACGAGCAGCATCCAGGTCGGGTTCCTGCCGCAGTACGACGCCAACTCGAAGCTCGGCCACGAGGTCAACGCGGCCCTCCAGCCGAAGCAGTGGATCGAGTTGATCTCGCGGCTCGGCGCGATCGCCAACCCGGTCGTCTCGGCGACGCCGTCGCCGTTCGCGATCCCCGACAGCACACCCGCCGGCGGCTGACGCCTCCGCCCACGGGCGCAAAGACGGGCGCTGCGCGCTGCCGAGGCAGCCGCAGCGCCCGTCGTCGTTAACCGGCGGAGTTTGGTCGTGGCCGGGCGCCGTCGCGCCCGACCGACCGAGCACGTCGCGGGTGACCTGAGAACGCGGCCGGCAGACTCGTCGACTTTTCACGGCGAACGGACACAGCGGGGCTTCCTCCGCCCAGGACCGTCCCTGGCGACCCGGCCGATCCGAGGACCCGGCCGATCCGGGACCCGGCCGATCCGGGACCCGGGCGACCTGGCAACCCGCGCGACCCCGGCGCCCCGGCGCCCCGGCGCCCCGGCCCGGAGCGTCAGCTGCCGGTGAACCGCGGGCGGCGACGGGCGAGAAACGCGCCGATTCCCTCGCGGGCGTCGGCTGACGCGAAGACCTCGGCGAACGCGGCCTTCTCCGCGGCGATCCCCTCGTCGAGATCCCCGTGGGCACTGGTGCGCTTGATCTGGGCGATCGCGACCGGTGCCTGCCCACCGAGCATCCGCGCCCAGTTGAGGGCGCAGTCGAGCAGTTCGTGGTCGGGGACGACCCGGTTGACGAGCCCGAAGTCATAGGCCTCGTCGGCTGAGATCGCCTGCCCGGTGAGGTTCATCTCGAGCGCCTTCGAAGCGCCGACAAGCCGCCCGAGGCGCTGGGTCCCGCCAAAGCCGGGAATGATCCCGAGGTTGATCTCCGGCTGGGCGAAGCTGGCCGACTCGGCGGCGATCCTGACGTCGCATCCCATCGCCAGCTCGCACCCGCCACCGAGGGCCGGGCCGTTGACCGCGGCGATCGTCACCACCCGCGAGGTCTCCCACTCGCGGAGCAGACCGTGCATCTCGTCGACCAGGCGGCGGCCGCCGGCGGCGTCGATCTGGGTGAACGACTTGATGTCGGCACCCGCACAGAAGAGCGTCGAGTTGGCCGAGGCGATGATCACCGCGCTGACGCCGCCCCCATCGCGGACCGTCTCCCACGACCGGCGAAGGGCACCCACGGTGTCGGGGGAGATCGAGTTCGCCGGCGGGCGATCCAGCCAGAGGATCGCGATCGGGCCGCGAAGCTCGAGCTTGACCGGACCGTCCTGGTCGGGCTCGACCTGCGGGTACGGAAGGAAGCCCTGTCCGGACTTGCACCCGAGCCGGCCCTGGGCGACGAGCCGGCGGAGAATCGCCGGCGGGGCGTAGCGCTCGCCCCAGTCGGCGGCGGCCGTCTCGAGCGCGGCGAGCACGGTGTCGAGGCCCTGCTGGTCGGCCCTGGCGAACGGCGGCGGGATCAGGCCGGCTCCGGCCATCATCCCGAGATCGATGTCCCTGACCGTGGCGGCGCCCTCCTCGAGCAGGAGACACGACTCGACCAGCGCCTTGAGGGCGAATCGCTCGACCAGATCGAGCCCGTCGAGCTCGTCCGATCCGCCGGTCCGGGCCTCCCCGTCCTCGTAGAAGCCCTTCCCCGTCTTGGCTCCGAGCTCGCCGGCCGTGACGAGCTCGGCCATCCCGCGGTGAACGTAGAACCGATCGCCGTAGGACGCCTGCAGATGGGTCGCGACGTGGTGGACGGTGTCGAGGCCGAGGAGATCGCCGAGGAAGAACGGGCCCATCGGGGCGACCCGGGACGCGGCGACGGCCTGGTCGATCGCCGCAATCGACAGGCCGCGCTCCTCCTGCACCCGCCAGATCTCAGAGACCGCTGAGTTGAGGATGCGGTTGACGACGAACCCAGGCGTCTCGGCCGACCGAATCGGGACCTTGCGGAGGGTCTGGGCGAAGTTGAAGGCGACCTGGAGGGCCGCCGGGGACGTGTGCTCGCCGTGGACCACCTCGATCAGCCGCATCATCGACGCCGGATAGAAGAAGTGGAAGCCGAGGACCTGCTCGGGGCGCGAAGTCGCGAGTGCGATCTCGGTGATCGAGAGAGACGACGTGTTCGACGCGAGGATCGCCCGGCCGGGGGTGACGAGGTCGAGCTCGGCGAAGACGGCCTGCTTGACGGCCAGCCGCTCGGGAACGGCCTCGATCACGAAGTCGACGTCCCCGAAGCCGTCGTAGGAGAGGGCTGGGTGGATCCGGCCGAGAATCTCCGCCGTCTGGTCGGCGGCCTGCTCGGCGGTGAGCTTCCCCCGGTCACGCAGCCGGTCGAGTTGGCCGCGCGTGACCTCCTCGGCTCTGGCCAGTCCCTGGTCGATGAACCGTTGGTCGATGTCCTTGAGGATCACCGGGACTCCGGCGGCCGCGATCACCTGCGCGATCTCGCCGCCCATCGTTCCGGCGCCGACGACAGCTGCCTTGAAGACGAACATTGCGCTCTCCTCGGTCTGGGTGGGTGAATCTAGCGCAGCCGATCCCCGGCCCTCCCGGGGCGGGCGGGAGATCCGGGGCGTGGACGCGGTGGATCCGGGGTAGGTTGGTCAGATGATGCGATTCGCGGCGATCTGCGCAGGCCTCGTCCTTGGAGCGAGCGGAGTGGCAGCGGCGGCGGTGCCGGCCAAGCCCGTCGTCACGACCGGCGCTGCCACCGCCGTCACCTACCAGTCGGCCGGCCTGACCGGGACGGTCAACCCAGAGGGCAAGCCGACGGTCTACTTCTTCCAGGTCGGGACGTCCGCCAAGTACGGCGGCCAGTCGGCCCCGGTCAGCCTTGCGGGCACGACGGCCGCGGTCGCCGCCGCGGGCCAGGTCGGCGGCCTCAAGCCGGCGACGAAGTACTTCTACCGCCTGGTCGCCGTCAGCGCCGGCGGGACGACCCTCGGCGGCGGGAAGGCCTTCACGACGCCGAAGATCCCCCTCTCGGTGGGGATCACCGCCGTCCCCAACCCGACCGTCTTCGGTGCCGGGCTGACGGTCGCCGGCACCGTCTCGGGAACCGGCGGCGGCGACCGGGACGTCGTCCTCCAGGAGAACCCCTACCCGTTCACCGCCGGATTCCAGAGCGTCGGCAATGCGGCCGTGACCACAGCGACCGGGAGCTTCGCCTTCAACCTGCTGTCGCTCCCCGTGACGACCCAGTTCCAGGTCGTCAGCATCGGCGGGGGACAGGCCGTCGGGAGTCCGGTGACCACGGAAGACGTGTCGCTCGCCGTGACCACTCGAGTCAGCCGCCACAGGACCAGGCCGGGCTCGTACACGATCCGCTTCACCGGCGCGATCGCCCCGGCCGAAGTCGGCGCCCGGGTCGGCGTCGAGCGGCTCGTCGGCCGGACCTGGGAGTTCGTCGCGGGCGGCGGCGCGACGTCCGCCGGCGCGCAGAGCTCGGCCTATTCGGTGACGATCCACGCCCACCATGGTGGCTTCTACCGGGTCAGGGTCCTCCCGGTCGAGGGCGGCCACGTCACCGGCTATGGTCCGGGCACACTGGTCCGCCTCGCCGGCGTCGTCTGAAGCCGGCCGAAACGCCGGCCGCGGCCCGGTCGGCTCGCGATCGTGAGCCGACCTCGGCGCCGAGACCAGCGCTCCGAAAGATGATCCGCTAGGCCACCCCGGCCGTCGCCCGCCGCGGCATCAGCGTCTCCCGGGCGATCACCATCCGCTGGATCTGGGCGGTCCCCTCGTACAGCTGCATGATCTTCGCGTCACGCATCAGCTTCTCGACCTTGTACTCCTTGATGAACCCGTAGCCCCCGTAGACCTGGACCGCGTCGGTCGTGACCTTCATCGCCGTGTCCGCCGCGAACCGCTTCGCGTGGGACGACAGCAGCGTGTTCGGCTTGCCCTGGTCGAGCAGGACCGCCGACTTCCAGCACAGCAGACGCGACGCCTCGATCTCGGTCGCCATGTCCGCGATGATGAACTGGATCGCCTGGTGCGCGGCGATCGGCACGCCGAACTGGACGCGCTCCTTCGAGTACTGGCAGGCGAACTCGAACGCCGCACGCGCGATCCCGATCGCCATCCCGGCAACCCCCGGCCGCGTCCGGTCGAGCGTCATCATCGCGATCTTGAAGCCCTTGTTCTCCTCGCCGATCAGGTGATCCAGGGGGATCTCGACGTCGGGGAAGGTCACGGTCGCCGTGTTCGACGCCCGCTGACCCATCTTGTCCTCCTTCTTGTCGACGATCACGCCCGCGTCACGCGGGACGACGAAGCACGAGATGCCCCGGTGGCCGGCGTCGGGGTCGGTCTTCGCGTAGACCGTGTAGTAGTTAGCGTAGCTCCCGTTCGTGATGAAGCACTTCGACCCGCTGATCACCCACTTGTCGCCCCGCTTGACCGCCCGCGTCTTCATCGACGCGACGTCCGACCCGGCATCCGGCTCGGTCAGGCAGAACGACGCCAGCAGTGGGGCCTCGGTCAGCCGTCCGAGGTACTCCTTCTTGAGCTCCTCGGATCCCGCCAGGATCAGCGGGGCCGTGGCCAGTCCGTTGCAGCCGACCGACGTCTGGATCCCCGAGCAGCCCCACGACAGCTCCTCCTCGATCAGCGCGCCGTCGAGGTAGCCGATCCCCGGTCCACCGTACTCCTCGGGGATGTGGTTGTTCATCAGACCGAGCTCCCACGCCTGCTCGATGATCTTCTCCGGCCACTGGCCGTCCTTGTCGTACTCCCAGGCGACTGGGCGGATCTCCTTCTCCGCGAAGTCGTGCGCAAGCTCGCGCAGGCTCTTCTGTTCATCGGTCAGCGTGAAATCGACCACGGTCTGATGTCTCCTAAAGGTCGGGCGAGTAGCGGCTGCGGTGCTAGGCAATCATCGGCAGATTGACTGGTCAGTCAACGGAAATCTCGTCTAAGGATAAACGACCGAGGGTTCGGCTCTCCCACACCCGGGATCCGTTCTTTCCGCGGCCGCGTCGAGACATCCCAGCCGGATGGGTGCCACCGGTAGAATGGCCGGAATGGACACCCGCCGCTTCGGCAAGACCGACCTCGAGACCTCGGCCGTCGGCTTCGGGACATGGGCCCTCGGCTCGGACTGGTGGGGCGATCACGAGGATCCGGATCGCCTGATCGCACGCGCCCTCGACCTGGGGATCACCTTCTTCGACACCGGCGACACCTACGGCCAGGGGCTCAACGAGGAGCTCGTCGGCGCCGGTCTCGCCAAGTCCGGAGTAGCCAGGGACCGGATCCAGCTGTCGACGAAGTTCGGGTACCTGCTCGACAGCGAGCGGACCGACCACGGCGAATCCGAGCGGCCGCACGACTGGTCGCCTGCCCACACGCGTCGAGCGCTCGACGCCAGCCTCCACCGGCTCGGGACGGATTACGTCGACCTCTACCAGCTCCACAACCCACGGATGGACGCAATCGAGGACGACGAGCTGTTCGCGTGTCTCGACGACCTCAAGTCCGAAGGGAAGATCCGCCACTACGGCATCGCCCTCGGCCCGAAGATCGGCTGGCGCGACGAGGGCGTCGAGGCCCTGCGGTCGCGGACGATCACCTCGCTGCAGACCGTCTACAACATGCTCGAGCAGGAGCCGGGTGCCGAGTTCCTCGAGCTCGGCGAGTCCCGCGGCGTCGGGATCATCGCCCGGGTACCCACGTCGAGCGGCCTGCTCGAGGGCCATCTCACGCCGGACCACACCTTCGAAGGCAACGACCATCGCCGCCACCGGCCGCGGTCGTGGCTGATCGACGGCCTCAAGAAGGTCGACCGGATGGCCTTCCTGACGCGTGACGGCGAGCGGACGCTCGCCCAGGTCGCCTACGGCTACATCCTCAGCCAGCCGGCGATCGCCACGGTCGTCCACACCGTCAACACGTGTGCCCAACTCGACGAGTGGGGCCGGGCAACCGACGTTCCGCCGCTCGACGAGGACGAGCTCGCCGCGTTCGACGAGCTCTACGGCTCGGGCTTCGGGATGCTCGAGCCGTCCGGCCGCTCGCCGGGCCAATCAGCCGCCTGATGCGCCGGCGACACCGACTGCCGGGCCGCCCCAACCGGCGGTCGAAGCTCGACGCGGCGCCGGTGGTCGGATGATCGACGTCGCGCTCAAGTCCAACGACCTCCGCCCGGCCCAGGTCACGGTCGTGATCGACGTCCTCCGGGCGACATCGACGGTCGCCCAGGCGCTCGACGGCGGCTACGCACGCGTGCTGTGCACATCGACGCTCGACCAGGGACTCGCGCTCCGGGCCCCGGGCCGCGTCCTCGCCGGCGAGTACCGCTGCCTCCCGCCGGACGGGTTCGAACTCGGCAACTCGCCGTCCGGCGTGGCCACGGCCACAGGCGTCGAGCTCGTACTCTGCACGACCAACGGCGCCCCGGCGATCGTCGCGGCGGCCGCCGCGTCCGACGAGGTTCTGCTCGGCAGCCTGCTGAACCTCGACGCCCTGGTCGACCGCCTCCGGGCCGACGATCGGGCCGACGACCTCCTGCTGGTCTGTGCGGGCACGAACGGCCGGCTCGCGATCGAGGACATCTACGTCGCCGGCCGGATCGTCGCCGAGTTGGGCGGACCGGCGACCGACGCGGCGCGGACGGCCGAGCTCGTCGCGACGGCGACGACCTCGACGACCGAGCTCTTCGAGAACAGCATGAACGGCAAGGTCCTGGTCGACGTCGGCCTGACCGAGGACATCGCCTGGTGCATCCGGGAGAGCGTCCTCCAAGTCGTACCCAGAGTCGCCGCGGCGACCACGTCGGTCGCGACGATCACCGCCTAGCTACCTCGACCGCCCGACGTCCGGGCACGCTAGTCTCACGGAAGGGCCTGCGTTTCACTGTTCCGCTCAGGCCCCAACGTCCGCCCGCCCGGCTCACCCCGCGGCGGCCGGGCCACGCCACTCATAGAGAAAGCGCGAAGTATTCGCCCGAACTATTGAGTATTTTTTCATGGACCTAAGGTCCATACTGGCTTTATCAGATCATTGCGCAAAGGAAAGTGAGACTCCACTGATGAGCGAAGGCAACGGCGCTCCGCCGAAGAAGGACCGCTGGACATCTGGGGTGACGCCATACGCCGAGATGGGGTATTGGGACGCCGACTACGAGCCCAAGGAAACAGACGTGCTGTGCGCCTTCCGGATCACTCCGCAGCCCGGAGTGGACGAGATCGAGGCAGCCGCCGCCGTCGCCGGTGAGTCGTCGACCGCGACGTGGACCGTCGTCTGGACCGACCGCCTGACCCCATACCAGCACTACCAGGCCAAGGCTTACTCCGTGGAGCCGGTTCCCGGCATCGAAGGTCAGTTCATCGCGAAGATCGCCTACGACATCGACCTCTTCGAAGAGGGCTCGATCGCCAACCTGACGTCGTCGATCATCGGCAACGTGTTCGGCTTCAAGGCGCTCAAGGCGCTCCGCCTCGAGGACATGCGGATCCCCGTCGCTTACCTCAAGTCGTTCCCGGGTCCGCCCCACGGCATCGTGATGGAGCGCGAGTACCTCGACAAGTTCGGCCGCCCGCTGCTCGGCGCGACCGTCAAGCCGAAGCTCGGCCTGTCGGCCAAGAACTACGCCCGCGTCGTCTACGAGGCGCTCCGCGGCGGCCTCGACTTCACCAAGGACGACGAGAACATCAACTCCCAGCCGTTCATGCGCTGGCGTGACCGCTACTGCTTCGCGATCGAGGCCGTCGAGCGGGCTTCGGCCGCGTCCGGCGAGGTCAAGGGTCACTACATGAACGTGACCGCCGCGACGATGGAGGACATGTACGAGCGGGCCGAGTTCGCCAAGGAGCTCGGCTCCGTGATCATCATGATGGACCTCACCGTCGGCTACACGGCGATGAGCTCGATGTCGAAGTGGGCCCGCGCGAACGGCATGATCCTCCACCTCCACCGGGCGGGTCACGGGACCTACACGCGCCAGAAGACGCACGGCGTCAGCTTCCGCGTGATCGCCAAGTGGTGCCGGATGCTCGGCGTCGACCACATCCACGCGGGTACGGTCGTCGGCAAGCTCGAAGGCGACCCGAACATGATCAAGGGCTACTACGACGTGCTGCGCCAGCGCTACAACGTCGCCAACCCCGAGACCGGGATCTACTTCGACCAGGACTGGGCCTCGCTGGCCGGCGTCATGCCGGTTGCGTCAGGCGGAATCCACGCCGGCCAGATGCACCAGCTGCTCGAGTACCTCGGCGAGGACGTCGTCCTCCAGTTCGGCGGCGGGACGATCGGCCACCCGATGGGTATCGCCGCCGGCGCTACCGCCAACCGGGTCGCCGTCGAAGCGATCGTCGCCGCGCGCAACGAGGGCAAGGACTACTTCAACGAGGGTCCGGACATCCTCATCGAGGCGGCCAAGGGCTGCCCCGAGCTCGACGCGGCACTCGATGTCTGGAAGGACATCACGTTCAACTACGCGTCGACGGATACACCCGACTACGTCCCCACCGTCACCCCGGCCGGCTGAAACGGAGCCAATGAGATGAGAGTTACACAGGGCACATTCAGCTACCTCCCGGATTTCTCCGACGAGCGGCTGACAATGCACATCAAGTACGCGATCGGGCAGGGCTGGGCGATGATGGTCGAGCACACCGACGACCCGCATCCCCGCAACTCGCTCTGGGAGATGTGGGAGCAGCCGCGGTTCGACGTCGAGGCCGACGACGCGCATCTCGTGCTCGACGACATCAACGCCTGCCGCGCGGCGTATCCGGCCCGCTACATCAAGCTGGTCGCCTATGACAGCACGAGGGGGCGGCAGACAACCGGCCTCAGCATCATCGTCAACCGACCGGAGCACGAGCCGGGCTTCCGCCTCGACCGGCAGGAGTCGAACGACCGGACGGTGCGCTACACGCTGCACTCCTACGCCACCGAGCAGCCCGTCGGCTACCGCTACGGGGCGGACGGCGTCGAGAAGGAAGAGCGCATGACCGCGAAGGACAGCGGCGAGTGACCACCGAGCAGAGCCGTAGCGGTGCCCCGGAGGACAACGGGGCACCGCTCAAGGTCGAGGACGTACTAGCCGAGTCGAACGTCAGCCAGGTACTCGAGGAGCTCGACGAGAAGCTCGTCGCGCTGGCCCCCGTCAAGGAGCGGATCGCGGAGATCGCTGCCCTGCTCGTGATCGACCGTCTCCGGACGGCCGTTGGGCTCACCTCCCAGCGGCCGTCTCTGCACATGTCGTTCACCGGCGAGCCCGGTACCGGCAAGACGACGGTCGCCCTGGAGATCGCCAAGATCCTCCACGGGCTGGGCTACATCGAGAAGAACCAGGTTGTCGCCGTCACCCGCGACGACCTCGTCGGCCAGTACGTCGGCCACACGGCGCCGAAGACGACGGCCGTGATCAAGCGGGCCCGGGGCGGTGTCCTCTTCATCGACGAGGCCTACTTCCTGTTCCGCCCGGAGAACGAGCGCGACTACGGGGCCGAGGCGATCGAGGTCCTGCTGACGGCGATGGAGAACGAGCGCGACACGCTCGTCGTCGTGCTCGCCGGCTACCACGACCGGATGGAGCAGTTCTTCCGCAGCAACCCGGGGATGGGTTCGCGCGTCGCCCACCACATCGACTTCCCCAACTACACACGTGACGAGCTGATGGACATCGCCCGCCTGATGCTCAAGCAGGCCTCCTACACGATGACACCCGACGCCGAGGAAGCGCTCTCCAACTACATCGAGTTGCGCATGAAGCGGCCGCGCTTCTCGAACGCCCGGAGCATTCGCAACGCCCTCGAACGCGCACGGCTGCGACAGGCCAAGCGGATCTTCGACCAGGGCGGCCAGCCCACCCGCGAGGACTTGATGAGGATCGAAGCTGACGATATCCTGGCCAGTCGGGTATTTGGCGACGACGGCGAAGGTGAGGCACAATCAATGACCGATTCAGAGCTCGACGCGGCTGTGGCCGCGGGCAAGGCCGGGGACTGACCCGTGCCGCGTCCCGTGATCCTGGGAGTCGTGGGCGACTCCGCCACAGGAAAGACGACCATCACGCGCGGTCTGGTACGGGTTCTCGGCGAGGACGCCGTGACCCACGTCTGCACCGACGACTACCACAAGTACGACCGCAAGGCCCGGGCCGAGAACGGCATGACGCCGCTCAACCCGGATTGCAACTACCTCGACATCATCGCCCAGGATCTCGCGCACTTCCGCAAGGGCGAGCCGATCCTCAAGCCGACCTATCTCCACGCGGACGGGACATTCGGAGCGCCGAAGTATGTCGTGCCCGGCCGTTTCGCCGTGATCGAGGGTCTGCTCGGCTACCACACCGGCCCGCTCCGCGACGCCTGCGACGTCCGCGTCTACCTTGCCCCGCCGGAGGAGCTCCGTCGGCACTGGAAGGTCCAGCGCGACTGCTCCCGCCGGGGCTACACGACCGATGAGGTCCTCGCGGAGCTCGACCGTCGTGAGCACGACTCGGCGTCGTTCATCCGCCCGCAGCGCCGGCACGCCGACATCGTGATCTCGTTCGTCCCCCACGCCGACGAGAGCGGCGACCCGGATCACCTCGACGCCGAGCTGACCCTGCGGGACGGGCTGGTCCACCCGGACCTGTCTCCCGTGATCGACGCCGACAGTCCGATCGGCATCGAGACCCGTCTCGGTGAGCGGTTTCTCCGGATTCCCGGGAACCTCGAGGCGACCCAGGGCGCCCGCATCGAAGAGGCGATCTGGGACCGGATGCACTTCGCGAGCCACCTGCGCACGCAGCGCCTCGGCGAGTTCACGGTCGGAACCGACCTGCACCGCTCCGAGTCGCTGGCCTTGGTGCAGCTCTTGATCCTCTACCACATGGCGACCGCAAAGGCCGCCATCGCCCTTGGTGGTGACGGTGGCCGCAGCCGCCAGGAGTCACCGCCGGCCAACGTCACTCCCGAGCCGGAGGCAGCGACCGCATGAGCGATACCACGACGAGCGAGCAGCTCGCAGAGACCATCAAACATCTGCTGGCCCCGCCGCGGGGGATCCTCGCGGCTGATGAGAGCATCGGCACGATGTCCAGTCGGCTGGAGAAGGCCGGAGTTCCTCCGACCAAGGAGATGCGGGCCGCCTACCGCGAGGTCCTTGGCACCGCGCCGGGCCTCGGTGAGACGGTCAGCGGAATCATCCTCTTCGACGAGACGATCCGCCAGGTACTGGCCGACGGGACCGCGTTCCCGGAGGCGCTCGCCGCCGGCGGCGTCGCGCCGGGGATCAAGGTCGACACCGGCGCCAAGCCGCTGGTCTCCGCGCCCGGCGAAACGGTCACCGAAGGACTCGACGGGCTGCGCGAGCGGCTGGCCGAGTACAGGGAGATGGGCGCGAAGTTCGCGAAGTTCCGCGCGGTGATCCACATCGGCGACGGCCTGCCGACGGACTACGCGATCGCGGTCAACGCCCACGCCCTCGCCAGGTACGCGGCGCTCTGCCAGGAGGCCGGGATCGTCCCGATCGTCGAGCCCGAGGTCCTGATGGACGGCGACAACACGATCGAGCGCTGCGAAGAGGTCACGACGGCCACGCTTCGCAAGGTCTTCGCCGAGCTCCAGGCCCAGAGAGTCTCGCTCGAGCTGATGCTGCTCAAGCCGAACATGGTCGTCTCCGGCAAGAAGTGCCCGGTTCAGGCATCGGTCGAAGACGTCGCCGAGGCGACGGTTCGCTGCTTCCGCCGGGTGGTTCCGGCTGCCGTCCCGGGAATCGTCTTCCTGTCGGGCGGGCAGTCCCCCGAGCTGGCCAGCGCCCACCTCAACGCGATCAACAAGCTCGGCCCCCAGCCGTGGCGGCTGAGCTTCTCCTTCGGCCGTGCGCTCGTCGACCCGGCCCTGGCCGCGTGGGTCGGCGACGACGCCAACCGCGCGATCGCCCAGGAGGCGCTACTCGACCGGACCCGGGCCAACGCCGACGCGAGCATCGGCGAGCTCGCGGAATCGCTCGTCGCCTGAGGTTCGGGCTCAGACCACGACGAGTCACTCGCCGGCCGGACGTCTGAGTCGCGTCGGCGAGGGCGTGCGCCGTCTGCGCGCAAGTCAGGGCTGGCGCGCCTCTCGCCGGTGGCCGGACCTTTCCCGGGGCCGTCCAACCCGTGCGGTCGTCGGGTCGCACGGCCCGACCGACGGCCACGTCCTATTCGTACAAGTTATATTTCGATGAGTGGCAATCACGCTCACGCAGTTGCGGAGCTTCCTTGCTGTCGTGCGCGAGGGCTCGACGGCCGCCGCGGCTGACCGCCTGTTCGTCACCCAGCCGTCGATCTCCGCCGCCGTCTCCGCCCTTTCGGAGGAGCTCGGCGTCAAGCTGACCGAGCGGATCGGCCGTGGCGTCCGGCCGAGTCCGGCCGGCGAGGCCTTCACCGACTACGCGGCCGACGTGATCGGACTGCTCGAGCAGGGACGACGAGCCGCGCTCGAGGCCGCCGGCGTCGCCGACCGGGAGCTGCGCATCGCGGCGGTGACCACGGCCGCCGAGTATCTCGTTCCGACCCTGATGCAGGCCTTCCGTGAACGCCACCCGTCGATCATGCTGACGCTCGACGTCGGCAACCGCGATCGGGTCCTGCGCCAGCTGCTCGATCACGACGTCGACATCGCGATCGGCGGCCGGCCGCCAGGCGGCGACCGCCTGACCGGGGCGGCGTTCATGGTCAACGAGATCGCCCTGATCGCCCGTCCCGACAACCCCTTGGTCGGCGGTGACGCGGTCACCGGCGAGCAGCTCGGCGCGTGCACGTGGCTGCTGCGTGAGGAGGGGTCGGGCACCCGGGCGATGACCGAGCACTACCTCGAGGCCCACGGTCTCAGACCACGCGTGCTGACGCTCGGATCCAACGGCGCGATCAAGCACGCCGCTCGTGCCGGGCTCGGCATCTCACTCCAGTCGAGGCTGGCGATCGAGCTCGAGTTGGAGGCCGGCGTCCTGCGGACCGTCCCCGTGACGACCCCCCTTCCCCAGCGCGACTGGTACGTCCTGCGCGCAGCGGTCGGCCCCCGCCGACCACATGTCGACGGGTTCATGTCGTTCGTCGCCGGCAGCGAAGCCCAGGCCGTCCTGCGGGACTACCGCAAGACGTCCTGGTGATCTGAGCTGAGCTGCCTTCAGCGGCCGGCTGCGGCCGCGAGCTCGCGGGCCGGCGCGGCGGCCCGGTCAGGATTGACGAGCGTGACCGGCAGCCCGAGCGCTCCGATCTTGCTCGGGAGATCCAGCTTCAGCCACCGGGAGACCCGGCGTGGGAGGGTCGAGACGATGATCTCGTCGTAGTCGGCCCTGTGGACGGCGTCGGCCACGGCGCCCAGCGGGTCGTGGCTGCCGACCTCTCCGGTGACCTCGGTTCCCGCGGCCTCGCTCAGAAGCGGGAGCGCCTGTGCGAGGCGAGCAGTCGCCTCGTCCCGACCGTTGTCCTCGGGGTCGACGACTCGGTGGAGACCGTGCGGCGATGCCGGCATGACGAGGTGGTAGTCAGCCTGGCCGATAGCCGACCGGCGGCGGATCTCGCTGAGCAGGGGCTCGGTGGCCGCCGTCCGATTCGCTACGACAAGTACACGGTTTCTCTTCTCCACTGGTTCCTCCGCTCGGTCCTGCTTGCCTGGGCCGGCACCGATGCGCCCCCGGGAGGGTCGCCCGTGCCTGAAAGCCGGGTGAAACGAGTGCACCCGGCTTGTAGCAAACCGTACAAGTCTCCGGACAAATAGGGAAATACAGATTTGCTTTCTTATTCGGCGGATCATTTGAAGTTTCTACGGGAGTCCACGTCCCGCCGGCTGACCGAGTCCGGCACATCGCTCGGCCGCCGGGCGGCGCGCCCGGCTCAGCTCAGGCGAGCAGGGCGGCGGCGATCGCGGCCTGGCCGAAGGAGATCCCTCCGTCACCGGGCGGGAGCTGACGCGGCAGCAGGCAGCGGAAGCCGGCCAGCTCGTCGATCGTCCGCTCGGTCAGCAGGCGGTTCTGGAAGCAACCCCCCGACAGGACGACCGTATCGAGCCCGGTGGCGATCACGGCGAGGGCCGTTCCCCGGGCGACCGCGTTGTGGAAGCGGGCCGCGACGATAGGAATCGAGACTCCGCGGGAGACGTCGCGACGGACATCGAGGATCAGCTGCCTGGCGTCGAGGTCTCCGGCCAGGGGATATCCCCCCCGCTCCTGGTGATCGGCGATCGCCTCGAGCTCGATCGCCGCCTGGCCCTCGAAGCTGACGACCGCACGGATGCCGCAGAGGGCGGCAACCGCGTCGAAGAGCCGGCCCATGCTCGACGTCCGCCCGGCCGTCCTGGCCAACCCGGCCACCGCCGCCCAGCGCTTCGGGTCCACCCGGCCGGCGAGCGACGACGGCAGCGGCGGCTCACCGCCGAGCGCGTCCGCCAGCCAGGAGCAGGCCATCCTCCACGGCTCGGCTGCCGCCCGGTCGCCGCCGGGGAGGGCAACCGGCCGGAGGTGGCCGGCCCGCTCGAAGCCGGTCAGGCCGCCGACGAGAATCTCCCCGCCCCAGACCGTACCGTCGGCGCCGTATCCGGCCCCGTCGTAGATCGCCCCGACCGCCGGCCCGGTCTCCCCGTGCTCGGCCAGAGCGGCCGCCAGGTGAGCGTGGTGGTGCTGGATCGCAAACGTCGTCGGATCGTCGACGTCGGACACGAAGTGGTCGGTTGCCTCGCGAGTCGAGAGGTAGTCGGGATGCAGGTCGTGGGCGACGACCTCCGGGCTGACGGCGAACAGCCGCTCGAAATGGGCGACGCCCTCCCGGAACGAGGACAGTGTCTCCCAGTTCTTGAGGTCACCGATGTGGTGGGAGACCCAGGCTCGGTCGTCCTTCGCCAGGCAGAACGTGCTCTTCAGCTCGGCCCCGCACGCCAGCAGCGGCTGGGCGGCCGCGACGGGGAGGGTCAGGGCGGATGGGACGTAGCCGCGGGACCGGCGGATCATCAGGCCGGCACGAACGACCGAGTCGTCGGTCCGCGTGTGGATCGGCCGGTCGTGGGTCAGAAAGTGGTCGGCAATCGTCCCAAGTCGGTCGACGGCATCCTCGTCGCGGAAGGCGATCGGCTCGTCCGAGACGTTCCCACTCGTCATCACGAGGTCCCGATCGGCCACCAGGAGGTGATGGAGCGGCGAGTACGGGAGCATCAACCCGAGATCCGGCGAAGCCGGCGCGACCGACTCGGCGACCGGCGCCCCCGGCCGGCGACGGGCGATCACGATCGGCCGCGACCGCTGGGTCAGGAGCTCCTCCTCGACCGGCGAGACGAAAGCCAGCCGGCGGGCCGCGTCGACGCCCGAGACCATCAGGGCGAACGGCTTCTCCTCCCGGTGCTTGCGTCCCCGCAGGCCGGCGACCGCCGGCTCGTGGTCGGCCCGGCAGGCGAGGTGATAGCCGCCGAGCCCCTTGATCGCGAGGATCCTCCCCGCGTCCAGCGCGGCCAGGGCGGCGTCCAGAGCCGCCTGCGCCCGCGGCGGAGCGCCGGCCGGCGGCCGGCTTGCGGCCGGGGCCGGGGCCGGCTCGCTCGTCGCAGCGTCGAGGAAGACGAGCTGCGGCCCGCAGACGGGACAGGCGTTCGGCTGGGCGTGGAAGCGCCGGTCGAGTGGATCCTCGTACTCGGCCTGACAGAGCTCGCACATCTTGAAGCGAGACATCGTCGTCAGCGGCCGATCGTAGGGCACGCCCTGGACGATCGTGAACCGGGGACCGCAGTTCGTGCAGTTCGTGAACGGGTATCCGTAGCGCCGGTCGTCCGGGTCGGTCAGCTCGGCCAGACAGTCGTCACAGGTCGTCATGTCCGGCGAGACCGGCGCGACCTGCTGATCCGGCTGACCGCCGGACCGACTCATGACGATCCGGAAACCGTCCTCCCCGGTCGGCGGGATGGCCGACCTCTCGACCCGCTCGATTCGGGCGAGTGGGGGCGCCTCGGAGCTAAGGCGCTCGACGAAGTCGTCCAGCCCCGCCGCGGCGCCTTCGACCTCGACCAGGACGCCGGAGGTGTCGTTGAGAACGAACCCGTCGAGGCCGAGCTCGTGGGCCAGGCGATAGACGTGCGGCCGGAAGCCGACTCCCTGGACCGTCCCGGCCACGCGGATCCGGACCCGGCCGGCCGGCGTCAGGATCTGGTCTGCCGCAGCGCGGGGAACCTCGGCCGGCGTGATCTGGTCAGCCGGGGAGACCCGGCTAGCCGACGAGTTCCCGGAGCGCGTGCCAGGCACTCGCCTGCGCCTCCTGGATCCGCGGAATGTGCTGGGACCGGGTGACGATGACGTGGTCGGCGAGCTTCTGGTCGGCGATCTTCCCGCCGTCGTACCCAACCATCGCGACGGTCGTGACGCCGCGCTTGCGGGCCTCGATCAGCGCCTCGATCACGTTCTCGGAGTTCCCGCTCGTCGAGAAGCTCAAGACGACGTCCTGGGCCCGGGCGTGGGCGATCACCTGCCGCGAGAAGACCGCCCCGACACCGATGTCGTTGGCGATCGCCGTGATGATCGACGCATCGTCTGAGAGGTCGAGCGCCGGATGCGGGGTCAGGCCGTTGGGCGGGAAGGACGTGTCGGCGACCGCGTCCATCGCGTCGGTGCACGAACCCCCGTTCCCGAAACTCAAGAGCCTACCGCCCTTCTCGAAGCTCGCCCGCATGGCCGCCGCCGCCGCTGTGAGAGCGTCCTCGTTGTCGGCCAGCGTCTGCGTCCGCAGGGCCGAGATCTCCTCGGACTTCATCAGGACCGACGCGGCGACGTCGCCGACGACGGCTTCCGGATCGCGGGCCCGTTCACCCAGCATCGGGTAGAGCCAGGCCGCCGGGCCGCCATCCTGGGCAGCCCCGCCCTGACGTCCTCGGTGCTCGAAGAAGACATGGACCAACTCCCAGAGCAGGTGGTAGTGGGTCTCGATCAGCTCCTGGGCGACGAACGGGTCGTCGCAGCCGGGGTCGAAGTCCCACTCGGCCCCGCTGCCCCCGTAGCCGATCCCGAGATACACGGGCTTGGAGTCGTCGGTCGTCCAACCACACGAGTCGTCAAACGCGATCACCATGTCGTCCGGCTCGGCCAGAAGGCCCAGCTGCTGCGGTTCGTGGGTCACCGCGAGCGCCGGCAGGGCCCGCTTGCCGACGATCACCGGGTGGACGAACTCGACCGCGACGTGACGGGCGTCCGAGCGGGCCTGAGGCGAGCAGCCGACCGCGATCAGGCGGCCGCCGCGCGCGAACCGATCGGACATCGCGTGGCAGAGCCGCGCGATTCGCTCGGCCTCGGTTGTGAAGAAGCGCTCGCCCGCGGCGACGGCAGGCGCGGTCTTCATGCCGGTGCCGGCGCTCCCGCGGCGACCTGGGTCAGCCAGTCGCGGAACTGGTCGACCCCTTCGCCGGTCTTCGCGCTGACGAGCAGCTTCGGGACATCCGGGTGGACGGCGTCGATGTTGTAGAGCAGCTTGTCGAGGTCATAGTCCAGATGCTCGAGGAGGTCGATCTTGTTCACGACGACCAGCTCGCACGCCCGGAACATCAAGGGGTACTTGAGCGGCTTCTCCTCGCCCTCGGTCACCGAGCAGATCATCGCCCGGGTGTCCTCGCCGACCTTGAACTCCGCCGGGCAGACGAGGTTGCCGACGTTCTCGATGATCAGGAGGTCGAGATCATCGAGCGAGAACGCCGGCAGGGCCGAGCGGACCATGTTCGCGTCGAGGTGACACTCGCCCCCGAAGCCGCCGTCGGTGTTCAGCTGAACGACGGGAATGTGCATTGCGGCGATCCGGTCGGCATCCGCGCTTCCCTGGACGTCGCCCTCGAGCACGCCGACCCGCAGGTCGAGTCCGCCGAGCGTCGCCTCGAGCAGCGTCGTCTTTCCGGCGCCCGGGGCGCTCATCAGGTTGACGACGCTGACGCCCGAGCGGTCGAAATCGCTGCGGTTCGCCCGTGCGATCGTGTTGTTCGCGTCGAGTGCCTCCTCGACGATCTTCACCTTGGTGCGGTGCATGCGGCTTCCTCCTCGTCGATCTCGATCGAGTCGACTTCGAATTCCTCGCCGGCGATGATCGCGACGTCGGCGCTCTCGCAGTTGGGGCAGCGGAAGTGCGGGAGATCGGGCTCCCACTCCTCGCCGCAAGGGCGACACTTGAAACGGGTCTTGACGAGGATCACCTCGAGCTTCGCGCCTTCGCAGCAGGTGTCGCGAGCGACGAAACCGAGGTAGAACTCGAGCGAGTCGACGACGACCTGGCGCATACCGCCGGTCCTCAGGGTGATCAGCGTGACCTTCCGGTCGCCGGCGTGCTTGACGACCGTGTTGACGATCGCGCTGGCCAGGGACATCTCATGCATGCTGGAGGTCCTCGACCGTCGCCATCACCAAGTCGACGGCGTCCGCCGGTCCGACCGGCGACGCCTCGGCCTCCGATCCGGCCTCCGCCGGGGCCGCGGCACCGACCGTGAAGATCCGTCCCGGCCAGCCGCCGATGTACTTGATGAAGCGCAGGACCGTGTCCGCGTCCATCCCGTTGGGCTCGAGCTCCTGGCCGTCCTCGACGCCGCCGTCGACCGCCTGCTCGTCGACCTCGGCCACCGACAGCGCGCGGACGCCGCTCTCGCCGGCGTCGATGTCGATCAGGACGAGCGCGTCGTACCCGCGCATGACCTCGTAGGCGATACCGATCGCTCCGGTCCCGAAGTCAACGTTGGAGACACCGCTCGGAAGCTCCCGGGCCTCGATCAGGTCGGCGACCGCCGTCGCGTAGTCCTCCTCAGGCCGCCACGCCGGACCGATCGCCGCGATCAGGATCTGGCGCTCCGGGGCAACCGGCGTCTCGGTCTCCTGGAATGACCTTCCGTCCGGGCTGACGTTGACCGCGAGCTTGATCTTCTGGGTCTCACTCACAGGACCTCGACCTCGTCCTTGAAGAAGAACAGGTACCGGCCGGTCTCGCGGAGGATCTCCTGGGCCGCATCGTCGTCGACGGTGACCCCGAGATGGACCTTCCCGTCGTAGTCGACCATGATCCGCTCGAGCGTCGCCACTCGACCGTGGAGCATCTTGTCGTACGGGTCGCGGTCGACGCCCGGCTTGAGGACGATCTTGCCGCCAAGCTCGTAGACCACGCCGTCAACCTCGAGGCGCTGCTCGCCCGGAATCTCGACCGCACCGCCGGCGACCCGCGGG
>Ga0208480_1000152_pt1 | contig 27504 bp, 27 predicted proteins | sample NGESurshal092012_4_FD_184485 | JGI IMG/M metagenome (GOLD analysis project Ga0208480, IMG submission 184485) | Arctic peat soil microbial communities from Barrow, Alaska - NGEE Surface sample F53-1 shallow-092012 (SPAdes) | ecosystem: Environmental > Terrestrial > Soil > Wetlands > Peat ... | reverse complement strand
GATCAGGCCGATCTCGTCGATGTGGCCCATCACGACGAGGCGTCGCTGAGCCCCGTCGTCTGAGCCGGAAGCCGCAGGCGAAGCCTCCGAGGACAAAGCGTCTGCATGCGTGTTCTCGACATTCCCATTTGGGCGATGTCCCGAGCGCGCACGGGGGGCGACCCGTGCGGAGGGGGTGCCAACCACATCGGTCTGCACCTGCGCGCCGAAGGCCTGCGCCGCCGCGCTCCAAACCGCCGCAGGCGCTGTCTCATAGCCTGACGGTCCGCGCGCCGCCAGTAGCTCGCGAAGCGTCTGCGTAAAGCCGCTCACGCCGCGAGCAGCTGTCGCAGCACGTACTGGAGGATGCCCCGGTGGCGGAAGTAGTCGGCCTCCTTGGGCGTGTCGATGCGCACGGTTGCCTCGAACTCGACGTCGCCGGCACGCACTGTGCAAGCCTTCGGCAACTCACCCGCGTTCAGTGGCTCGGCGAAGCCGCTAACGCTGAACTGCTCGTGCCCGTCGATGCCAAGCGAGGCCGCCGACTCCCCGTCGGGGAACTGCAACGGCAGCACACCCATGCCGATCAGGTTGGAGCGGTGGATGCGCTCGAAGCTCTCGGCGAACACAGCCCGTACACCGAGCAGCTTCGTGCCCTTTGCGGCCCAGTCGCGAGAGGATCCGGAGCCGTACTCCTTGCCGCCAAGCACGACGAGCGGCACCCCTTCCTCGGCGTAGCGCATGGCCGCGTCGTAGATCGACATTTGCTCGCCGGGCGCCGCCCGGCCAGTGGCATCTCCTCCCCGCGCCCCGAGGTGAACCGTGACCCCACCCTCCGTGCCGGGAGCGAGCTGGTTGCGCAGGCGGATGTTGGCGAACGTGCCGCGCATCATCACCTCGTGGTTGCCGCGCCGCGAGCCGTAGGAGTTGAAATCGCGTGGGGCGACGCCATGCTCTTGCAGGTAGGCCCCGGCGGGACCGTCGCGCTTGATCGAGCCCGCGGGCGAGATGTGGTCGGTGGTGACGCTGTCGCCCAGCAGCGCGAGCACGCGCGCGCCCTCGATGTCCGTGAGCGGCTCTGGCTGCGCAGGCATGCCGTCGAAGTAGGGCGGCAGGCGCACATATGTGGAGTCCGGTTCCCAGGCGAAACGATCGCCCTCGGGCACCTGCAGCGAGTTCCAGCGCTCGTCGCCGGCAAACACCTCACCGTAGCTCTTGCGGAACATGTCGGAGTGGATGGCCCGCTCGATCGTCTCGGCTACCTCGCGCTCCGATGGCCAGATGTCACGCAGGTAGACATCCCGCCCCTGCGCGTCCCGGCCGAGCGGCTCACCGACGATGTCGATGTCCATCGTGCCGGCGAGCGCATATGCGACGACCAGCGGCGGCGAGGCCAGGTAGTTCATCTTCACGTCCGGGTTTATGCGCCCCTCGAAGTTGCGATTGCCGGACAGCACCGAGACGACCGCCAGGTCGCCCTTGTTCACAGCTGCGGACACCTCCTCGGGCAGTGGACCGGAGTTGCCGATGCAGGTCGTGCAGCCGTAGCCGACGAGGTCGAAGCCGAGCTGCTCGAGCGACTCGGTCAGACCGGCCTTGTCGAGGTATTCGGTGACGACCTTCGAGCCCGGGGCAAGCGAGGTCTTCACCCACGGCTTGCTCTGTAGCCCGCGCGCGAGCGCGTTGCGGGCGAGGATGCCGGCACCAACCATCACCGAAGGGTTGGAGGTGTTGGTGCAGCTGGTGATCGCGGCGATCACAACGTGGCCGTGATCGAGTGTCGTCTCGCGACCGTCTGCCAGCTTCAACGAAACGGCGCTCCCCCCCGGCGCGCGCGGGGCAACCACTTCGGCAACACCGCCAGCACCGCTCGCGACACTGCCCGCCTCCCCAGTCGCGCCCTGCGCGCCCGAGCCGTCGCCCTGCGCCGTGACGCTTGTCCCCGCGAGGGGGTGCGTCGCGCGCGCGCCGTCGCCATTGGCGGGCTCCTGCGAGGCCGTTGGGTCACTCGCCGGGAACGTCCCTCCCAGCGCGTCGTCATCGCCGTCTGACTCCGGCAGCACCCCCCGCAATGCCTCGCCGAAGGCGTGCTTGGCGTCGGTCAGCGAGACACGGTCCTGTGGACGCTTGGGGCCCGCGATGCTCGGCACGACCTCGCCCAAGTCCAGCTCGATCAGATCGGAATACGTCGGCTCCTCGGAGTGCTCGTCGTGCCACATCCTCTGCTCGCGCGCATAGGCCTCGACCAGCTCGATCCGCTCGCGCGTGCGCCCTGAGAGCTCTAGGTAGCGCAGAGTCTCCGCGTCGATCGGGAAGATCGCACAGGTCGAGCCGAACTCGGGGCTCATGTTGCCGATCGTGGCCCTGTCGGCGAGCGGCAACGTGGCGAGGCCCGCGCCATAGAACTCGACGAACATTCCCACGACGCCGCGCTCGCGCAGCATCTCGGTGACGGTCAGCACGAGGTCGGTGGCGGTCGCGCCCTCCGGCAGGGCGCCGTGCAGCTTGAAGCCGAGCACTTGCGGGATCAGCATCGGCATCGGCTGGCCGAGCATCGCCGCCTCGGCCTCGATGCCGCCCACGCCCCAGCCGAGTACCCCCAGCCCATTGACCATCGTTGTGTGCGAGTCGGTGCCGACGAGCGTGTCGGGATATGCCTGCACTGGAGCATCGTCAAATTGAGCAGCATTCCCCCCAGCCGGCACGCCCGCGCCGCCCGCCCGCATGCCCGCTCCGCCAGGCTCGGTAGAGAACACGACGCGTGCGAGGTACTCGAGGTTGACCTGGTGCACGATGCCAGTGTCCGGCGGGACCACGGCGAAGTCGTCGAAGGCGGCCTGACCCCAGCGTAGGAACGAGTAGCGCTCCTGGTTGCGCTCGAACTCGCGCTCGGCGTTGAAGCTGAAAGCGTCGCGCGTGCCGAAAGCGTCGACTTGCACGGAATGGTCGATCACAAGCTCGGCCGGCACGAGCGGATTGATCTTGGACGGATCGCCGCCCATCTGCGCCATCGCGTCACGCATCGCGGCGAGGTCGACGACGGCTGGGACGCCGGTGAAGTCCTGCATCAAGACACGCGCCGGCGTGAAGGCGATCTCCTTGGAAGGTCTTGCCTTGGCGTCCCAGGACGCGAGCGCCTCGATGTCGGCGGCGTCCACCGACCCGTTGCCCTCGGTGCGCAGCAGATTCTCGAGCAATACCTTCAGCGAGAAAGGCAGGCGGGCGACGTCGAAGCGCTGCTGGAGCGCGTCGAGGCGATAGACCTCGTACTCGCCGCCGGCGACATCGAGCGTGGCGCGGGCGCCGAAGCTGTTCTCGGGCGCCGAGCTCAACGGACAGCCGGGCCGGGCTCGTTGGGCGCACAGGAGATCGCGCCTGTGACGCTGCCCTTGCCGTCGCGCTTGCCCTGCAAGAGCGCCGCGTCACACACCTCGAGCAGGTCCGCCTCGGTCATCGGCGCGCGCCATTCGGCGACGCCCATCGACGCGGACACCCCGCGCGAGCCGTCGGGGAACAGCACCCGGCGCATGCGCGCCAAGGCACGACCGGCGGCGGCGACCGCGCTGTTCAGGTCGGCATTTGGCAGGATCACCACGAACTCGTCGCCGCCGTAGCGGGCCACGCGGTCGAAGGCGCGGAACTCGCCCATCAGGGCCTGGGCTGCCTGACGCAGGATCGAATCGCCCGCCTGATGGCCGTAACGGTCGTTGACGAGCTTGAAATCGTCCAGATCGACGATCACGCACGAAAGCGGGCCGCCGCTGCGCTGTACGCGACCGATCTCCTCATGCAGGCGACGGCGCATGGCGCGGTGGTTGAGGCAGCCCGCCACCGAGTCGGTGCCGGCCTCCGCCCGGGCGCGCACGAGCGCAAGCACCGTCGCCGCCTGGTCGATGAGCGTTGCCGCCTGCTCGATCGAGCTTCCCTGGAAGGGCTCGAGCTCGCGCCTGACGAGCACGACGACGACCTCGACCTGGCCGCCGACAGTCAGCGGCGCGAGCAGCGCGCAGCCGGCGGCGTCTGCCCGCGGCGGCGCGGTCACCGACAGGCGCGGAACGCTGGCGCTCAGCTCGCTCGAGCCGACGGCGAGGAAGCTGCGTCCCGTGCTAGCCACCCAGCTGACCCCGGGCGGGCGCTCGGAGTGCGGTTGCAAGTAGCTGAGCTGCCCGTCGCCCGCGTGCATGTAGACGACTACGAGCTCGTCCTCGGCCGGCGCGCCGAGATGGTGGATATGGACCTCCTCGGCTCCCAGCGTCGCGATCAGCTCGCGTGCAAGGCCCGAGAAGAGCGCATCCGCGTCCTCGACCGCGTCGGCAAGCGATGTGAGACGTCGGATCCCGGCGAGCACAGGAGCCAGCTCGCCCTCCAGTGCGTTGCCTTCGACCGATGCGATTGCCATACGCTCAATCTACCGAGATGACGCGACGGTTCGCGTCCAGCAAGACAATTCTTGCGCCCGCGTCGCCCTCGCCCTCGCCCTCGCCCTCGCCCTCGCCCTCGCCCAGCTATCTGAACAAAAGCGTCACCGACGCCGAGGACTTCGGAATTTTCTTGGCCTTTGGGGCAAAGCCCAGGCGTACGTGCAGCCTCACGCCGTGACGGTGGTGGGCGAGTGCGCGCAGGCCGGCGCTCGACAGCGGTACTTCGATCGTCACGACCTTGGCTTTGCCGGGCCGCTTCAGACGCGTGCCCAGGTCTTTGCCGCTTGCGGTTACGCGACCGGCCGAGAAGACCTTCGCCTTGATGATCGCCTTGTGCCCGCGTATGCGGTGGGAGAGCACCGTGATCGGACAGTCGCCGACCGCGATCTTGGTGTTCTGGTTGATCACCTTGCCGTTTTGGGCGGTGATCGTCGTGGGCATGATCAGGGGCGACTTGCAAAGGTTGCCGTTCGCCGCCAGCACCGAGTCTTTGCCAGTCGGCAGCCGCACTTCGAAGCTCGACACCGGGACGTCGGGGATCGATGCGTAGTCGGAAGTCGTGACGCCTTTGGAGATGTTGGTGTTGCCGATCAGGATCACCGTCACGCCGTCACCCTGCAACACGAGGTCGAGGTCTGGGAACGATGCGCCGCCGTGGGAGACGAAGATCGCCGTCCCGGTGAGCTTCCCTGGGAGTACCGGTGTGGTGACGATGGCGCTGCCGACCTTCGACAGGGGCGGACAGCTGAGGGGACTGGCGTTGAAGGCGGCTTCAGGACAAGCGTTGTTGAGCGTGCTGATGCGCGAGGGCAGCAGTTTCGGCAACGTCACGAGCACCGACTTGATGTTGGCTTGCGTGCCGGCCGGATAGCCCACTTTGACGACCAGGATCGCGCCGTTCGCACGCGAGGTCTTGGCGTTGGTCGAGGCCGTCAGCTTCGGCGCAAACGCGAGCGCGCTGCAAGCCGTGGCCTGAAACGGGGTGGAAAGAGGTTGGGTCGTGCCGAAAGTCGAGGTGAGCGTTGTTTCCGTCTCGAGCGCCGCGCAGTTGGTGGGGTTGATCGCAAAGTTTGCGCGGTTCACGTTCACGTCGATCGAGCGCAGGCGTAGCGGCACGCCGCCGACGATCGTTGGCAGCTGGCTCGAGACGACGATGCGCGAAGTGATCGGTTCGACGTTGATGGCGGCCCGTGTGACGATCTTGCCGTAGTTGTAGGGGCCGATTTTTTCGGCCGGCACCACAACCGACAGGCCATATGGGGCGTTGCCGTAGGGGCCGGTCAGGTAGGCCGTGCCCGGGAGCGTGAGCAACGGCGAGCCGGAGCCGAGCGAAGCGCTCACTGTTCCGATCTGGCTCGCGGCCGTGCATTCGCCACGCTGCGCCTGCGGTTCAGCGCAAAGAGTCACCGCTGGGATCTTGCCGAGCAGGCCCGGGGGCAGGACGGTCGTCAGCTTCGAGAGGTACTGCTGGCCTTCGCCGCGGGAGAGGTTGAAGTTGAAGCTGGTGGCAGCGCCACCGGTCGTGGGGATGGTCGCAGCGCTTTGGCCCAGGGCGAACGGCAGCGACGAGGGACAGGCTGCGCCTTTGCCGTCGAGGTCGATCGGGAATGACATGAACGGTTCGGCGCCCGGGTTGCCGCTGTATGGGGTCAAGCTCGAGTTGGTCGTCGCCATGCCGCACACAAGCGGGTTGGCGAGCGGCATGTGCGGACCGTTCAACCTCAGGATGAAGTCGCTGAAGGGGACCTGCGGATTTTCGAGCACGGCGGTGGTCAGCCTGCCGGTGCTTGCATTGGCGCTTACGTGGCCTTCAAGGCGCACGGACACGCCGTAGCGGGGTCCCTCGGCATCGATGAAGATGCGGTACTCGTTGCCGGATTCAGGATTACTGCTGGCGGGCTGCCCGAGATAGACCGAGCCGATGAGTGATTTTGCCGGAAGATCCGGCGTTTCGATTGTGACTTCACCTATCTTCGAGCCGGGCGGGCATGTGACGGGGTTGGCGCTGCCCTTGCCGAACTGCGCATCGCTGCATGCTTCCAGGCCGCTTGCCGCTACGGCGGGGTTGAGCGTCATACCTTCAGGCAGCGTTATCCGCGCATCCTTGACGGTAGAGGAGTTGAGCGTCCCCGCGCTTTCGCTTTGAGGCACCTTGAGCTCCACCGTCGCAGCGTCCGGATGATCGGATTGGGTTTGTCCGGCGGGTGGGGTGAGGGCTAGCTCGGGCTTGAACGGGACTTCTTTGCAGCCGCCCACCTCCACCGCTTTTGGAGGACTGCCGGAGACTGTCTGATAGGCCAGGAACTGCCCCGGACTCTGGTAAAAATCGGCGTGAAGATAGGATGTTTGCGTGCCGCAGGTGCTCGGGAGCGTTAGGAACGTGCCATTCCCGGCAGTCCCTTCGAACTTCAGCCGCGACTTCACTACCGCGAGAGTCGTCGGTATTTCTTTGATGGTGAAGAACTCGTGATAGTCACCGGTTGGCACTCCGGCGTTTTCGCTGTTTTCGGCTTCGTGATACCAGCTGATGCCGCCAACGATCAGGACGTGAAGTTCAAGCAATGGCGGAACGCTGAGCTCGAAGCCGAACTCCGCCGGCACGCCCTGGGGCTGGACGATGTTATACATCGGCAAAGAAACTGGACCAAGTTTGATGACACCGCCCACGACGGCCGTTATTTCATCGCTGCCGACCTGTGAGCCGAGCGGGCACGTGCTGGATTCAAACTGTTCCTTGGTGCACTGTTCGGTCGCATCTGGGTTTACGGCGAGTCCCGGTGGTATGTCGACCCGAACATCCTTGATGCTGCCTTCCGGTTCGCCGGAAGGAGCGGTGTTCACTTCGAAGCCCGTGATTCCGAGCGGAGGATGCCCAGCAGCTTGCGTGAAGAACTGCGATTCCGGCGCGGAGTAGGTGCATTCGGGGGTGTCCGTCTTGCACGTGCCGGCTTCAAAGGTCTTGATGCCGAACCCGGCTTGCGCCGCCGGCGCCGATAGCGCGACTGCCGCGCATACGAGCGCGGCGAAGATGCAAGTAGGTGCGGTCAGCCTCATGGGTCCCCTCCGGTGGTCGTGCTTCCTCGAGAAAGGGCCTACCCGCTGCCATGCGCTCTAACCGTAAAACTCTGCAGCGTAGACAATCCTCCCAGGCCGGCCCGCGCGCTCGGGCCGGCCTGGGAGGCCCCTGCCTATTTCAGGCGAACGGTCGTATACACCGTCGAGCTTTTCTTGCCTTTGGCCTTTGGAGTGAAGCCGATGCGCACCTTCATGGTTAGCGGCCTGTGCGAGCTGGTGACGGGTACTTCCAGGGTCACGTTTTGCTGTTTTGACGGGTACTTGTAGACCGTTTTCAGGTTCGAGCCGCCGCCGCTGACGCGGCCCGCTTCCGGCACCCTGACAACGACGACCGCCTTTCCTTTCTTGGCGGTGTGCGAGACGACCGTGACCGGGCAGCCCGTGACGGCGATTTTGGTGTTCTGCTTGAACACCTTTCCGTTCTGGGCGGTGATCGTTGTCGGCATCACCAGCGACTGCTTGCACAGGTTGCCGTTGGCGGCGACCGCCGAATTTGGCCCGGTCGGCAGATTCAGTTCGAACCCGGTGAACGGCACGTCCGGCGTGCTCGCGAAGTTCGTCGTCGTGACGCCTTTCGCGATGTTCGTGTTGCCGACCAGGATCACTGTGACGTTGTCGGCTGTGAGCACCAGGTCGAGATCTGGGAAGGCCGCGCCGCCGTGTGAGACGAAGTAGGCGGGGCCGCTCAACTGATCCGGCAGCACCGGTGTTTTGACCCTTGCTGTGCCGACCTTCGAGTTGGCTGGGCACAGGCTCGGGTTGGCGTTGAACGTTGCTTCCAGACACGCGTTTTTCAGCGTTGACAGACGCGATGGAAGCTGCTTCGGGACGGTGACGAGCACCGACTTGAAGTTCGCTCCTCCCGCCGGGACGTTGACGTTCGTCACCAGCGAGGCGCCGTTGGCACGCGATGTTTTCGCGCCCGTCGAGGCTCCGAATTTCGGCGCAAACGCCAACGACCCGCAATTCGTCGGCTGGAACCCTGAGGACAGCGACTGGCTGGCGCCGCCACTGGAGTTCAGGATCGTTGTCGTCGTCTGCCCGGCGCAGTTCGTCGGGTTGATCAGGAAGCCCTGGCCGTTGATCGCGAGGCTCAACGATTTCATGCGTAGCGGGATGCCCTTGAAGATCGTCGGGACTTCGCTCGAGACCGTGACCTGGGAGTTGTGCGGGTTGACTTCGATCTTGCTGCGCACGATCACATTGCCCAGGCTGAACGGGCCGACTGTCGCGTTGACTACCGTCACCATTCCGTAGGGGGCGCCGGCGTATGGGCCTGTCAGGTAGACCGGGCCCGAGAACTGCACCGGGGCGCTGCCTGCGCCGACCGTGGTTGTCGCAGTCCCGATCCGGCTTTCAGCCGAGCATATTCCCTGGGACGCTTGCGGTTCCGGGCATTGGGTCACCGCCGGGATCTTCCCGACGAGTCCCAGTGGGAGCGTCGTTGTCACGTGCGACAGGTACTGCTGGCCGTCTGTGCGCGCCAAGTTGAACGTGAAGCTGGTCGGCGCGCCACCTGTCGTGGGGAGCGATTCCGTGCCTTGCGTGAGCGCGAAGGGCAGCGGCGAGGCGCAAGCTCCTTCTGCCCCATTGCTGTCGACCTTGAATGGTTCCACCGGCGGCGAGTACGAGACCGGGTTGCCTGTGTAGGGCGCAAAGCTCGCGCTTGTCGTCGCCGTCCCGCACGTGAGTGGGTTGGCGATCGGCGCGAGGGCGCCGCCTTTGAACTTCAGCGTGATTTTGCTGAACGGCTGTTCTGGGTTGTTGTTGAATTCCGTCGTCACCCGGCCTGTGGTCGGGTTGGGCTTGACGGTGCCCTGTAGGCGCACCGAGATGCCGTAGCGCGTCGAGTCGGCAACGACGTAGATCGTGTATTCGGGTTGCACCGGGTTCGAGCCACCGGTGATCGGTTCCGTGCCGCCCAGGTAGATGTGGCCTGTCAATGCTGCTGGGGTGGTTTCGGGCAGGTCGGGAACGTTCAGGCTGACAGTGCCAAGCCTCGATTCGCTCGGACAGGTGACCGGATTCCTGGTTCCGATCCCAACCTGCGCTGGGGTGCAGGACTTCAGGCCCGTGGCGGCAGCCGGGTTGAGCGTCATGCCTTCGGGCAGGACCACGGTCGCGTTCTTCAGCTGCGAGGAATCGAGTTCCGTCGGCAGCTGGTTGTGAGGCAGCGCGAGTTCGGCAGTGACCCCGGTCGGCTTGTCGTTCTGGGTTGTTTCAGGTTCGACTTTGAACGTCGGCGCAAAGGGCGCCGCGAGAGAGCCCGTGACCAGGCAGTTTTCGGTTCCGATTGGGGCGGTGTAAAACCTTGCGGACTTCTTGCCGGCCGCAGATTCGAGCGTCGCCGTGTTTGTGGTATAGGGACCCGGACCGGCGCAATTGCTCGGGTTCGTGATGAAGCCACCCCTGCCGGTGGTGCCAACGTTGCCTTTGAGGATCAGTCGCGAGGAGATGAGCGGGATCTTCGGAGAGACGTTGATTTCGTAGTAATCGTGGTAGTTGCCCGCCCATTCCACGTGGCCTTCGATCAGCGTGTGCGCGTAAGCACCCGGCAAACCTAGGCTTTCGAGAGACAGCGCCACACCGAACAGGGAGGCAACGCCAGGCGGCTGTATCACGTTGTAAACGGTTGCTTCGAGCGGGAGATCGGCAAATTCGCCAGGTTTTGGTTCTACCAGTACGACGACCTTGTTGGTGCCGATGATCGTATCGGCATTGCATGTGGGGGCCAGGAACACCCCTTCCGCCACTTCCTTGCCGAATTCTTCACTCGAGCACAGTGGCACGGCCGTCGGGTTGGTGCTGACACCTGGAGCGACATCGATGCGGACATGGGTGACAGGGCCTTCGCCCGTCAGTAGTCCCGAGGGGATCGCGTGTGGGAATTCGCCTTCTGTGTTGACCTTGAATGCCGTGATTCCCCACGGCGGATTCCCGGCCGCCTGCGTATAGCCGGCCGCTTTGGCTTCTGTCAAGGTGGGTTCTGTCGGAAAGGTCGTGCCGGGTTCTTCGCCACATTTTTCTTGGGTCTGGATGCAGTTCGCCGCAACGAACTTTTCCACGCCGAACGCCGCCTGAGCCGCCGGGGCAGCCAGCGCTATCACCACCGACGCGACCGTAAACGCACAAGCAACCGTCCCAAACAGCAAGCTCCGAACCCTCAACGTCATCCCATCCTCCTCCGAATTCTGGACCCAGTCCAGTTTCTATGTAGCAGGTCGTATCTATGTAGCCAACCCCCATCTACCCGGATCGATGCGGTCTCAGTCCAAAGTCGCGGCTCACGGATTGGCATGCTCGCTGTGTCACGCGGCAAGAGTGGTTGGCTCGGGAGTGCAGAATTCTCGCCTGCCGCAGCGGCCGGGCCATCGGCTTCGGGCCCGACGATCGGCACAGGCCGACCCACACGCGAGAATGACCGCCATGAGCTTCGGAACGCTTGCTTTGATCGGCCTCTGCGGCTTTGCCGGGCCGCTGCTCGGGACCGCCTGGGGCGGGGCCGTTCCCGTCGTCGTTGGCGAGCTTGCCGCCGGCATATTCCTCGGCAAGACCGGCATCAACGCGATCGACCCTGGCAATCCGACGCTGTCCTTCATGGCCGAAATCGGCTTTGCGATGCTGATGTTTGCCGTCGGCATGAACGTGCCCCTGCGCGACGAGCGGCTGCGCGCCTCGCTCGGCAAAGGCGCTACCAGCGCCCTGCTCGTGGCCGTGATCGCTGTTGGCGGCGGCCTGCTTCTGGGGCGCATCGATGGGATCGGGCACGCCGGGGTGTACGCGGTGCTTGTTGCTTCTGGCTCAGCGGCCGTTGTGCTGCCGATCCTTCAGGAGCGAAGTTTGGCCGGGGCAGTGGCGCTTGCCGTGATGGCGCAGGTGACCGTGGCCGACATCGGGGCCACGGTTGCGGTTCCGCTCGTGCTTGCGCCCGGGAAGACTGGGCGTATCCTCGCCGGCAGCGCAATCGTCGCCGTCTGTGCGATCGCGGCGCTGCTTGCCACTCGTCGTCTGCGTCGACGTGCTGAGGTGCTGGCGCTCAGGCGCCTCGGCAAGCGCCGCAACTGGGCGGTGGACCTGCGCCTTGCTCTGATCTTGCTTTTCGGGCTCGCCTGGCTGACTGAGCGCAGCGGCGCCAGCCTGCTCATCGCCGGCTTCGGCGCTGGGCTGATGGTGGCCGCCGTAGGCGGGCCGAAACGGCTCTCCAACGAGGTGCTCGGCATCGCCGGCGGCTTCTTCATACCGCTTTTCTTTGTCGTGCTCGGCGCGCGGCTCGACCTGCGCGGACTGTTCAGCGACGCCTCGCTGATCGAGCTTGCCGGTGCGCTTGTGGCGCTGAATCTGCTCGTGCATCTACTCGCCGCGCGTCTTGCCCGCCAACCGCCCGCGGCCGGGCTCGTCGCCTCGGCCCAGCTTGGCGTGCCTTCCGCGATCGTCGCGCTCGGGCTGCCCGAGGGCGTGCTCACCGCCTCTCAGGCCGGGGCGATCATGCTGGCTGCTTTGCTCAGCATCTTGGCCTGCTCTGTCGGTGCGTTGGGCCTTGAACGCGAGCGTAGTCGCCCGACTCGAGATCCGACACTCGGCTGGAGCATTCAGGAAGCTTCCGCATCCGCCAGGGCAAACCCTACCGAGGACAACATCTTGTGCAAAGGTAGCTTGCAGTTATGAGTGACGAGCGCGACACAGGCCGACGGGAAGATGCGCGCGATGCCGGGGCGGTCGTGGCCGCGCCGGACGATCGCGGGTATCTGACCGACGGCGAGACGCTGTTTCATATCGAGCGCACGCTCGTCAACAGTCCCAAGGGCGAGCTGCTCGTGGAGCTCGAGGATTGCGTGACGCTCGAGCTGATCGTTTGCTCGGCTCGCTCGGTTGCCGAGCTCGGTCTGCGCCCGGTGAAGCCGCTCGGGCTGGTCCCCGCCTAGATTTGCACGCGGATGCTGCATCGATGGGCCGCGCTGATGCCCGCGTCAGTGCGTGCGGATGCTGCGTAGATGGGCGCGGGGAATGCTGCGTCCCGCAGTTCGGACCTATGACATCTGTCGCACTGCCGGCCGCTAAACCATAATCTGCGCGCATGCGCTGGCTTGTGGACGGCATGAACGTGATCGGGACGCGCCCGGACGGCTGGTGGGAGGACCGCCACAGTGCGATGGTGAAGCTTGTTCAGCAGCTGGAGCGTTGGGCCGCCTACGGCGGTGAGGACGTCACCGTCGTCTTCGAGCAGCCGCCACGGCCGCCGATCCGCTCGAGCGTGATCCTCGTCGCGCATGCTCCGCGGCCCAAGCGCGATTCGGCCGACGATGAGATCGTGCGGCTGCTCAAGCTGGAGCAGGAGCCTGGGCTTGTACGGGTCGTGACCTCCGATCACTGGCTCAGCGACCGCGTCCACGCGGAGGGGGCAAGCGTCGAGGGGTCGGAGTGGTTTCGACTCCAGATCGAAGCGGAGTGAAACCGCTCAGATGACCGGTGGCGGATCGCCTTCGGCGCCTGCCAATAGCTCTGGGTCCCAGTCGCAGACAAGGCAAGCGTGCCGGAACGCCGAGCGCGCGAATTCCAGCGCGAACGCCTGCGGGTCTTGTGCCTTACAGACGTCCTCCCAGTCGAGCACGTACTCGCCAAGTGCTCCATCCCAGCGAGCTGCCGCCGGCGAGAGCTCGGCCTCCGCGAAGGTTCCCGGGGCCGGATGCGCGTAGGCGTAGAAGGCTGGCTTCTCATAGCGCGCGTCTCCTGGCCACCAACCCACCGCCACCTCTTGGGCATTCATCGCGTTGCGCATGATGAAGTCCTGCGACGGCGGGTCGGCCGGGCTTCCGGAGAAGAGATTGACGGCCAAGTCGAACGAGCCCCACCAGGCGTTGACCGGTGTCGAGCGACCGCGATAGGGGGCGCGGAACGCGGCCAGCACCAACGCCGCCTGCGTCGCGGCGGCAAAATAGCGCTCCACCTGTTGCGGGTCGTAGCGTCGGTGCTCCTCGTCCTCGTCCAGCGGGACGCTCCAGGAGACCTCTTGCGGCGTGGGGTCGATCTCTACCGGGCCGGCCAACTCGGTGACTGCGGCCAACAACTCGCGTGTTACTTCGCCGACGGGGCGATCGGGGGCCAAGGGAACGCGCAGCACGCGCCCGTCGCTGTGCTCGACTAGCCCCTGGTGGAAGTGCAGGTCGAGCGCTACCGCAAACGCTCCCGAGCCGTCAGGCGCCGGCAATGGCAGCGTCTCCCAACCCCTCGCGCTCAGCCGCAAGGCGGCGTGTTGCAGCTGTGGCTCAGGGGCTTGCAGTGTCGCCGCGAGCTTGCCCAGCACCTGCGTGTGCGCGTGCAGCGTCTCGCAACTCTCGCGCCAATCCGAGAAGGGGATGGCTGGCCACCGAGCTGGCATGGCTAGACGCTACACCCGCACGCCCGCGAGCGTCAACCGGCACGCACCTCAAATCTTTCCGCTTGCCTCAGGAGACCAGTAGATAGGAGAAGCCGACCGCGCTCGGGCTCGATGTGCGCGAGCCTTCGTATGTGGCCTTTGCGCGCCACTCCCCGATCGCCGGGGGCACGAACGCGACGCTCGCTGCGCCTTCGCCTACGAGCGCCGATACCTGACGGTAGAACTGCCAGCCGAAGACCGGGTCGAGGCGTTCGATCTCGACCGTGACCGGGGCGGAGGCCGCCGCGTGACCTTCACGTCTATGCCTATGCCCTGGCCTGGAGCGGCCTTGCTCGAGGAGAATGACAGCGAGGTCGAGGTGATGGTGCGCGACTGGCGCTCGAGCGTGAAGTTTCCTGCCGTGGCGTCGCGCACCGAGACGACCACGTAGTAGCGACCGGTTGCAGCTGGCGTTGGAGTCTCTGCGAGCCGCTGCCGCCGCAGCGGCATTCGAGCACCCGGCCGTCTTGACTGCGCAGCTGTGTACGCCGCCACACCCGCAATTCCCTCTATGCGAATCGCGTCTGTCCATGGGGGCGAGCTCAGGAGTCCAGACGATAGCCAGAGGATCGTCGGGCACGCATCGCGACAATTGCGTAGAACGAGATCGTCATCGCTGCAAATGGCAAGCCACACCCCAGGCCGCCGAGCGCTGTCGCGCTCGCCAGGCCGTTGCCGGTCGTGCGATGGACGGCTGCAGATCCACCCAGGCTGTCGGCTGATACGAGGTAGACCGCCGCGAAAAGAGCTGTGCTCAGGATCGAGAGCGCTACACGGCGGTGGTCTACATCGGCGAGTCTCGGCTCTACGCCGGTTTCCAATTGGGCAACACGAATGTTGAGCAGGTCCGGGCCGCCGATAGACGCGGCGACGCTCAGCTCGTCCCAGTCTGGCTCCCTGATCGCCTTGACCAATGCGCCGGCAAGCGGGCGATCTCCATATCGGCCAACCGCTTGTCGGTCGGCGGCCAGCTCGCAGTCGGTCGTGTAGCGGGAACGCAGCGCGTCCAACACCGGCAGGAAGAACAACGCGGCCGATAGCGAACGACTGAGCACGATCTTCAGAGGGTCCAAGTTTTGGACGTGGTAGCGCTCGTGCTCGATCACGGCGCTCAACTCGTTAGCTGACGCAGTCTCGACCAAGCCCTGGCTGACGGCGACACGCGGCGTCAGCAACCCGTATACGAACGAGAACGACCCGGGAGCATCCACGAGCGTCACACGCCCCTGCAACCCGGCGCGCGCCGCAGCGAATTGGAGTTCACCGGGCAATCTCTGTGCCCTCCCGGACACGTATCGAGCGAGGCGACGAGAGGCGAGCAGTTGACGTGCAAGCGACCGAGTGGCCAAGGCGATACCAGCCATCACCAGGGCAAGCAGCACGAATGCAGGCAACACCGACGTGTTCGCGAGCGCGCTGAGGCCGTGACCAGAGACGCGAGACAGCAGGAGAGGCACCAATACCCCTCCCACCGCCCCACAAAAAACGATCGCCCCCACGAGCACCGCTATCGCCACGAGCGTCAAGAAGTCGCGTGTGGCGCGATCAGGCCTCATCTGTCCTGCGCAAGCAGCGCTCGCAGGCGCCTCAAGACAGCAGGATCGGCGCGCGCCTCGTCCACGAAATGTGCGACGGCTGCGTCGCCATGCGTGCGGATCACGTCACGAACCGCGAGGCTCGCTGCGTCAGGAGCCGTCGCTTCGTAGACGTAGCTTCGTCGCTCACCATTGCGCGAGAGAACGTTCTTTGCGACGAGCCGGTTCATGACGGTCATCACCGTCGTGTAGGCCAACGGCTCGGATCGTCGCGCGTTGAGCGCATCGAGGACATGGCGTACCGGCACCGGCCTCTCTGCCTGCCAGATCGCCTGCATCACCTCCGACTCGAGCGGCGCAAGCTCGGCACTCCCTTTCTTTGGCCTTCCCGCCACCTCCCAAACATTACTACATTTTTGTCGTGTATGCTCGCTCGCATGACTACAGAACATGACTACGCAGCCACCGCCCGAGGCGCCATCGACATTGTCTGCTCTGGCGACCTTTCGAGAATGAAGGACTTCTACAACCCCGACTTCGTGGACCACGTCAACGACACAACCTTCCGCGGTTACGAGGGAGGTGAAGAATCGGTCGCCTTCTATCGCGCCATCTTCAAGCAGCTCCGGATGCAAGCGGAGGAGCAGATCACCGAAGGCAACCGAGTCGCATCCAGATGGGTCCTCACCGGCACCTACCGCCGACGAGCGGTGACGCTCCGAGGCACGACGATCAGTCGCTTCGCGGACGACGGCCGAATCCTCGAAGACCACGGACACACCGACACCGTCAGCCTCCTACGCCAGCTCGGCGTGCTACGAACACTCGCGCTGGCAACCGAAATCCTTACCCGACGCGTGAAGCTCCCCCAAGGCGCACTCCAGCGAGGCTAGCCGACGCGCACTGAGAGATTCGAGCTCCCGACCTTCGGGTCCGTAGAGGCTTGTCTGAAACCTGATTTGGCTTGGTTTGAGACCAGATTGGGTTGGATTACATAGCTATACGCGCACGCCTACGAATTGTCACAAGTTTGGTACAAAGTCTTGTGCCCGGCGACGTAGCGGCGTTTGTGCTTGGCCAGTTCTTTGCTCAGTTTGGCCGCCTTGAACCGGCGTAGTGCCGCTTCTCCGATCGTTCGCCGCGCCGGCGGCCGTTTGAGCGTCTTGAAATGGAAGTTGATCGCCAAAATCCGCGTTGTGCTGGAACTCGAGATCGTCTTGCCCGACTTGATGTAGCTAGTGCTCACCCTCACCAGCATTGGAAGGCCTGAGGCAGCGATCGCCATGTCCACCAGGACGGGTTGCGGACATTCCTTTTCCAGCAGGCCGCCGAATGGAAGTTCGCTCTTGGGAAACACGTCCGGTGCGTATGTGATCGTGAACTGGCTGACTGTCTGGCCGTCGATGGTCGTGGTCCCCGCCGCCACAATGCTCGTCGCCGCGCCAAGCAGCTGCGGTGAGGGTTCAAAGAGCGAATTCCCCGATTCTTTGTGGGAGCGTTCGCGAGATTTGCGAACCCATGGCCGGTCGCCATCGCCACGAGTGAGGGTCGGCTCATAGCGATATGTCGCGTTGCCTATTTCGAGGACTTTGTGGGTTTCGCTTGACCGCTTGCCGGACGGGGAGGTCGCTTCCACCTCGAGGATGCTCCTGGCTTCCCGGGGTTTGAGGTTGAGTTCCGAGACGTCGTTAAAGGCCAGGTCGCCGGTGTCCGCTTCAAGCTCGGTGTGAAACGAAATCCGGATGCTTTTCAGCTTGAGGTATTGCTTCGCCTTTTGTTTGAGGGCCAAGAGTTCCTGAGGTATCGCAGCCTTCGTCGGTGCTGATGCCGCCGGCGTCGGACAGCCAGAGGTTGCGCCCTGGGAGGTCACTGGCAGGGAAAGCGCGGTCGCCGAGATGAGCGCCGCCGTGACGGCAACTGCCGCGAGCATCCTCCGTGTCATGTGGCTCCTCCTTTCGGTCGTCTAGCGTTTGACGTGGCGGCGGATCTTGTGAGTGCTCAGTTGCACGGTCACGCTGTGCGTTTGGGCGGGCTTGGACGAGGATGTCCGGATGCTCAGCACCGCCCGCAGAAATCCATGCGCGAAGCGCAACGCGGACCTCGCGCGGACACCGAGCTTGACATCGATGGTCGCCGTGGCGCCGGCCTCGAGCGAGAAATGGGCTGTGCCCAGCATCTCCTGCTTGGCATGTCCCTTCGCGCCCGTGCTGTTGAGCTTGCCTGTCAATGTGATGTTGCCGAGGCAGCGTGCGGTGCCTTTACAGGCGAGCTTGACCTTCGCCACTCCATGACCATTCGTCGCGATGTGCGTGCTCGAGAACGACACGGTTGAGTTGGCGCGCGTCCCTTTCCTCGGCTGGCCGGGCGCTGCGGGCAACACGCACGGCAGCGTGGAGGCGCCCAGCGGGTTGCTCGTAATCTGCGCCGTGCCGCCTTCGGTGCTTGTGATCGTGCCTGTGACTCCGAGCGGTTCACAGGCCGGGTCGACTTTGAACGTGCCTCGGTCGAGGAGCAACAGGATTTCATCGAGGTGCAGTGCCACGCCGTCGTCCAGCGTGGGCAACTGTCCGCTGGTGAGGATCAACGCTCCCGTGCTCGGATTGACTGTGATCGCCGCCCGCACGACCTCCGCGCCGAATTCGAATGGACCCGGGTCCAGGGGCAGCACGATCGACAGGCTTTGCGCGGCGCCGCCGTACGGTCCGGTCAGATAGATCGAGCCGTCCAGGGCGACCGGGTGGGATCCCAAGCCGACCGTTGACTCAACCCGGCCTACCTCGCTTGTGCTGGTACACAGGCCCTCCGAGGCCCTCGGTTCTTCACAGGTTTGGACGCCCACGAACATCTGCGCAAGCGCCTGTGGGGCTTCGATCGCGATTGTGCCCAATTCCTGTTCCTCGTCGTGGTTGGCGCGAGACACCATGAGCGCCAGCGACTTGAATGTGTTCGCTTCGCTTGTCGCTTCGGCGACGGTTACGATCGCCGGGCTGAACGGGTGGGGCGCTGAGCACTGTGTGCCCTGCGCTCCCGAATCGATTTGGAACGCGCTGGAGGCGGTGGCGGCAGCATTGGCGCTCCAAGGTTCCAACTCGGCCGTGCTGGTGGCCGTGCCGCAGGTGGGCGGCGTGCTCAACAGGGCGCGCGGGCCGCCCGAGAAACGCAATGCGAGATCGTCGATCGGCAATTGTGGGAGGTCTTCAAAGGAGATTTCCCAGCGACCGGCGATCGGATTGTTTTCCAGCTCCCCTGCCAGCTTCACCGAGACGCCCCCCAGCTGTTCTTTGGCCACGACATACAGCCCAAGTTGCACATGAAAAGGGTTCTCGCCGGGCCTTGCCAGATAGACATGTCCCTTTAGCGACCCGGCGAGAATGGGCATCTCGATTTCAGCCGTACCGATCATCGAAGCAGCAGGACATGTCTCGCGCGTAGAGGAGCCCAGCCCAACTTCCGCTTCGCCGCATCCCTGCAACCCGTTCGCGGCCGATAGCGAGATTCCTGCGCCCTGGGGCAGCGCTATCCTTGCGCTCTCCATCGCGGCCGAGGCCAGCCCCGGTTCTCGGGGTTGTGGCAAGTGCACATCGATGTCATAGCCCGACGGTGCATTAGCGTAGTTGACGTCCGGGTTGACGTCCAGCGAAGGACTGAACGGAAGCCTGTTGCAACCCGTCGGCGTGGGCGTATCCGAGGACGCTTCCATGCGCACACCCGGCGCCTCCCACGATTCAGCGGAAAGGGTGGTGTCGGGTGCAGCGCTGCAGGAGACAGCACTGGTCAGGAAGCGCGCCGGGGGTAGCCCACCCCCGGGGTCGCCAAAGTCTGGTTCGCCGGAAGCCTGGGCGTGGTCTGGACCGGCGCCGTTGTAGGCGGCCGGAACGCCCCACAAGGTCAGCGTCGTCGAGATCAGTCCGTCCACGGGGGCGTCGTCGGCTGTCAACTTCAGCTGACCATCGGGTTGGAGCGCCATGCCAAACCTCAGCGGCACGCCCGGCAAGAACATCGTAAGCGCCCCGAGTTGGCCGAGTTCAGGCGCAGTGTTATAGACGAGGCTTGAATATTGCACCGAGGCGCTGCCGCCGGAGCCTCTCGAGGTGAATGCGACTCCGACTGCGGTGTCCAATGGACAGCTGCCCGCCGAGGCTTCGCCGATCGTGCAGTAGGGAACGGCTCGGGGATTTGCGATGAAGCCTGGCGGCAGGCTCAACGCCGCTTGCTTATCGCCCGCCGCCGGATACGTTTTGCCGCCGCTGACGATTTGATTGAAAGTGAATCCGGCGGTCAGGTTTACGGCGGCACCCGCCTGGGTGTCTGACCAGGTGGCAGCGAAGTCCGAGATGCCAAAGACGGCTTGGTTTGAGCTGACGGTCGTAGTGTCTTCGGCCTGCGCCCCTGTGGCGGCGCCGCCGCCACCGACACTTACCGAGTTGGTGACCGAGGCTGCGACCCCCGAGTTCACCTTGACAATGACTTCGATTCTCAGGACATCGCCCGGTGCCATTTCGAAGCCTTCATAGGTGCACGTTGGCTTGGGCGTCAGGTTGCACGCAAGGGCGTGGCCGTTGCCCAGGTCTTCACCGGAGACGGCGCTCGCCGTAATGCCGGTCGGCAGCGTGTCTCCTACTTCGATCGGGCTGCCCGCGTCCGATCCGCCACCAGCGTCGAGCACCGTCAGCACATACTTGTCATCGCCCGTTTCGTCGCCTGGTGCGAAGTTCGTGGGTGAGGAGGACGAAGATATGGCCCACACAGGGTTTTGGGCATACGCTGGCGCAGCTGAAGCTCCGCCGATCAAAAGGGCGAACAGCGTACTCACCGCGCTTAGCCAGCCGAGGCCGAGGCCCCTCGAGTCCCCCATATATTCACCCTCGCGCTCGGTCGTCGACGATCCGGCCGCACGGTACCAGGTATCGATATTTGTAGTGTAGCCGGCTGGACTGGGTCTTCAGAGACCCAGCAAACCGGCCAACTCGCCCAGCGATCGGAACGTCTCCGCGGCCGCATGCGCATGGCCTGTGACGAGGCCGACCCCCGTTGCATGGTCCCGTCGGGGCACAAACGTGTCTCGCGGTGGATACTGTGCCCGATGATCTACGTGCCCAACACAGCGGCCGCTGGACTCGCGGTGGTGGCGGTCGCTTTCTTGCTCACGGGCTGCGACAGCAACTCCGAAATGGACCACACCCAAGCGGAAGTGCGAGCAATGTTCACGACCGTCGCCGCCGACGGACGCACCCACGACTACCAGCGGATCTGTCAATACGAAATGGATGCTCAGCTTCGGCAACTCATCTACCTCGTAGGCGGGAACTGCCCGAAGATGATGGCGGCAGAGTGGATGGAAGGCGTCCAGCTTTCGAGAATCGGTCCAAAGACCCGCATCGTCGTGTCGGGCGATACCGCCACGGTTTTGGACGGCACCGCGCCCGACCGAGCGGTTTACACGAAGGGCCGGTGGGAGATGGCCGAAACCCCACGCAACAAGCGGTTCGACAAGTCAAGCGAAGCACGAAAAACGGCGACCACCATCAACCAGCTCCTGCGAGAACACCATCAGCCGGAATTGGTCCCGGAAACCGAGTGAGCTGCCAACGCTCCAGAGCACTCGATACGCCGGACCTCAACGCTTACTGCGACATTTGCGCGTCACTGGTAGGTGCAAAGCGTATTTGGTGCTGTACCGGGTGCTACACTGATTGAGTGCCAACCCGCTTCCCTCGCCACTCCATCACCGAGACCCCCCCAGTGCATGAGGCTCTCGAAGCCCTACGTAGCCGGGGGGAGCCGGTGCGCCTTAGCGAGCTGGTGGTACGCGGAGCCCGCGAGAGACTGCGGGAACTGGACGAAAAGCGGGATCTGGACAACTGCAACCGTGAGCTGCGCGGTCAGCTCGTGGAGCAGTTGCATACTGGAGACGGTCTCGATGCCGATGCCGCCTATGAGGTTCGCGAGCACGGCTGGAGCCATTGACCTACGGGCAGCATCTACTGCTCGACAATTCCGCTTGGGCCAGAGCACTGGATAACCGGCTTTCCGGTGTCAAGCGACAGAAGTTCGACGCGGCATTGGCGGCAGGCGAGCTGTGGACATGCCCGCCAACTTTGCTTGAGATGCGCTACAGCGCCCGCGACCAGGAGGGATTCGAGCTGCTTGCCCAGCGGTTGGACGCTCTTGCGCATGTTCCGCTCACCGCTGATGCGGCAAAGCGAGCGCTCAATGCTCAGGCTGAGCTGGCTTCGGCCAAAGGAATCTCTCACCGCGTCAAGCCGGTGGATCTCCTGATCGCCGCCACAGCAGCCGAGGCGGGCATCGGCGTACTTCATTACGACCGCGACTACGACACGATCGCCGTCCACACTTCACTCTCATTCGAGAGCGTCTGGGTGGCGCCGCGCGGCAGCATCGATCGATGAAGCGCGAGCTTCTCAATCTCAGAGCAAGCGTTCCTAACGCGAGAGCAGCTTCGACGGACGCTCACCGAGCGCATCGGCGATCTTCGGCAAGTTGGCGAAGCTGACATTGCGCTCGCCACGCTCGATACCTCCAAGGTAGGTCCGGTCCATGCCGGCCCTCCGTGCCAACTCGTCCTGAGAGGCGCCGGCATCCAAGCGCAATTCGTGGAGCGCCCGGCCCAGCGCGGCGTGCTCTGGGGACTTCGCTTCCACCGCTCTGATGATCGCGTCCGCGGCTGCGCCGCGGCCCCCAGGACTCGGCAAGAGGAGCTCTCACCCGAAACGTGGATTGAGCAGCTCGCAGCCGAGGCCAAAGCGAAGATGCTGGGTTTGAGACGCCAACAGCTTGGGTTCGCGAGCTAGTGATAAGAGCCGCCGAGCGTCGAGAGGCCCAAGGCCGCGGCGGCGCTAGGGTCACCCGCGCCTGACACGCGCTACGAGCGCCGAGTGGTCGGAGAGGCCTTCCTTACGCCACTCGTGTTCGTAGCGACAGTCCTCGACGGTGCACTCCGCTGAGGTAAGGAGGTGATCGAGACGGTAGCCGCCTCCCCAGCGCGGCCATTCCCAGCTCAACTCCTTGCGGGTTGGACCGTGGATGGTGCGGAAGGCGTCGCGAAAGCCGTAGGGCTCGAGTCCTCGGATAAGCGCTAGTTCCGCCTGGTCCCAGCGCTCACCGCGCTCCTCCCTGAGCCGCCCATATCGATCGCGTGCGAACGTCCAGATCCGTCCATCTGGGTGCTCCTTACGGGGCGTGTTCAGGTCCCCGCAGAGAATCCGCGGGTGGCTCACGGTGTTTTCCGCAAGGTGGGCATAGACAGCCTCGTGCGTGCGAACCTTCGCGAGATCCGGCTTGGGACTGATCGGCGAATGAACGTTGATGAGTTCCGTTCCATCTGCCAGCTTGACCGCGAGTACGCGCTCGGGCCACGGGACATCAGCTACCGTCACGCGCTTCGTCGCGCGACGGCTGGCGACGAGAACCATCAGCGGCCGAGAGCGCTCTGTACAGGGGTCGGGCTCACCGTGCTGGATCGCGTCATAGCCTGCCTCGCTCAGCAGCACCTCCCACCGGATCAAGGTGTTTGGCGTCACCTCTTGCAGGCAGAGATGATCCGCCTCCAACGCCAAGAGCCGCTCGGCCTGCTCGCCCAACCGTTGGACGCGACCCGCGAGATTCCAGCTGACGATGAGCACCGAGGCCACCAGCCTAACCGCTCATAAATCGCTGTCTGCGCGAGCCTGCCCAGACATGATTGGTCGTCGACACCGGCGGGTATAGAGTCCCGAATCTGTTTACAGGAGGGGAGTCGGTGAGGCAAACAACACGAGTAACGCAGGGGCTACGATCGGTGCGCCTTCGCCACCATGAGGCCCTCGTGCGGGCGGAGATGAAGCGGCTCACGGCAAGCGCTTTGCCTTCAAGGACCGGATCGCGGGGTGCGCATGCCGATCGACTAGCGATTCGGACCGCCGCGATGGGAACCACATCACCCGCGCCGGCTCCGATGATCGCAGCCGGATAAGTCTTCAGGGGAGGCCGGCTGATCGCCGGCCTCCCACTCCAATGGCGAGTCGACCCATTGAACGCGGCCAGTGCATAAGCGTCTGGCTAGAGGCGACTGCGGCGTCCCCGGTAGGGACCAAAGAACAGCAGTGCCACCACGAGCAGTAGCAGTAGGACGAGCGGGTTGACGAGCGCGCCACCGGCGACGCTGATAATGATCAGCACAATGATGAGAAGCAGCAGTAGATCCATGAGTTATTTCCCGTCCCGATCCAGGGCGTCCTTCGCCTTATTGGCTACCTCGTCGATCTTGTCCTTGACGGATGCCTTGGCGCGGTCGCTTTTGCCCTCGTTCTTCAGATCCTGATCGTCAGTGAGGCTGCCAGCAGCCTCCTTCAGACGTCCCTTGCCCTCGTCCACATTCTTGTCGGTGGCCATCAACATTCCTCTTTCCGTTGCGGTTTCTCGGTCCTCAGACTCTCTACCCGGTGATCCACCCCTCAACCATTTGGAGCTTCGGCGGACGCGACCCCGGGACGGGACCCCAGGACCCCAGGACCCCATGGTTCGTCGTACCGCGGTGGCCATAGCGATCTCGGCCGGATGGCCTTCAAAGCGGACAGCGTAAATACCGCGCCTGGTTCGGGCTCGTTGGCTTCGACTGCCTGGCCGCTGCAGTTGTAGCTTGGGCTGACCCGCGTCCAGCCCCGAGCAGGATTGCCGGAACCGCACCACAGTGCGGGTTCTGAGTGACGCGCCTGAGAGATTCGAACTCCCGACCTTCGGTTCCGTAGACCATTTTGGGGGTGGTGTGGAGTGTCGTTGGGTCGGGTGATTTGGCTCTATTACTAGGGTCGCTCTACCGAGTGCTCATCGCTATGGGGCCGAATGGCGTGGGGCATGTTTGCACTTTCGATCGATCCTCCCAGGGCGACGAGGATCGCCGTGCCGACGCCCAGCTGCTTTACAATGGAGATATGCATCGAACCGCTGTCGCACGCAATGGTGCCGCACCGAGCCCAGCGATCGAGAGCCGCCGCGAGGCTGCTGCCGATGCGCTCGGTCTACTCCGCGCCGAGGGGCTTGAGCCGAGTCCCGCTCACGAAGCACTTGCCGCCCGATGGGTGGCAGGCGAGATCGATGACGAGCAGTTCGAGCTGCTCAACCTGGAGCAAGTGCGCGAGCGTCTGGCTGCCACAGCCGGCCGATAGTTGCTGAAGCCAGATGGCGAAGGATCCCTATGTCTACCCAGGCAGCGGTGTCCTGCGCAATAACCTAAAGATCCACGACCACCACGAACTCTCGCGGGCGGAGGCGGACATCGTTCGTGCGTCCCTTGCGATTCTCAGCGGGCGCCCGCTTCGCGGCGACTACGACCTGGCGCATTGGCAGGCATTTCACAGCCGCATCTTCGCTGGGTCTATCCGTGGGCTGGAGAGCTACGGACCGTCCAGATCGCAAAGCCCAACGCTTTCTACGCTCGCCCTGAGCACATCGAGAGGTACGCACAAGGCATCTTCGCTGAGCTTGCTCGCGAGGACCACCTGAAGGGCCTCGATCGCAACGGCTTTCTTGAGCGGTTGACGCACTACCACGCCGAGATGTACGCGGTTCATCCGTTCCGGGACGGCAACACGCGCAGCTTGCGTGCGTTCCTGGGCCAGGGCGCCGGAGAAGCCGGACACAGCATCGCCTGGGAGCATCTCGACCACAAGCAGAGCTTCGCCGCGAACGTGCGCAGCCTCAACGGACAGAACGACCAACTCCGCACATTGCTCGACGCCATCCTCGACATGCCCCAACGCTAAGCGCGCCCTGAGAGATTCGAACTCCCGACCTTCGGTTCCGTAGACCGACGCTCTATCCAGCTGAGCTAAGGGCGCAGAGTCGCTAAGTGTAGTGACCGCGAGCGCGCATCGAGGCTCTCGTTCAGTTGCTGGTCCGCACGCTCGGTGTCTCGCGCTGACGATCCACGGGTGAGGCGGGCGCAGTCAGCTCTTGATTGGCGACCTCAGGCGTAGGTTGCAAGGGCCGCTTCTGCGTCATCCGTCCGCCCGGCTGAAGCCGATCGGACGGTCCGGTACCTCGATACGGTGTTATAGATCATTGCTGATGTTCGACGCAGTCTCAACTCGAGGAGATCGATCGCATGGCGAATGAATTCAGCGGATCGGCAGTGATCGATCGACCCATCGATGACGTATTCGCTTTTCTGGCGGACGGAGAGAACGACCCGAAGTTCAGCCCACGGATCCAGGAGATTCGCAAGACCACAGACGGTCCAATCACCGTCGGCACGATCTTCGAGAGCAAGGTCAAGGACGCCGGGTTGACAACCCACAGGCAGTTTGAGCTGACTGAGCTCGATGTACCGACAAAGATCCGCTGGGCGGAGCGATCAAAGAACATCATCACCGTGCCCACCGGTGGCTACGATCTCGAGCGGGTCAGCGATACCCAGACGAAGGTCACGATTCACAACACGTTTCAAGGCCACGGGTTCGGCAAGGTCATCGTCGGCTTTGCGCTGAGGGCAGCCATCAAGGACGCGCCGGCATTCGCGCAGCGCATCAAGTCAGCCGCCGAAGCTTCCGGACAGGACAGTCACAAGGCCGAGGAGGCACAGCAATGATCATCACAACCATGAACGACCTTCCGGGCTACGCGATCGAGGAGGTATTGGGCGAGGTCTTCGGGCTCACCGTTCGCGCCCGCAACGTCGGTTCGCAGATCGGCGCTTCGTTCAAGTCGCTGGTAGGTGGCGAGCTCAAGGGTATGACCAAGATGCTGGGCGAAGGGCGTGAGCACGCCCAGGAGCGCTTGGTGGAGGCTGCCGAGGCAAAGGGCGCCAACGCCATCATCGCGTTCCGCTTCGACACCTCAGAGCTTGGAAGCACCTGGACAGAGATCTGCGCCTACGGCACGGCTGTACGTGCCAGCAAGAACTGAGGTACGAGCAGCGCCAATCAGGCACTCACCCCGCCTGACTCCTGACTTCCGAGGCTTGGACGGGGAGTTCTGATCGACGTTCGAACCCCGGTCAGGTTCGAACGTCGATCAAATGGCGGGGAGTTCGGGAGACTTTACAAACCGTCAAGTCCAGCTTGAGAGCTTGTTTGAGTTCCTGATGGAGTCAGATGGCCTTCGAGCGAGGCGGAAGGCCGCAAAGGCAATCCGGGCAAGCTCGTAAGAGGCTTCAATTGGAAGGCGGTTGAGCCGCGTCGAGATCGTCGAGGTCGACGAGATCGCGGGGACGCCCAGCGGCTCGCTTCATCCTCCGCAGATGCTCCAGCGCGCACACCGGGATTGTCACTCCAGCCAGCTCGACATCGATCGCGCTCGCGCGAAGCTCTGCGTAAGGCAGAACACCATCGAGACCCTGCACCACATCCAAGTCGCCGAGCCGCGTGACAATCAACGCCCGTTCCCCGCCGCTCAGCGTCGCGACGATGGAGCGCTCGGAGCCAAGCAGCGACTCGCCCAACTGGATATGGCCGCCAAGCTCGACCACGAGCCGCGCGAGCTTGTCAAGGTTCTCGGGCGCCGGATCGGGCACGATGTCGCAGTCCTTCGTTCCGCGTATCACGCCCCACGATCCGAGCGCCAAGCCGCCGATGACGACGAAGCGTATGTCCGCCTCTACGAGGCGCGCGAGCAGCTGATCGAATGACGGAGCGCTCAACGGGCGCGCCGTGCGGCGTCACGCAACTCGAACAGCGTGTGTGTCAGCGAGATGGTCTCCTTGAGGTTCACAGCGAGCGGTCGCAGCCCGTCGCTCCGCAGACGCTGCTTGCGCACCTGCTCGCCCTGCGAATCCGGTGCCTTGGGTGCGGACATGGGTGCGGTCATCCTCTCAACACTATCGAGCCCACCACAGGAAGGGAACGGCTTCAGCCAACCTGTCCAGATGGCCGCCAGGCCGCCATCTGGGCGGGACGGGGAGGTCGGGACGACCCGCGAACCCCGCAGCGGCTCTGGATCGTCTGCTTGAGGAGCTTACCGAGCCGGTAGGGCGAGAGGCCCGCCGTGTTGACGCCGCCTGAATACTCCCCACCCTTGGCCGGTTGAAAATGGGACCCCTGGTGGGGTGAGAACCTGGTTCGGTTAGTCATTCCGAGGCCAGGAG
>Ga0208480_1000151_pt1 | contig 27512 bp, 38 predicted proteins | sample NGESurshal092012_4_FD_184485 | JGI IMG/M metagenome (GOLD analysis project Ga0208480, IMG submission 184485) | Arctic peat soil microbial communities from Barrow, Alaska - NGEE Surface sample F53-1 shallow-092012 (SPAdes) | ecosystem: Environmental > Terrestrial > Soil > Wetlands > Peat ... | reverse complement strand
CGTCGCGACCCACGCGTTGTGTGACGCGCTGCTCGGAGCGGCCAATCTGGGCGATCTCGGTCGGCACTTCCCGGACACCGATCCCCAGTTCGCGGGCTCGTCCTCTCGCCGCCTGCTCGAAGAGACCGTGGCCCTGGTGGCTGCCGCCGGACTTCGCACGATCTCGGCCGATCTCACGATCATCGCCGAACGCCCGAAGCTTTCTGACTTCATGCCGCGAATGTCCGATGAGCTCTCCGCGGTCGTGGGCGCGCTCGTCACGGTGAAAGCAACGACCGCCGAAGGACTCGGCGCTCTTGGTCGTGTGGAAGGCATCGGCGCGAGCGCCGTTGCGCTCTTGGAGGAGACTGCGTGAGTCCTCGTCCCGCTCCTCGCAAAGGTCCGCCCGGGAGATCGTCACGACAGGGCGGTCGGCCGATGACCGGTGGCCAGGTCGGCGGTCCGCGACGCGCGCCGAGCGGACGTGAGAAGGAGGGACTCGGCGGCGAGCAGGTCGAGGGACGCCACGCCGTGCTCGAGCTTCTCAAGGCTCGTCGTCGCCAGATCCAGAAGATCTTCGTCGCCGACGCACAAGACGCCAGCGAGACCCTGGACGCCATCGAGTTCGAGGCGCAGCGCCAGCGCGTGCCGGTCCAAGTCATCTCCATGGCCCGCCTCGATCGTGAAGCGCGCACCGAAGGACACCAGGGCGTCATGGCGATCGCCGCTCGACTCGAGACCGTCACTCTCGACGAACTCCTCGAGCACCGCCATCCGTTCCTGTTGGTCTGTGATGGCGTGACCGATCCGCGTAATTTGGGCGCCATGTTGCGCAGCGCCGACGGTGCGGGCGTGACCGGTGTCGTCGTGCCGCGGCACCGCTCGGCGCGCATCTCCCCGTCGGTCACAAAGACCGCGGCTGGCGCCATCGAGTACCTCACCTTCTGTGACGTCGGCGGCGTACCCGCGGCACTCGACGCGCTCAACAAGGCGGGCGTGCTCACTGTTGGACTCGCCGGAGAGTCTCGCGATTCGATCTACGACCTCGATCTGGGAACGACGCCGGTGGCCCTCGTCGTCGGGGGAGAAGAAAAGGGACTTTCTGTGTTGACCCGCAAGCGCTGCGCGGCCGTTGTGTCGATACCCCAGTTGGGCAAGATCAGTTCGTTGAACGCCGGTGTCGCGGTGTCGGTCGCAGCTTTCGAAGTGGCGCGTCAACGAAGTCGACGTTCGTAGAGTCTTTCGAATAGGGACTTCGGACCCTACTGAGTACGCACGCACGATGCCTAGTCTTGCGAGGCAAGGGAAAGACTGCAGCAGGATCTAAACGTCCCTGATGATCATCGTGGAGACGTCGCCATCCCTGTGGAGTGCTCGTCGCTCTATCGGAATGGTGGCTGTGGGTAAAACGCCCGTTTTCACAAGAGCGACAATCTTCTACGAAAGTCGTCCCATGCGCATCCCGTTCGTTTCAAAAATCTCTTTTGCATCCGACCGGTTGTGCTCATGACATCAATTCATAATCGCAGTCGACTCGTCCGGGGCCGAAGTTTCTTCGCATTGCTGCTGATGACCTTGTTGTTCCAAGGAGTGATCACATCTTCAACAGCGGTTGCTACGACGCCTACGTTTCATGCGGTCACATTCGTTGAGAATGACAGTCCGACAGATCCCGTATTTTCGTCACAGTCTTCGAATGTACAGACGACGCTCACGACATTTTCCAATCTCAATCCCGCATTTGAGAACAGTGGTTTCACATTTGTTGACTGGAATACATCCCCAGATGGAACTGGCGCATCTGTTGCTAACGGATCTAGTTACGCGTTCACATCCTCAGAGGCTCTATACGCGACGTGGGAGAAAATTAATCATGCCGTGACGTTTGTTGAGAACGACAATTCAAATGACCCGGTGTTTGCAGATCAGATGGCAAACTCACCGACACCCTTGACCTTATTTGCGGCACTTAGTCCAGTACTCACGAATCCCGGATTCTCATTTGTCGATTGGAACACCGAAGCAAACGGCGGAGGCGTTGCTTATGGAGATGGTTCTACGTATTCTTTTTCAGCTTCGATCGGGCTTTATGCCATTTGGGCACCAATTCCAGTGACAACGCTTATCTTTGAATCTACGAGCGGAACTGGCTCCGTGGGATCGATCACAAGTCGTGTCGGCGGATCAACAACCCTGCCGTCCGGTGCGGGGATGAGCAATCCGGGGTACACGTTTGTTGGCTGGAACACTGCGGCTGATGGGAGCGGAACGGAATATGCAATAGGCGCAACATACACATTTTCCGGAAGCCAAACTCTTTACGCTCAATGGTCTCCGGACACGTACGTAGTCACCTATTCGTACAGTGGAGGTGAGCAGTTAATTGGTTCCTCTGACTATGTCGTTGGAACAACTGCACTTACACTTCCGACACCGACTTTCACTGGGAATACCTTTGACGGTTGGTTCAACTCGCAGTCGGGCGGAGCACTTGTGGGAGTCGGGGGAACGCTATTCGCGCCGTCGAGTTCGATTCAGCTTTACGCGCAGTGGACGTTGGTAGTGACGGATATTTTCACATTTGATTCGAATGGTGGAACCGGAACAATCTCGTCTCTGACTGACACCGATGGTTCCACAGCCGTGCTGCCAACGATTGATGGAGTCACGATGTCGGGTTTTGCATTCAGCGGTTGGAACACTGAAGCAGACGGAAGTGGTACTCAGTACGCAGAAGGAGCGAGTATCACGATGACGAAGAGTCAAACGTTTTATGCGCAGTGGACTGCTGGGCCAAGCGACACGTTGACATTCGATGCAAACGGAGGCAGCGGTTCGATTGATCCCATCAACGGAACCCCAGGCTCGACGATTACCTTGCCAGATCAAAGTGGATTGATTCACGCTGGTTTCGAATTGACACGCTGGAATACAAACGCGAAGGGCTCCGGCACTTCTTATCCGATCGGTGTCGGATTCAAACTGGCCGGTTCGATGATTCTCTACGCACAGTGGAGCGGTCACAAATTGGCGACACTGTTCGGTGCGGTTGGCACATTCAAGAGCGGCTCCTCCTCGTTGTCAGCGTCGCTAAGGAGTCAGATCAATCGAATTGCACTTACCATCAAGTCCAGAAAGTACGTGAAGATCGACCTTTTTGGCTACTCGGCGACGACCGGGTTGAAGTCACTGAACATATCGCTGAGTCGAGACCGAGCTCGAAATGTCGCCACCTATCTCATCAATCGACTTCACGAACTCAAGGTGCACGGCGTCAGTGTCTCCTCATCCGGACAGGGCTCGATTGCGGGGCAATCGAGTAGAGAGTATTCGCGGGTTGAAGTGTTCGGAGTCTGAGTCGGTTCACTCTGTTTCTCGCTGGGGGTCGTGACGCCATGCAGACTGCAACTTCTCAACGGTGAACACGACTCCCAGAGTCCGGATCGTGCATCTCGACGGACAACAATCGCCAAACGCACGAACAGAGAATTCGCAGTGAGTGCCGGCGGAGGGATTCGAACCCCCGACCTGACGATTACAAATCGCCTGCGCTGCCAGACTGCGCCACACCGGCTTGGAAGTCCAAGGTTAGTGAAAATCGTCTGGTCTCAATATGTAGGCTGAGACGAATGAGTGATTCATCCCAGCCCCATCACAGCGCGAATCCGCCAGGCTCTCACTACCAACCCGCTCTGAGTGTCGTGTTGATCATCGTTGTCCTTTTTGTTGCGGCTGCGTTCCTGATGCTTCGATACGTCAGTCCGGCGTCCCCTGCGAGTTCGGTTACGACACTTCCACCGTCAGAAACCACGACGACGATTCATCATCACACCGTTCCTAAGTCGAGCGTTCGCGTGCAGGTGGCCAATGGCACGAAGGTTGCCAACCTCGCTCGCGGTTACTCGCAGCAGTTGTTGACGCAAGGTTGGAACACGCTGCCAGGCGTCAACGCACTCGCGCCCGCGAAGAAGACCACCGTGTATTTCAATCCTGGATTCAAGTGGGCCGCGATACAGATCGCGCACAAGATTCACTTGGGCCTGAGTTCGATTCAAGCGAGCAATGGTCAACGACTGGTACCCGGCGCGTCGAGCGACGACGTGATTGTGATCCTCGGCAAGAACTCGACCAAATAGTCACGCCTGCGGCGGCAGGTGCACGGAGTAGCGCTTGAGCGCTGCTCGCAACACGTCCATTGACATTGGCCGCAACTCCTCGAGCGGTCGATTGCGATGGCGTCGCACACCGAGGTCGACTTGCGCCAAACTGCGCACGCCGAATTGGCGAGCGATGTCAATGAGTAGTGCGATCTCGACGCCGTACGCCTTCTCAAGGGTGATGGCGTCGAACGCACTGCGTCGACCGGCCGTCTCGCCGGCGAGGGGCTGGCGGATCTCGCCGAGTCCGGGGTAGAGGAGCGACAGAATTGGACGTGCCGCGAGCTCATTCACTCGTCCGCCGCCGGTGGGCATGTTGTGCAGGGGCCGTTCGTAATACCCCTTCACCAACTGGGTTTCCGGGCGTTCGAGGAGCGGCTGGATCAGCCGGGCGACGAACTCCGAGGTCGTATTCATGACGTCGGCGTCGAGGAAGACGACCAGTTCGGACGTCGAGGCCGCGAGCCCGGCCCGCATCGCCTCGCCCTTGCCGCTCGGTCCATCGAAACGAACCACGCGCGCGCCGTGGTGATCCGCGACCGTCGAGGTGTCGTCGACCGAGTCGTCATTAACCACGATCAATTCGTCGACCAACTCGCGGTGCGCGAGAACGGCGTCCAGGACCGCACCGACGGTGGCCGATTCGTTGCGGGCCGGCACGATCACCGCGACGGTGGTCTGGGACTTCAATTTGGTGACGCGCTCGAGGTTGAACTCTTCGCGGCTTAGCGTCCACGGGACGTCTGGGCTGCTCACCCGTACGAGACTACGGGTCGAGCGAGGAGTCCGAACTTGACACGGACGAAGCCGTCGGCGAGAATTGAAGGGTCATCAAGAGCGACTGAGGGACGGCCCCGTTGAAGTCGCGACAACCAGTGTGATAAACGAGCTACCCGCTCATCACACCAGGTGCCAAAGGCCGAACGATGAAAAGGGAGTTATGAGTTTCGCTACAGGTCTTTTATGTCGAGAGTGCGGTGCCACTTACCCCAGTGAGGCGCGGTATTCGTGTGATTTCTGCTTCGGTCCCCTAGAGGTCGACTACGACCTCGACGCGGCGCGGCGCGTTCTGACGCGCGAAGTGATCGCGAACGGTCCGAACTCCATTTGGAGATACGCGGCGCTGTTGCCGGATCCCGGTGTCGAACCCGTGGACCTCGGCGCTGGTTGGACGCCGCTTCGTCGTTCCACCCGACTCGCCGAAGTGCTCGGCGTGCGCGAACTGTGGCTGAAGGACGACACCCGCAATCCCACCGGTTCGTTCAAGGACCGCGTGGTCTCGGTGGCGCTCTCGAGTGCGCGGCGTCTCGGTTTCACGACGGCGGCCTGTGCCTCGACCGGCAACCTCGCGACATCGGTCGCCGCTCATGCCGCGTCGATCGGGTGGCCGAGCGTCACGATTATCCCGTCCGACCTCGAGAAGTCCAAGATTGCAATGGCCGCGATCTTCGGGGGAACGGTGCTCGGTGTTGAGGGCAACTACGACGACGTCAATCGACTGTGCGTCGAGTTGGTCGCCGAACACGAGGACTGGGCGTTCGTGAACGTCAATCTTCGCCCGTACTACGCCGAGGGTTCCAAGACGCTGTCCTTCGAGATCTGCGAACAGCTCGGCTGGCGCACGCCCGATCAGGTCGTGGTACCGCTCGCGTCGGGCAGTCAGTTCACCAAGGTCGCCAAGGGCTTCACGCAGTTCGTCGAACTCGGACTGGTCAAGGGCGAGGTGCCGGTGCTCTTCGGTGCGCAGGCGACCGGCTGTTCGCCGATCGCCAGCGCGTTTGCCTCGGGCGCCGAGGTCGTCACGCCGCAGCGACCGAACACGATCGCGCGCTCCCTCGCGATCGGCAATCCCGCCGACGGCCCTTACGTGTTGGACGAACTGCGCGCGCACGGTGGCGACTGTGGTTCGGTACCGGATGCAGAGATCCTCGAGTGCATCGGGCTGCTCGCCGAGACCGAAGGCATATTCGCCGAAACGGCCGGTGGCGTTACGATCGCTTCGCTGCGCCAGATGATCAATCGAGGCACCATCGACCGTGACAAGTCGATCGTGGCGATCATCTCGGGACATGGTCTCAAGACGCTCGACGCGATCGTCGACACCGCCACCGTGAGCTCCACGATCACGCCGTCACTCGAGGCGGCCGAAGAGGCGCTGCGCTTCCACCGACTGGTGGCGGCGTCATGAGCGTGATCGTCCGACTTCCCAGCCAACTGCGCACCCTCGTCGGGGGAGCCGGCGAGGTGCCGGTCGAGGCGCACACCGTCCGCGAAGCGATTCTCGCCGTGGACGCGACGTACCCGGGAATCGCCTTTCGGGTCCTCGATGACCGGGGCGCACTGCGCCGATTCGTGAATGTCTTCGTGGCCGATGAGGACGTTCGGTTCCTCGACGGCCTCGACACCCCGCTCGAGCCGGGCCAGACCGTTTCCCTCGTCCCGGCCGTGGCCGGCGGCTGATCTCCGTTAGCACTCGACACCCTAGACTGCTAATATTGCGTTGCACCAAAAGGGTGTCTCGCTTTAGGAGGAATCACAGTGGCGAAACTGATCTCATTCGATGAAGAGGCCCGCCGGGCGCTAGAGCGCGGCATGAACAAGCTGGCCGACGCCGTTCGCGTCACGCTTGGACCCAAAGGTCGCAACGTCGTCCTGGACAAGAAGTGGGGAGCTCCCACCATCACCAACGACGGTGTCTCGATCGCAAAGGACATCGACCTCGAGGACCCCTTCGAGCGTATTGGCGCCGAATTGGTGAAAGAAGTCGCGAAGAAGACCGACGAAGTCGCCGGTGACGGCACGACGACGGCGACCGTGCTCGCCTGGGCGATGGTCCGTGAAGGACTCAAGAACGTGGCCGCTGGTGCGAACCCGATGTCACTGAAGAAGGGCATCGAGACGGCCGTCGAGGCCGCCGTGGCGTCGCTCCACGAACTGGCCAAGCCGGCCGACACCAAAGAGCAGATCGCCCAAGTGGCGTCGATCTCTGCCGCCGATGACGAGATCGGTGCGATGATCGCCGACGCGATTGACAAGGTCGGCAAGGACGGCGTCATCACCGTTGAAGAGAGTCAGTCCTTCGGCATGGAGATGGACCTCGTCGAAGGAATGCGCTTCGACAAGGGTTTCATCGCCCCGTACTTCGCGACCGACACCGAGCGCATGGAGGCCGTTCTCGAGAACGCCTACATCCTCTTGGTCTCGAACAAGATCACGTCGGTTCGTGACGTGCTCCCCGTCCTCGAAAAGGTCATGCAGTCCGGCCGTCCCCTGTTGATCATCGCCGAGGACATCGAAGGCGAAGCCCTCGCGACGCTGGTCGTGAACAAGATCCGTGGCACGTTCAAGTCCGTCGCCGTGAAGGCGCCCGGCTTTGGCGAGCGCCGCAAGGCCATGCTCCAGGACATCGCGATCCTGACCGGCGCCACCGTCATCTCCGAAGAGATCGGTCTCAAGCTCGAGACCGCCGACGTCGAGATGCTCGGTAGCGCGCGAAAGATCGTCGTGACCAAGGACGAGACGACGATCGTCGAAGGAGCCGGCTCCGAGGACGACATCAAGGGTCGAATCAATCAGATCAAGGCCGAGATCGAGAACACCGACTCGGACTACGACCGCGAGAAGCTCCAGGAGCGCCTCGCCAAGTTGTCCGGTGGTGTCGCAGTCATCAAGGTAGGCGCCGCTACTGAGGTCGAACTGAAAGAGAAGAAGCACCGCATCGAAGACGCGGTGTCGACGACGAAGGCCGCCATCGAAGAGGGCGTCGTGCCCGGTGGTGGCGTCGCCCTTCTTCGCAGCCAGGTTCGAATCTTAGAGACGGCCGACAAATTGATCGGTGACGAAGCCACGGGTGCGCGAATGGTCGCTAAGGCCGTCGAAGCGCCGCTCAACCAGATCGCCGTCAACGCGGGTCTCGAAGGCGGCGTCATCGTCGACAAGGTTCGCAATCTGAAGAAGGCGACCGAAGGACTCAACGCGGCAACCGGCGAGTACGAGGACCTCATCAAGGCCGGCGTCATCGACGCGGCGAAGGTGACGCGCTCGGCACTGCAGAATGCGGCCTCGATCGCGGCGCTCTTCTTGACGACCGAATGCGTGATCGTCGACAAGCCAGAAGAGAAGGTCGCGGCGATGCCCGGCGGTGGGATGGACGACTACTAAACCATCCGCTGTTCGTACGAAGTAGAACCGTGGGGCCTTCGGGCCCCACGGTTTTTTCTTTGGTCGTATGTCCAAGTTGCGTGTGTGCGGACAGGTCCTAGCATTGGGGCATGACTCCCGAACCGCTCGCGCCCTCTCGCGGGCTCAACGTACTGCATTTGTTCTGTCACCCCGGCGCCGACATTGACGCCGGCGCGCTGGGAAAGGCAGTCGACGGCGCTCGGGCCGACGGCCTTCAAGTAATCAGCGTGGCGATCATGGGGGCGAAGGCCGACGTGTGCTTCATGATCCTTGGCGAAGATCTCTGGACGTTACGACAGCTGCAGTCGAAGATTCAAGCGGCGGGGTTCTCGGTCGCCGAGAGTTACGTCTCGGTCACGGAGGTCAGCGAATACGCCGCCGGCATGCCGGAGCAAATGTTGCACGACCGGCTCTTCCCAACGCTGCCGCCCGAGGGCAAGCGCGCGTTCTGCTTCTACCCGATGTCCAAGCGCCGCGACGAGACCAACAACTGGTACGCCCTCGCCTACGACGAGCGCGAACGGCTCATGCGTCAACACGGCGCGCTCGGTCGCGAGTTCAAGGGTCGCATCCTCCAAGTCATCACCGGTTCGACGGGTCTCGACGACTGGGAGTGGGGGGTCACGCTCTTCGGGGTGCACGTCGATGACCTCAAGGAGTGCGTCTATACGATGCGCTACGACGAGGCCTCGACGCTGTACGCCGAGTTCGGTGCGTTCTACACGGGACTCGTGGGGACGCTGGACGAAGTTCTCGACGCCGCGTTGGCCTAAGTCACGTTGCTAGCGTCATCAGCGTGGAACCGATTCCCGAAAAGACCCTTTTGCGTTGGGCCGAGTCATTGGCCGGCGTCGCGCGAACGGGCTTGGGATTCACCGAGAGCCAGTACGAACGCGAACGCTTCGAAGAGGTGTTGAAGATCGCCGGCGATATCAAGTCGGCCGCCGAAGAGGGCTTGGACGGGGTGCTCGACGCCGACGGATACGTCGCGGAGTGGATGAAGGACGTCGGTAAGGGCATCGCGGGCTACCAAACCCCCAAGGTCGCGGTCGGAGCGGCCGTGACCAATGACCGCGGTGAGTTACTCCTCATCCAGCGTGCCGACTCCGGCGTCTGGTTGTATCCCACTGGCTGGTGCGACGTTGGGTACTCCGCTCCGGAAGTCGTGGTCAAAGAGGTTCTCGAAGAGACGGGCATTGAAGCCGAACCGGTGCGGCTCATCGGTGTCCTGGACGGCATGCGCCTCGGCTCATCGCGAATCCCGCTCTACTCACTCCTGTTCTTCTGTCGCGCGGTCGGTGGAGAGATCAAGATTCACCCACTCGAGTGCACCGACGCCGGTTGGTTCACGCGTGACAACTTGCCTTCACCAATCATTGGTGCCGAGCGTTGGGCCGATCCGATCTTCGCCGCGATTGATGGAGAACATCGCGACGTCTTCTACGACGATTTACGTCGTCCCGTGTGGAGGGGTGAGCCGTGAGCGTCAACGTCGAGATCGCGGATGAAGCGTCCGCCGAATTGGTCGACAGCTTGAATCGTCTCCTGCCGCAACTCTCAACGAGCGCGCCGGCGCTGACGGTCGCGGACGTCGCAGAACTGATCGCGTCGCCGGCGATAGTGCTCTTTATCGCTCGTGACGAAGCGGAAGTTGTGGGATCGTTGACACTCGTGATATTTCCGATACCGACCGGACTTCGCGCCTGGATCGAAGACGTCGTGGTCGATGAAGGCGCACGGGGAGTGGGCATCGGCGAAGCGTTGACGAATGCGGCCATTGCTGAGTCGCGCCGCCGCCATGTTCGTTCGCTGGACCTCACCACACGACCGTCGCGCGAGGCGGCCAATCGTCTATACGTGCGACTCGGCTTCGAACTTCGCGAGACGAATGTCTATCGGCGGTTGATAAAAGAGGATGAACTCGAGTAAAGCAACTCGCGCACCTCGTTGAGCGTCACGACCGTTGTGGATCGTGAAAGTGCGAGAAATAATCAGCGAACTGGAACAAGCCGGTTGGGTTCAGATTCGTCAAACGGGTAGTCATCGCCACTTCAAACACGCCACGCTCCCCGGCTCGGTTTGTGTAGCGGGGAATTTGGGTGATGATGTCCCTAAAGGAACCCTGGGTAACATTGTCAGACAGGCCGGACTCGAAAGGAGACCACGATGACCGAATTCACCATCGTGATTGAAGATGCCGGCACTAACTACGCGGCCTATGCCCCTGACGTTCCTGGCTGCATCGCCACGGGCGCGAGCGTTGCCGAGGTGACGTCTACCCTTCGAGAAGCCATTGCCGAGCACCTAGAGATTCTTCGTGAAATGGGCGAAGAGGTCCCCGCCCCTCATTCTCGGGCTGGAGTGATTCAGATTGCATCGTGAACGTGCCTTGACGGGATGACCGTTGTGCGACGTTCACGAACAATCATCTTCGATCTCTACGGAACGTTGCTGCCGGGTGGTTCGCGGCTGCGGCGAGACGCCATTGCGTTTCAGATGGCCGATGTCTTAGAGGTCGATCGTAAAAAGTTCGCGGACGTCGTGCGAGATACATTCGACGAGCGAGTACGAGGGACGATGGGCGGTCTTTCAGAAACGATCTCGGAACTGGCGCAACGCGTTGGAGGGTCACCAACTTCCCGACAAGTTGCGCTGGCCGCAGATCAGGGTCTGGAGTTTTCCAGAGAATTGTTGAGCGACAAGTACTCGGCAGCGTATTTGTCCCAATTGAAGGCGCGCGGATGCCGATTGGGAATTGTCACGGACTGTTCAGCGGAGACGCCAATGTCGTGGAACTCATCGTGGCTGAGTGAACTGATTGACGTTGTCACGTTCTCGTGTGAGATTGGCGTGCGAAAGCCGGCCCCAGAGATCTACTTGGCGGCCACGCGAAGTCTCAACGTGCGGCCGCAGGAGTGCGTGTTCATTGGCGATGGCGGGAGCAATGAGTTATATGGAGCTCAGGAACTGGGGATGGCAGCCACGATGCTTATGGATCCAAACTTGCTCGATACGGATCGTTTCGATGCGGTGAGCTCGTGGGACGGAGCCATAATTACGTCGCTCGCAGAATTGGTGAACGTTTTGAAAGAGTAAGACGTCGTCACCGGCGCCCATCTGGGGTACCGAGAGACAAATGTCTATCGTCTATTGGTTGCAGAGGCAGTTCCGAAGAATCCATAGCAGCGGGCCCAGAAGACGGGTGGCGGTACATTCTTGAGTTGAAGCCCACCGCCTACATCGAGGTATGTCGCACGAGCCATCGCCGCGTGCTCGAAGGGTTGGCGCCACTGACTGATGAAGACTTCCAGACGCCGAGCTTGCTCCCGCGATTCACTCGCGGGCACGTGGTTACGCACCTCGCTAACAGGGCCAGGGCCCATGCTCTGCTGTTCGGGGGTCCCGCCGCGGGCGAGATCCGCCGGCTCCGCCCCGTCGGGTACGACGCAGACGTGGCCGCAGACTCTGGCGCGGGCCGGTCGGCCGCCGAGCTTCGCGCCGACCTCGAGGGCTCGTTCGGGCTTATACAGGCGGCGTGGGACGCGCTCGATGACGGGGTGTGGGACGGACTGGGAGAGATGATAGCTGGCCCAAGAACGATGACCGAGATCATCGCCCATCACTTACGAAACGTTGAAGTTCATCACGCGGACCTCGATATTGGATACCGGATCTCCGATTGGCCCGCCCTGTTCGTTGAAGGCGAACTGGCGAAGCGGCTTCGTACGCTTTCCGGCCGAGCGGACCATGCCGACCTTCTCGCCTGGCTCCTTAACCGAGCACGCGCACCTGACCTGGCACCCTGGTAATCATGGACCGGGCCGATCCGGCCCTTGCTCTCGCTACCGGCGATCAGGTCGGAGTGATTGGGGCTCTGTAAGGGCACAGCAATATCTAAGGCTTCTTCGGAACTTTTACTCTTATCAAAAATCGGCAGACAAATCGCTACAGGCTCATCGGCGAGAGTTGACGAACTTTCGCCGATGAGTGGTCGTGAGAGTGCGAGACATCATTCAATTAATCGAAGACGATGGCTGGATGCATGTTCGGACAAAAGGGAGTCATCGACAATTTCATCATCCGGTCAAACCGGGTACTGTGACGGTATCTGGCAAATTAAGTCGAGAACTCCCTGTCTTCATTGAGATAAGCATTTATCGCCAAGCTGGATTGAAGAGGAGACCTTGATGGAAGAGTACGTAATTATTATTGAGAAGGCTGGCGACAACTTTGCCGCAATGGTTCCGGATCTTCCAGGGTGCGTTGGTGCTGCGGACACCATTGCGGAACTTGAAGAGCTGATGCGCGAAGCTGTTGAGTTTCACATTGAGGGCATGCGATTACACGGCGAAGTAGTGCCGCCTCCCAGCACGCGTGTTTCGAAGGTGCGAGTGGCTTCGTAGGACGGTCGGAAATTACTTTTATCATCCAGCGGTAAACAAATGTCGATCGTTTGTTCTAAGAAGACCTTCACACCGATGAATCTCACTACTCCAACGATCAGTAGGCGAATGGGCAATAATCCTAAGGCCCGTCGAGGCCAAAGGCATTACCAAACGGATCGATCATTTGGCATATTTGACGAGAGCTGTCAATGGTGAGGGGCCCGCGGTGCGTCGTACAGCCGAGTTTCAAGAGATGGGCTCGAGTCATCGCAAGGTTGGCTACTGAGAGATAGATAACGGGACTGGCGCCAATTGGATTGCGATCGTCGTCCGCTGGGTGGAAACCGAACTCTATCTGGTCCACAATGAAGTACCAAAACTCACCGTCTCTTACAACAGGAGCGTCTTCCCCAAGGTTGGAGGCCCACCACGACGCAACGATCTCTGGATCGCTGGCGAAGAACATCACGGCCCGGATCGGCGAACTACTCACCGCTTAACGCTATCTGGCGTTTCAAGAATTGATTGAGCGTCTTAAGTGCTTTCTCACGAAAAGGCTCGATACAAATGAGCGTCATGAAAGCTTTGACTCGTCAACCCATTAGACCGTCGGCGACCGTTGCGGGTCGTGACGGTTCGAGAATTCATCAAGATGCTTGAGGATGACGGCTGGTTTCTGAGTCGGCAGCGAGGAAGTCATCGGCAGTTTCATCATCGCTCGAAGCCAGGATGCGTAACGGTGCCGGGTCACCTGTCCGACGATGTTCCAAGGGGACCCTCGCTAACATCATGAGACAAGCCGGATTGAGGAGGCGCAAGCAATGACTGAGTACACGATCGTTATTGAGGACGCCGGCACAAACTTTGCCGCGTGCGTAATTGGACTTGATGGAGTCATCACGACAGGGAAGACTGTCGAGGAGGTAGTCGAGAATATGCGTGAGGCGATTCCGTTTCATCTCGAAGGCATGCGCCTCAACAGTGATGAACTGCTCGAGCCGATGCCCATTGTTAAGACAATCCACGTTGCTTCATAGTTGTAATGCTTTTATCAAAGCACGAGAGACCACTGCCTATCGTTTTTCGTAGGAAACCGTACGACCCTTCCGGACGTGGGATCATTTTCATGAGTGGCGAACCATCTTGAATTGTTGTAGACGGGAACGGTAAACCCCTAGAAGAAGGAGCGAGATGGATTTTGCACTGGTTGGTGGACGGCAAATCACCCTTCAGCAGGGCTGGGGACACGAAGTGCTTGCATCCGTTCTAGGTGGGACACGCGTCAAGGCGCCAGCTACAACTTTTCCCGAGGCAAGCATCACTGTCGTCACAGTCGTCGGCGCCACGCTCATTCAAGTGCCAAGGGGCAGCCGGATTCGACTCCGAGGCTTCACTCTTTTCGGTGGGCGGAAGATTGATGTTCGATCCAGCGATGATCCCGAAATCACAGTTCGCGCGTTCAGTTTGTTTGGCTCCGTCACAGTCAACGAGTCACTGGACTGAATTTCGTCTTTGGAAGACGCGATTGACCGATGTCGATCCCTTTTCTTAGAAATTGAATGGTGTCGTCGAACGGCCGTAGACACCAAGAAGACAACTTCGCCGAAGTTGGAGTTGCGGCTGGTGAAATGGGGATTGAGCAAGTTGGAAAGGTGGGGGCAGCAACCGCGCGGCTGCTATCTCAACCACGGCTCGTAGATTTCGCAGCTGTCTGGTTTTCTACAAACCGTCCGTAGCCGTTTCGACCGCCCCTAGAGCGCGATTGGAGAATGTGTACAGAGCAAGTCTCTAATCAACGTGAGCAGGTCCACGACCGTGGGGTCGAGTGAAGGTGAGAGAGATAATTCGCGAACTCGAAGCTGATGGGTGGTGGCAAGTTCGACAGAAGGGAAGCCATCGCCAGTTCCATCACCTTTCCAAGACCGGCACCGTGACAGTGCCGGGCGCGCTGGGCGATGACCTGCATCGAGAGCTCCTTAGTAGCATTGTGAGGCAGACAGGATTGGAACGGAGAAGGCGATGATTGAGTACGCCGTGGTAATTGAGCGCTCCCCGAACAACTACGGAGCGTGGGTTCCTGATCTCGATGGCTGCGTCTCGACGGGCAAGACATTGGAGCAAGTGAAGGCCAATATCGCTGAGGCGATTGAAATGCATATCGAGTTGATGCGCGAACATGGTGAGACTGTTCCCCCTCCGACTGCCCAAGTGGCAGTTGTTCAGTTCGCTTCATAGCCAGAGCCTGTTGCGCAGACACGAGGCAGACGAATGTCTATCCTTTTTTCATAGAAAGCCCAAATTCGAATCTTCATTGCTCAAAAGCGTTGACTCACTCAGTGATTCAACCCTTCAGATGTGTTCTTCGACGGTGTCGATGTAGAGTGCGCGCGTGTGTCAAGTAGAAATCTATGGGATCCAGTCGAACTTGTCGGAATGCCGCGATGAATTGTCAGATGCAATTCACGGGTGTGTTGTCGAGGCATTCGATTATCCCGTTGAAAAGCGAATGCATCGGCTCTTGCTCCCGAGGACTTCAGGTTTCCGGCGGACCGCAGCGCCAATTACACAATCATTGAGATATCACTGTTTGAGGGGCGCACGGTTGCGGCGAAGAAGAAGTTCTACGCCCTCTTGTATGAACGTTGCCAAACGCAAATTGGTGTTGAACCTGTGGACATAGTGATTGTGTTGACGGAAACAACCCGTCACAACTGGGGTATTCGAGGCGTGCCCGGTGACGAACTGGGACTGGATTACACGGTAGAGGTTTGGTCGAGGTTGTAGTTTGCACATCCGTTGTGGGATGTGAAGGTGCGCGAGATGATTCGGGAATTGAATCAAGAAGGCTGGATACAAGTCCGACAAGCCGGAAGTCATCGTCAGTTTCAGCATCCGGACAGGACGGGCACAGTGACAGTGCCAGGTGCTCTCGGCATTGAACTGTCGAAGCCGACGCTGGCTAGCATTGTGAAGCAGGCAGGACTTGAGCGGAGGCCGCGATGAGCAAGTACGCCGTTGTCATTGAAAACGCAGGCCCGAACTTTTGTGCGTACGTTCCAGACTTGCCGGGGTGTGTATCAGCGGGTTACACAATTGAGGAAGTCACCGCAAACATTCATGAAGCCATTGAATTGCACATTGAGTTGATGCTCGCCCAGGGCGAAGAAATTCCTCAGCCGATTTCCCAGGTCGTTCTTGTTGAAGTTGCTCTTTAGGGAAAAAGCACTTCCAACAACACGGAGTAAACGAATGTCTACCGGCTGAACTTGTGGAGGGACTGTTCCTTCGCCAATTACCATTTATAGGTGGAGGTTCTCGAGTTAATTGGTGACGACGTTGAGTCCGTGGCGGCTCTTTGGGCTGATGCCGGATTGACTCGGCCCTGGAATAATTCTGTCGATGATTTTCGCCGAGCGATCGAGGGAACGACGTCGTCGGTCTTGGGCATTAAGAAGGACGGTGAGCTGATCGGGACCGTGATGGTTGGAAGCGATGGCCATCGAGGTTGGGTTTACTACCTCTGTGTGAGCACGTCCCATCAGCGTGTTGGCCTGGGATCAGAACTTATGAGGGCCGCCGAAGAGTGGCTACGCGAAAAGGGCGCCGTGAAGGTCCAACTAATGGTTCGGAGGGAAAACGAATCGGCGATGAGTTTCTATGAACGTGTTGGCTACGAACCCAGTGATGTCAACGTCCTTTCACGGTGGCTCTCGGGTTAATTCCAAGCCAATCGCTACGAGTGCGCAATGGTCACGTAATCGGCTGTACGAGTGACACGCCTTCGATGCTCGCCGATAGCGTCCTCATTGTGAGTCAAATTGTTAGCCAAGTATTGCAAGAGTTACTTGATGAAGAGCTCGGAGCCGACCCCACTACAGTACGAGGCCTCACCAATCATCTTCCTATGGCCCTTGTGGCGAAGCAAGGTCTGGGCGCCGACGCCGATGAACTCATTCGCTTCGCCGCTGCGTACGCCGGTCGGATCACTGTGCTCGACGAACCCTCGACGCACCTCGACGAAAACACGTGGCGCTCGGCAATTGGAAACTACGGAGCCGCCGCCGATCTTAGGAATTACTTCGTTCGACGGGTTGCCGATGAAGGAATCGACGAAACCTTACAGAAGCACTTACCCGCACTCATTGCGGGCATCAGTGGGGCCGCCTTTCACGGCGTCATCAGGCTTGCGTACGCAATCGAGGTTTCGTCGCCCTCTCGCGTCGCGGCCGGCTTGGCGTACCTCGCAGAAGTTGGGAGTCCCCTGAGAGCGTTGGTACCGGGAGCGGCCGGGGCGCAGGATCCAATGGCGATTCTGGCCGCCCTGTCAAAGTCGCAGGAATTTTCAACACCACCAAAGTCGAAGAGCATTGACGAAGCGATGCGTGTTGTTGCGAACAATGACCTCTTTGATGCTGCGATCGCATCGCTCGTAGTCACGGAACATACTGATCAAGTCTTGGCTCAGGCCGCGCTCCACCTCTATGCATCAACTGACGATTTCACTGCTCTTCATGGAGTGACCGGTGTGGAGGCGATCAACTCAATACGCCCCTGGATTGACGACAATGAACTCCTGAGTCGATTCGCCTTTCAAGCACTTGCGGCGGCGTACCTCTCAATTGGTGCGCCTCGTTTGTGGTCACGGGACCAACTCGACGAGTTTGTGGGGACAAACGAAAGAGACAAGAAAGAAGTGACATCGATCGCCGCGTACAGCACGGATGAGCATGTCTCGAAGTTGGTTTACACCGCACAGCGTTCATGGGCGAAGACCAACGAGCCTCTCTACCTTGCGGTTGCGGCGCGCAAGGCGTTCCCGACTCCCTAGATCCGTACGAAGTAGCGCGAGCCTGTTCGTCGAGGACGTCGAACGTGGCTTGTAAAGTTCCAAAGATGATTGAAGTCTCGAAGTTTCGATTGCTGAGCGACGTGAACGCTGAACAGTTTCTGGAGAAGAACGCCGAGTTTCAACAGCAATTCATTTACCAACGGGAGGGTCTTGTACGTCGGACCGTCGCGAGCGGTCTCGATGGCGAATGGGTGTCGTTCACGTGGTGGCGCTCAATGAAAGACGCGAGACAATCGGCGACCGAAGCATTGACATCGTCCGTTGCCCTTGAATTCAGTTCCCTGCTCGACGCGTCGTCGATTGCAACGGAGTACTTCAAAGAATTGTCGGGCTAAGGCCAACTACTGCTGCACCAGCATTATGAAGTTGCCCTCGGGGTCCTCGATGGCCGCCAGTGTCTGACCATTCTCCAGATCAAAGGGCGAGATTGTCTCTTTGCCTCCGAGTTCGGTCGCCTTGTCGATCGTGGAGCGCAGATTGCCGACTTGGACGTAGAGCGAGACGCCGGGAATCGCACCGGGCTGAATATGGCCAGCCGGACCCGGTTCCGGACCCCCGATGCCCGCGGGGATGTCCATGATACGACCATCGCCAATGTCCCAGTTGAACAGTGCGGAGTAGAAGGAACGCTGGCGCTCGGGATCGACTGCCACGATAGACCAATGAACAACGGGCCGCGCCCAATCTGAAGTCATGGGGCCACGATAGTGAACTGCGAATCGCGTCGGCCGTCGCGGGAAATAGTCTGACCTGATGGGTCTTGATCTAGTCAGCGTGATCGTGAGGGAGTACGACGAGGCGGTCGATTTTTTCGTGAATGTACTCGGATGCGTCTTAGAGGACGACTCGCCATCGCTCGACGGAGTTGGTCAACCAAAAAGGTGGGTCGTCGTGCGTCCGCTGGGCTCGGGCTGTGCCATCTTGCTCGCTCAGGCCCGGGGCGAGGAGCAGGAGGCACTGATAGGACGACAGTTCGCCGGACGCGTCGGACTCTTCTTGCGCGTTGACGATTTCTCCGCGTCCTATACGCACATGATGGAGCGTGGCATCGAGTTCCTTACGGCGCCGCGCACCGAGTCCTACGGTCAGGTCGCGGTGTTCAAGGATCTGTACGGTAACAAGTGGGATCTTCTCGGACCCGCATAGGGCCAGTTCGTCCGACGAAGGGCCGTATCTCTAAACTGATGTTGTGACTAGTCGTCGTCCCGGGGAAGGTCGCTACGCGCAACTGGAACGCGAACAGCGTTGGTTGCTGTCGGGACTGCCAACTGGCCTCACCAACGAACGAGAGATAGTCGACCACTACTGGATTGGAACGACGCTTCGCCTTCGGATGATTCAAAGCCGTGATGACGTCATTTACAAGCTCAGTCAGAAAATTCGACTCAATGGTGAGGACCCGGAGTTGGTGAAGATCACCAACGTCTATCTCAACGAAGCCGAGTTCCACGCACTCTCGGTGACGCCCGCGGCAATCGTCTCGAAGAGCCGTTGGGACGCGACGTCCGATGGCGTGCGCTTCGCTGTCGTCGAGTTCAAGGGCCGACACTCGGGTCTCGTGCTCGCCGAGATTGAATTACGTGAGGACGAAGCTCGAGTTCGTGGCCCGGAGTATGCGCTCGCCGAGGTAACGAATACGAACGAGTACTCCGGAGGTTGGCTGGCGGCGGCGTCTGAATCAGACCTGCGTCGAATCCTTAATCGGGAGTAATCCTCGGTTGCTCGTTTGTCGGATCGTGAGATGAAGTCTCAAGAAGCCGCGACGACGGGAACGAGTGAGCCGTCGTAGACCCGGTTGATTGTGCAGACTCCCGAAGCGTTCGCACCATCGACCGGCCCACTACGATGGCGCGCGAGGCGACTTCAACGTCGACGGCGCCCAAGGTGATGAGGACTTGGAGGCACGGTGGAACACGTTGAGCACTGCAACGCATTGGAGCTCGAGGTCGCACGATTCTCCAACGTCATGTCGTCACTATCGCTGGACCAGGACGTCGCGACGTGTCCAGGTTGGACGGTGTTCGATCTAGCTGAGCACCTGGGAGTGATCCACCGTTGGGCTGAAGAGCTGGTCCGGCTTCGCTCGCCGGTGCGCATTGCGCGGGAGTCGTCCGTCGCGGAGAGAGCCGCGGTGAGTCCGAAGTGGATCACTGACGGCGGGGAACTCTTGGTCGCAACACTTCTGGCCGCAGACCCGGATGACGAAATGTGGGCGTGGGGACTCGATCAACATGTTCGATTTTGGTCTCGTCGTCAGTTACACGAAACGTTCGTTCACCGAATGGACCTAGAACTCGCGGCACAAAAGGTTCCGCTCGCCGAGGATGCCATCGCCATTGACGCGATTGACGAGTACCTCTCCAACATCGAGAAAGTCGCCAGGCATTCGCCCGACTTGTCACTACTTCGCGGGCACGGGGAGAGGCTGGCCTTTCGAGTTGGAGGAGTCGACACACTGTGGTCAATCGCCTTTGGTAAGGACGGTTTCAGCGTGTCGAGCACTGGAGCCAAGTTCGACGCGGAACTCGTCGGATCGCCAGTCGATCTGCTCCTGATCATCTTGCGACGGCGAGGCATCGAGAACGGGAACGTCGAGGTGATCGGCGACCGGCGGTTAGTTGACTTCTGGTTGACGCACTCGGCATTCGATTGACGCGAACTACTGGTGACCGTTTCCTTCGGCCATAAGCAGTGTGTTCTTCAATTCGCACCACACGAGGTGCATTCGGTCGACCCTGCGCGTAACGCCGTGCCGCATTTTTTGCAGAAGTTGACGGGCCGATCCTTAGGCCCGCAATCGTGAAAGAGCGCCCGGTTTCCTGGAGTTGCTTCGCCGCACCACGCACAAAACTGCGTGCCCTGCTTCTTCGGCGTGGGGGCGCTCGATTCGACCACCGGCCCTGCTCCCGGTCCGCCCGCCGATGCGGGCATACCTCGAGGCGCGAGGGCCGGTTCGGGCACCGCGAGTGGGCTCGATGCCGGACCAGTGGGGGCGCGGACCGGTTGGGACGCAATCGGCCGCTCATCATCACGATCGTGTCGTGTCCCGGATGCGGGCCAGCGAGCAAATGCGAACAAGAGGTAAAAGCCGATATTGAGAAGCACGCTGACCTGGTCCAAATGCCAGACAAAACCTACGGTGGAGATGCCAATGAATCCGATGGAACCGCCAAAGACGACCGCGTTGAGGTCGTGCCAGAGAATGAAAAAGCAAAGTGTGGTGAGTACGAGTGTCGAGAGCGGCAGCAATATCCACAGCGATGAATATCCGGCCTGGACGATGATTCGAGCCGTCGCGATGAACAACAGTGCCATCAGCCCGATCGCCAACAGGAGCTCAATCCAAGTACCAGTGGACACTGAAGTAGCGAACGCAACAATCGGTGTCATAAGTCCCATACCTGCCTGTAACTCCCACCAGAAGACCACTCGCACGTGATCAGCAACTAGATCCAGTCCGGATTGTAACCCGAAGGGTTCCGAGAAAACGGCGATGGGCATGTCAACGTTTCACTTCTTCGCCCGTGACGAACCCGTTGGTCGTGATGGTTGACGCCGATTCGTGAGGAGTGATTTGTAGGATGCTGCGGTGTCCGAACGTAGAGCGACCGAAAGTCGTTTGACGAGAGTAGTCGTGCAAGGCACGTCGGGTAGTGGGAAGACAACATTGTCCGCGGCCCTCGCCGAGGCCTGGGGTGTCAATTGTCTCGAGCTCGACGAGCTCTACCAACAGCCCAATTGGACGCCACTCGAGATTGAGGAGTTTCGAGTTCGCGTCGAGTCGTTCGTCAAGCGACCCGGCTGGGTCGTGGACGGAAACTACAGCCATGTTCGTGACATCCTTTGGCCGCTGGCGTCCACGATTCTGATTATCGATCTCCCGAAGCGAGTCGTGATGACTCGAGTTATCAAGCGGACATTGTTGCGAATCATGAGACGCGAGGAACTGTGGAATGGGAATCGCGAGTCATGGCGCAATGCGCTCTCTCGTGACCCGACGCGCAACATCATCTTGTGGGCTTGGAATTCCCACGCGAAATATCACGAAACCGTGCCCCGTGAAGCGAAGGAGAATGTCGGAGCCGACCGAGTTGTCGTCCTCACCAGCGCGCGCGAAGTTCGAGAGTTCCTTAAGGAAGCGAACGAAGAACGGTGAGTGGAGAACGCGTCACAACGTGGTGCGCGCGAAAGCCAGCGCGTTCGTGATCGCGCGGTGTCCGATTGGACCGTAGGACGGTTCGTCGGACTCGCCGAGGAGAACGAACATGAGTCCGAAGTGAATGGCCCATCCCAGAGTTCGCTGGATCGTCGCTTCGTCGATGCTCCCGCACGAGCGTAGGAAGACATCGATCGACTCCAACGGTAGGGCGAGAAAGCCTCCGGCCAAATCAGTCGCGGGATCACCCGCACAGAGATCACCAAAATCGATCACACCTACGAGAGCGGCGTCGCGGAAAATCAGATTCGCGGGGTGGGGATCCCCGTGGATCCACTGGGACGCGCCGGCCCACGGGGGTGCGTCAAGTGACACCCCCCACATCCGCACCACTGCGTCGCGATCAATCGACGGTCCAATTTCGTCGAGGCGCTCTCGAACGTTGGCGTCAAAGGAACGCAACGGGACGCTCCTGAACTGATTCGTCGGAGCGTCCAGCGCCGCGTCGCGGTGCAGCGCTTGAAAGAATGCACCTAGGGGAATGGCCGCGCCAGCCAAGACCGTCGGATCGACCGCATTCCCCGGCGTTCCTTCAATCCAATGCGCAATGGTCCAGGGCCACGGGAGTGATCGCTCGGCTGTCCGAATCGAATGGGCGTCGGGATCGCCAGCGGCAGTCGACGCGCCAGCTCGGGGAGCCAGCGCTGCTCGTTTTTGATCAGTGGCACCGCGACTTGGCGCCGAGGAAAACGAACCACCAAGTCGTCGCCGAGTCGCCAAATAGTGTTGTCGAATCCCGGTGCCATCTCACGGATACCAGCGTTGATCAGGTCTGGATGCTGGCTGTTCACGAGTTGCTCGACGAGGTCCGCACTCATTTCAATTTCCGCGCTCGGCCATCTCACAGTCCTCGACTCTAGGACGAGAACGTGAACCAACCCAGATGCAAGTTTCGATCCGTGCGAATCGTGGTCATCGGAGCTGGAGCCATCGGCGCGCCGATCGTCGCGCAACTTTATGAACACGGGCATCCCGCAGTGCTCGTCGCGCGCGGAGCTAACTACGACGCGATTGCCAACGACGGCGTCTGCGTGGCGACGCCTGATCGGACGCGGCGCTCGAAGGTCGATGTCGTCAATGGCATTGCGGCACTGACTTTGGAGCAGTGCGACGTTGTAATGCTGTGTGTGAAGAGTCAAGACACCGTCGGCGCACTCGAGGAACTCATGAACGTTGCTCCGAAGGAGACTCCAATTCTTTGCGCACAGAATGGTGTCGTGAATGAGCGCCTGGTCTCCCGGCACTTCACCAACACCTACGGCGTGTGCGTCATGTCACCGGCGTCGTATCTCGAACCGGGACGCGTCGAAGTCTTTTCCTCGCCAGTCATGGGAGTCCTCGATTTCGGCCGGTGGCCGACCGGAGTGGATGCAACGGCACGCGAGGTATCGAAGTTGCTCAGCGACTCGGGCTTCGCCTCGATGGCGACCGAGGAGATTGCGACCCTGAAGTGGGGCAAGTTGCACTCCAACGTGCTGAACGCCCTCGAGGTCCTTTGCGGTTCGAGTACGTTGGGTGACGAACTCGCGGAGCGCGTTCGCCGCGAAGCCGTCGCCTGCTTGAGCGCCCACGGTGTCGACGTGGCGAGAGCGACGCACCTGGCGAACGAGCGCTCGAAGCTCGTTCATTATCACGCCATTGGATCGAACCGACGCGTCGGGAGCTCTTCGTGGCAGAGCGTGCTGCGCGGTACCGGCAACGTGGAAACCGACTATCTCAACGGCGAGATAGTCGCGCTCGGACAGCGCTACGGCATCGCGACGCCGGTGAATGAACTGCTGCAGCGCCGAACGAACGAGATGGCGCGACTCGGACGCACTCCGGGAACCGTTGCGGTCATCGAACTACGTGACGAACTTGAAGGGCAAACGTGAACATTGCAGGTCACGCGTCGGTGACACGAACTTCTTGGTCGTAGACGTCGGGCCGGCGAAAGTCCATCACCGCGATCTGTGAACGACGGCGCGCGACTTCACTCAGGTCCAGGGTGGCCACCACGATCTCGGGACCGCCGCTGGTTGCCTCGTCCAGTACTTCACCCCACGGATCGACAATGAGTGAGTGACCGTAGGTCGCGATCCCCTCGGCGGTCGTGCCGACCTGCGCCGCCGCGACGACGAAGGCGTGGTTCTCGACTGCCCGGGCCCGAACCAACAGGTCCCAGTGGGCGCCACCCGTGACGGCGTTGAACGCGGCCGGGATGGCGATGACGTCGGCGCCCGCGAGAGCCAGATTTCGGTAGAGATCAGGAAACCTCACGTCAAAACAGACCGAGAGCCCCAAGACGAACTCGTCGAATCGCACTGCCACAGCCTCGTCGCCGGGAACGATGACGTCGGACTCGCGGTGGACGATCGCGCCCGGCACGTTGACGTCGAAGAGATGGATCTTGCGATACGTGGCGACGACCTCGCCATTGGGATTAATCACCACACTGGTGTTATAGAACTTGGCGTCGATCGGCGACCTCTCCAGGAGGCTTCCGAGGTGCAGCGTGAGCGCGCGGGACTTCGCGAGTTCGGCCATTCGAGTCGTGGTGGCTCCCGGAACCGTTTCCGCGGCGTGTTCAAATCCCGCGAAGGGGCCGAGGAAGCTGAAGTACTCGGGTAACTGGACGTACTGGGCACCGAGGTCGGCGGCCTCATCGACGAGTCGTAGCGCCTCGTCGATGTTTCGCGCGACGTCAGAACCGGCGGAGAGTTGTACCGCGGCAACCTTGAGATTCATCGACCTTCCTCCCGTTTTGAAAACTACTGTGCGACCCGCCAGCGTGGTGAGAGGCTTCCTATGATGACCGTCGTGAATTCTTCGAGTCCCGTGCAACTCGAGTTGGTGACGGCACAGTCCCGGCCCGTTGTCGAGAAACTGCTCCAGCTCTACATTCATGACCTCTCACAGTTTCGATTGACTCGTCCCGACGAAGCCGGACGTTTCAACCACGACGAGCGTTACGCCGTCTTTTTTTCGGACTCCGATCGATGTGCGTATCTCTTTCGTGACGAGACTGGTCCGGTCGGTTTTGGCCTGATTCGCGGTTTGAATGAATCTCGGCGGCTCATGGCCGGATTCTTCGTCGTTCGCGGAGTGCGACGCCTCGGCGTCGGCCACGACGCCGCACTCGCAATGTTGCGCCGACACTCCGGCCCCTGGGAGATTCCCTTTCAAGAGGAGAACGCGGGCGCGGCTCGATTCTGGCGTGAAGTGGCCGGATCGGCGGTGGGCAGAAAGTGGACCGAGGATCGTCGACCCGTACCGATCAAGCCACACATCCCCGACGACGTGTGGATCACGTTGGACTCGTCGGAAATGCTGCCGGACACGGCGACGACGTAGTCGCGTCGCGCGTCTGATATCAGCGTGATGATGTGCAGTTCACGTCAAGTAGCCGATTCGGAATTACTCGGACGACTTCCATTCGTAGTGGCGCACTATCTCGGCCACCTCAACTTCGTACTCCGCGTAGAACGCCGTTCGACCGAGCGCCTGCGCCTCGAGGTGCTCGGGCACCTCTTTCCACGCCACGAGGTCCGACATCGACGCGAAATACGAGACGGTGACGCCCCGACCTGACGCGGCGTCACGAAAGCTCACGTGGCTGATGTAACCGGGCATCGTGGCGACCAGGTGGTCGATTCGGGCCGACCACTCCTCGTACTGGTCCGCCGAATGGTCCGTTCGGACTGACCGGAAGATACAGACGACGTGAGGATCCAAAGCCATCGACGAATCGTACCGTCGGCGTCCCGGCCCCGTGGTGGCGTTGGCGCTGCGCGGCGTTTGAATGTATCTTGACGACATGACACCACTTGATCGCTACACGCACGGTCATCACGAGTCGGTTCTGCGCAGCCACACGTGGCGCACGGCGCAGAATTCGGCCGGATTTCTGCTCCCTCATCTGAAGAGCGGCGAGCGCCTGCTCGACGTGGGATGCGGTCCCGGAACGATCACCATGGATCTGGCCGAGCTGGTCGCCCCGGGCCACGTCGTCGGCATCGACCGCTCGAGAGAAGTCATCGAACGGGCCCGAGAGTCGGCCGAGGCGAGGGCGCTGTCGAACCTCACCTTCGAAGTCGGGGACGTCTACCAACTCGAATTCGCGGACTCGTCATTCGACGTTGTCTACGCTCACCAGGTCCTCCAGCACCTGAGTGAACCGACGCGCGCCGTAGTAGAGATGCGACGCGTACTTCGAGACGGCGGACGGCTCGCCGTCCGCGACGCGGACTACGGAGAGTTCACGTGGTCGCCGCCGAGTGACGGACTGACTCGATGGATGGAGTTGTATCACCAGATCACTCGAAAGAACGGCGCCGAGGCCGACGCCGGTCGGCATCTCGCTGAGTGGGTCGAGGCCGCCGGTTTCGAGTCGCTTGATCGCTCGAAGTCCGATTGGACCTACGAGAGCGTCGAGGAGCGCGAATGGTGGGCGGACCTCTGGGCCGACCGCGTCCTGTACAGCGAATTCGCCCGCCAGGGTTTGGAATACGGACTCACCACGAGCGAGGAACTCAGTGCGATCAGTGACGCCTTTCGCGCATGGTCGCACAGCGATGATGGGATCTTCGTCGTGGTCCACGAAGAGGTACTCTCGCGCAAATAGTCGCGACGGGGATTAGTTCGACAGACCACGCCGAACACGAGGTCTGTTCGCCGCACACCTACTTGGCGACGAAATGAGGGTTGTAGATAAGACCGACGACGTGTCCGCTCGGGTTCTCGACCGAGGCGACGATGATGCCGTCGCCCACGTCTTGCGGTGCTTCGAGGAGTGTCGCGCCGTTCGCTTCAGCGTCGGCCACCGCTTGGGCGACGTCATCCACACCCCAGTAGGTCGTGGGGCTCGCGCCGATCTCGTCCGTGGGCACGAGGCCGAGTTCGTAGCCCGCGATCTCGAAGCCGACGTAGAACGGTTCATCGAAGTAGGGAGCGATCCCGAGATATTCTGACCACCATGCCTTGGCGGCGGGGAGGTCTGGAGTCGGATAGATGAGGGTTCGAAGACCCCGAAGTTGAGTGGACATTGGCTCAACGTAGCAAAGGTCTGTGAGCCGCGCGCGACGCCACGAAACGGGTTCAGCCCTTCTGCGACCGTATGAACGTGGGCGTGAGCGCGTCACTTCGTGCGAGGTCTAGGACGCTTTCGAGTCCAGCCGCGACCGCGAGCATGATCGTTTCGCTGCCCGGACGAGCGACGATCGAGAGTCCGACGGGAAGGCCGTCGATGACACCCATCGGCACGGTGGCGATCGGCCAGCCCGCGATTGCCGGCGCCTGGGTCACCTGGGACCAGTGAGCACTCCCGCTGCCGCCCAAGACCAGGTCGTTCTTCCACGCGGGGCTGTAACAGGGTGCGATGAAGCACTCAGCGTCGGCCAATGCGGGCGCCAGGCATTGGTCGATCGCCCACGCCACGTTCCTCGATCTCGCGTCGTGGTATTTCTCGCCGCCGCGTCCGCCCGAGGCGAGCGCCTGGTCGAAGAATTCGTGTCCGAAGAACGCGAGTTCGACGTCTCGATGCTCATTCTCAAAGTCGATGCACTCCGCGAGCGTCGAGGGTCCTTGGCCGCCTCGGCGCTGCAAGAAGGCGGTCAAGTCGTCGCTCATTTCGCTTAGTAACACCGTCAGTTCATCGGCGTCGACCGTCGAGTCGGCTTCGAGGACCGTTATCTCAGAGATCGACGTTCCGGCGCTGCGAGCTTTCTCGACCACCTCGCGAAACAGTTGGTCGGTGGCGGGATGAC
>Ga0208480_1000150_pt1 | contig 27670 bp, 30 predicted proteins | sample NGESurshal092012_4_FD_184485 | JGI IMG/M metagenome (GOLD analysis project Ga0208480, IMG submission 184485) | Arctic peat soil microbial communities from Barrow, Alaska - NGEE Surface sample F53-1 shallow-092012 (SPAdes) | ecosystem: Environmental > Terrestrial > Soil > Wetlands > Peat ... | reverse complement strand
GCGCGGCACGCAGCGACTCAACGCTCGCGTTGGGGTCAGCCAGCGCCACCTGTGCCAGCGTCTTCAGCCTTGCGAGCGGGGTGCGCAGCTCGTGGGAGGCGTTGGCGACGAACTGGCGTTGCGCCACGAAGGACGCCTCGAGCCGCCCCAGCAGACCGTCGAAGGTGTCGCCGAGCTCCTTGAACTCGTCGTCGGGGCCGGTGAGCGCCAATCGGCGATGCAGGTCCGTGGCTGAGATCTCGCGGGCCGCGCCGGTGATCGCGCGCAGCGGGCGCAGCACCCGTCCCGCGACCAACCACCCGAGACCCATCGAGAGCGCCGCCATCGCCACCAGCGCGATCAGCGACACGAAGGCGAGCACGCGCACGTCCGCGCCGTGCTGGCCCGGATCGAATACGCGCACCGCGGCTCCGCCCTGGAGTGAGGCCGGCGGTCCTCCTTCCACCTTTTCGCCAAGCCCCCCGGCGCCGCGCGGCGAAGCGCCGGAAGGCACGCCGCGCACTTCGGTACGGACGATCGGTGCGGGGAACGCCTGCGAATAGACGCCGTGGCTGCGCGAAACGGCGGTATAAGTGACCCCCAACAGAACAGCACCGGAGAGGAAGAACAGGCCGCCGTAGAGCACCGCCAGGCGCAGACGGATCGTGCGCCGCGGCAGGGGCAGGCGCTGTGCCAGGTCAGTCAGTCGGTGGCCGATACCCACGACGCTCAGATCCGGTAGCCGGCCTTGGCGACCGTCTCGATCAGCGCCGGCTCCCCGAGCTTTGCGCGCAGGCGACTGACGGTGATCTTCACGGCGCTTGTGAACGGATCGGCGGCCTCGTCCCACACGCGCGCCAGCAACTCCTCGGCCGAGACGCAACGGCCCTGGGAAGCGAGCAGCAACTCCAGCACGCCGAACTCCTTGGGTGCCAGGTCGATCTCGTGTCCAGCGCGCGTGACCCGATGTTGGGCCGAGTCGAGCACGAGATCGCCGTGGCGCAGCAGCGGCGGGAGCGCCGGCTGGGCGCGCCTTGCCAGGGCGCCTATGCGGGCGACCAGCACCGTGAAGTCGAATGGCTTGGGCAGATAATCGTCGGCGCCCATGGCAAGGCCGTCGACCACGTCCTCGGCCATCCCCGCGGCGGTGAGCATCAGAATGCGTCCGCGACACCCCTCCTCTACGAGCGTCGCGCAAAGCTCGTCCCCGTGCATCCCCGGAAGGTCGCGGTCGAGCACGATCACGTCGTAGTCGTTCACGCGCGCGCGGGCGAGCCCGGCCGGACCGTCCAGCGCTACGTCAACCGCCATGCCCGTGTGGCGCAGACCGAAAGCGATCGCCTCGGCCATCTCCTCGTCGTCCTCGATCACGAGCAATCGCACGCCATGAGGCTAGCCCTCGGTGGTTTCGGCGCGGTTTCGACGCGGCGCGCCGCGTCGATACGTTCCCGAAACCGCGCATGTCCTACAAGCAGCCGTGACCCCCGTACGAGCCGCGAAGGAGACGACATGCAAGGTCACGTCACACCGCTTGACGAAGCCACCCCGCTTGACGAAGCCACCCCGCTTGACGAAGCCACCCCGCTGGACCAGACCACCCCGCTTGACGAAGCCACCCCGCTGGACCAGACCGCACTGCTTGACCAGACCGCACTGCTGGACCAGACCGCACTGCTGGACCAGACCGCACTGCTTGACGAGGCCACGCCACTCGAGGATCCGGCACCACCCGAGTTCCGGAGCGCCGGCATCCCAAGATCGCGACGCGCGGCCTGCGCCACCGCGGCGCTCCTCCTCTCCGCCGCCCTCCTCGCGGGCTGCGGCAGCGGATCCCCGAACGGGGGCGTGGCAAGTCTTGGGACGCACACCTCGGCGTCCCACTCCTCGACGTCCGGGTCCGCAAGCACAAGCGAAGCCCACGAAGCATCGCCCGCCAGTCAGGCGATCGCATACACCTCCTGCATGCACACACATGGCGTCCCCAACTTCCCGGAGCCGCAGGTCAGCGAACACGGCGGCGGGGTCAGCATCAAGATGGCTGTTCCCGCGGGCGTCGGGCAGAACCCCAAGTTCAAGTCAGCCGAGGAAGCCTGTCGCAAGCTCCTGCCCGGGGGCGGGCCGAGCAGCCAGGCGCCGTTGACACCGGCACAACAGCAGCAGTACCTGAGGGCGGCGGCCTGCATCCGCACCCACGGCGTGCCCAACTTCCCCGACCCGACGTTCTCCGGCGGCGGCGTGCACATCGAACGCCAGAAGCTCAACGAGAGCTCGCCCTCGTTCAAGGCGGCGGTGCACCAGTGCGAATCGTTGATCCCGGGCGGCGTACACGGTGACTCTGGTCACACCCAGCAGGCCACGCCAGGCCACTGAGAAGGGCAGGCTCCTCAGCTTTCTTTCAGGTTCGCCTGTCAGCATCGGCGCATGCGGCTGCTGGTCGTTGACGACGACCCCTCTGTACGCGAGGCGCTCGAGCTCGTGCTGGACCTCAACGGGTTCGGGGTGGCGAGCGCGGCCGACGGCGGCGAGGCGATCCGCGCGCTCGCGGTTGACCGACCCGACGCGGTGATCCTCGACGTGCTGATGCCCGGTTTGGACGGCCTGGAGGTCTGCCGGCGGATGCGCGCGATCGGCGATCGCACGCCGGTGCTGATGCTGACAGCGCGTGCTGAAGTCTCCGAGCGAGTGGCCGGGTTGGAGGCCGGGGCAGATGACTATCTTGTCAAGCCGTTTGCCAGTGAGGAGCTCATCGCCAGACTACGTGCCCTGCTGCGCCGAACCGGCTGGGAGGGCAACGCGGAGACCATGCGTTTCGAGGACCTGGAGCTCGATCCACGCGCGCACGAAGCGCGACGTGCGGGCCGCCCGCTGGAGTTGACCCGCACCGAGTTCCTGCTGCTGGAACTGCTCATGAGCCACCCTCGACAGGTCCTTCCCCGCACGAGAATCTTCGAGTGCGTGTGGGGCTATGACTTCGGACCGGCGTCAAACTCGCTCGAGGTGTACGTCGGCTATCTGCGCCGCAAGACCGAGGCCGGCGGGGAGCCGCGCCTGGTCCAGACGGTGCGGGGAGTCGGCTACGTGTTGAGGTGCTCGCCGCAATGAGTTTCCGCCGGCGCGTGGTGCTCTTGGCAGCCGGTGCGGTGGCTGCGGCGGTCGTGATCGCGGCGGTCGTGGTTTACGTTGTGACCGGCAACGAGTTGCACGCGCGGATCGACGCCAGCCTGCGTCAAAAGCTCACTCCTGGCCACTCGCAAGCAGTCCAGATCAGCACCGTGAAGGTGGGCGCGGCCGAACTCACCAAGCTGATCCGGGAAGGCGAGCTGCCACCCGGGCCGGCTGCGTCGATCGGTTTGGGCCAGTCGGTGACACGACTCCCCCTGCCCCGCGGCGCGGCAGTCGCAGGGGCATCGCCGTGCGCGAAGGCGGTACTGCGCTCGCTGGAAACCGCCTACTCCGGTCAGTCGTCCGGGTCGCGCTCATCCGGGGAAACCTCTCCTGCGCGTCCCGCTCGCTCGCCGCACTGTGTCGCTCCTGTCAATCGGCTCGTGCTGCCCGCTCCGACACCCGGCAGCGCAAGCGGGTACGTGCAGCTCTTCCAAGCCAACGGGCAGGTCCTGCGCCCGGAAACCAAGGGGTTGGAGCTTCCGGTCACCGCCGCCACCCGGGCCGTGGCGGCCGGCCGGCGCGGCGCTTTCTTCAGCGAAACGACCGTCGCCGGAACACCCATGCGTGTCTTGACCAAGCCTGCGCCGGAAGGAGGGGTATGGCAGGTGGCGCTGCCGCTGACCGACGTGGACAGCACGCTCACGCACTTGAAGCTGGTGCTCGCGCTCGTGTGCTTGGGCGGGATCGCGCTCGCCGCGGCGCTCGGGCTGCTCGTCTCGCGCACGGCGCTGATCCCCGTACGCCGCCTCACGGGCGCCGCTGAGCGCGTGGCCCGCACACAGGACCTCGGCCACCGTATACAGGCCGGCAACGACGACGAGCTGGGGCGACTGGCACAGAGCTTCAACACGATGCTCGCCACGCTCGAGCGCTCGCGTCTGGCTCAGCGCCAGCTGGTCTCCGACGCCTCGCACGAGCTGCGCACGCCGCTGACAAGCGTGCAGGCCAACCTCGACGCGCTTGCGATGGGCGAGGCACTGCCCGCACCCGAGCGTGCTCGCATCCTCGCCGCTGCCCAGGCACAACTACGCGAGTTGACGGTGCTGGTGGGCGATCTGGTCGACCTGTCAAAGACCGAGGTCGAGGAGGTCGAGGTCGAGGACGTGCACCTGGACCTGGCGGCTGCCGGGGCGCTCGAGCGTGCGCGGCTGCATGCTCCCCAGTGCTCGATCGTGCTGGATGCCGAGCCCTGCCTCGTACGGGCCGCGCCAGCGCGGCTGGATCGGGCGATCGCGAACCTGCTCGACAACGCCTGCGAATGGAATCCGCCCTCTAACCACGAGGGTGAAGCAGTGGACCCCGTCGAAGTGCGCGTACACGACGGCACGATCGAAGTGCGCGATCACGGTCCGGGAATCTCTGAGGAGGATCTCCCCCGCGTGTTCGACCGCTTCTACCGAGCGCCCCACGCCCGGGGACGACCCGGATCGGGGCTCGGGCTGGCGATCGTGCGCCGGATGGCCGAGACCCACGGTGGATCGGTGCACGCCGCCAACGATCCCGGCGGTGGCGCCCGCCTGACGCTCGAGCTTCCGCCGCTTCAGATGACCGACGCCGAGCGCGCCTCATCTAAGCTGGACGCTGTGAGGGCGTCGGGCGTGGCCTGAGGACGCCTCGCTTTTCCTCAGTCGATCCCTCGCGTTCTCTCAGTCGATCCCTCGCGTTCTCTCAGTCGATCCCTCGCGTTCTCTCAGTCGATCCCTCGCGTTCTCTCAGTCGATCCCTCGCGTTCTCTCAGTCGATTCTCAGGTCGCTTGCGCATGATTCCCGGCAATGGCCTCGAAGACAGTCAACTTCAGCACCGTCGCGCTCGCAAGCGCCGCGCTGCTCATCGCCGGCTGCGGCGGATGCTCCGCTAAACCTGGCGTCGCGCGCCTGTCCTCAGCCAACTCGGGGGCCGCGACCTCATACGCCGCGACCGGCACCGGCGCGACCGGCCCTGGCGCGGAATCGCCGGAAGCCGCGGCGCTCGCGTTTGCCGGCTGCATGCGCGCCCATGGCCTACCTGATTTCCCTGACCCGAAGGCAGGCGGCTTCCTCTTTCGTACAGGCCCCGGCGCCGATCCTTCATCGCCCGCGTTCAAGGCCGCACAAACGAAGTGCAAGAAGTTCCTTCCTCCAGGACCCGGCTCAGGTTCGCCTCCCTCGGCAAAAACGTTGGCGCATTACCTGACGGTTGCGCAGTGCATGCGCCGGCACGGTGTGCCCGAATTCCCCGACCCTCGAACCACCGTCCCATCCGATCCCCGCGCCGCCCTGGGCGGTGGGGGCGGCGTGATCAGCGATATCGAAGGCGCGGTCTTCCTCTTCCCAAGCAGGATCGACCAGCAGTCGCCGGCCTTCACACGGGCGGCGGCGGCATGCGCGTTTCCGTTGCACAACCACTGATGCGTCACTTAGCAACTTCCTCGCTTCTTCTCAGCCGATTCTCAGGGCATATCTCGCATGATGTCGTCGCGTCGCCGCTAACAAGGACGAACACCCGCTACACGAAGGTGAAAAAATGACGAGGACCATTCTCACCCTGACCGTGCTCGCGACCGCCACCCTGCTGGTTACCGGCTGTGGCGGCTCTTCCTCGAGCCCCAGCGTCGCGCGCCTCGGCTCCAGCACCTCCAGTAGCAACAACCCGGGCAGCGGCTCGTCCTCGCGGGAAACCGAAAGCAGCGCGAGCGCCCAGCAGAAGATAATCGCGTTCTCGCATTGCATGCGCACACACGGGGTACCGGAATTTCCCGAACCGAGCGAAGGCCATCTGCTGATCCACAGCAGCGACCACAACGGCCACGTGACCGGCGTCAACCCACGCTCCGCGCAGTTCCAGACCGCCAGCAAGTCCTGCGCAAAGCTGTCGCCCAAGGGGGGCAAGCCCCCGAGCCCCGCCGAACAGGCGAAGTTGCAGGAACAAGCACTGAGGTTCTCCCAGTGCATGCGCACCCACGGCGTCCCGAACTTCCCCGACCCGCAGTTCTCGAGCAGCGGCGTCGGCGCAGGCATACGAATCGGGGGCAAGCAAGGCGGCCCGAGCCGGATCGATCCCTCCTCACCCCAGTTCCAGGCCGCCCAGAAAGCGTGCCAGTCGATCATGCCCGGCCCGAAGCTCGGGCCAGGCAACGTGGCGGTTGGACCGTGATCGCCGTGAGTGAGCTTCGAGCGTGGGCTCGAACGTGAGGCCGGCGTTACCTTCCCGAAACCGTCGATGTCATAGAAGCGGCGCAGCAAATGTCCAGTGAAACGACGCCCACGCAAATCGGTCTGCCGGCCGCTCGTAGCCGCCGCAGGATGGTGGTGGCCGCAGGGCTGGCACTGGCGGTGGCGCTCGTCGCGCTGATCGCAACCGACCCATTTGCGGGCGAGGACAAAGCGGGCACCGGCGTGCTCGACAACGCCAGCGCCACAACGCTTGCAAACGTGAGAAGGCAGTCGCTCTCACAACAGACACAGGTGAGCGGCACGCTCGGCTACGCCGGATCCTCCAGTATCCGCGTGGCCTCCGGGACAGCGCCGTCCGAGGTCCAACAGGCAAGCGGACAGGTCGCGAGCGCTGAGGCGATGCTGGCCACGGCCTCCTCGACGCTGGCCGCCGACACGCAGGCACTGGCTGGCCACCAGGCGACGCTGGCTGCCGCGAGGGCGAAGGAGGCGGTCGACTGCGCAGGATCGGGCGCGGCAGAAGCCACCTCGGCTGGCGCCTCGCCCGCAAGCGAAAACAGCTCGTCGGGCGCAGGTGGGAACTCATGCTCCAGCGACGTGCAGTCCGTGTCTTCAGCCCAACAGAGCGCGATCGGAGCCACCGACAAGCTCACCGCCGACCGCTCGCAGGTCTCCTCGGCGGAAAAACAGCTTGGGAGCTCGCGGTCCAATCTCTCCAAGGCGCGGTCCTCGGCGGCGCTTTACGAACAGAGCTCGACATTCACCGCGCTGCCGTCGGTCGGCCAGATCGTTGCACGCGGGCAGAGCCTCTATGAGATCGGAGGGCAGCCGGTGCTGTTGCTGTACGGCGCGACGCCGGCGACGCGGGCGCTCATCTCGGGCATGTCCCCGGGGCGCGACGTGGCCGAGCTCAACGCGAACCTCGACACACTCGGATACGGGCAAGGGCTCAGCGGCGATGAATTCACCGATGGCACCGCGGCGGCCATTCGCGCGCTGCAGTCCGCGCACGCTGCCACGGTGACAGGCGAGCTGCCGGTGGGGTCGGTTGTATTCGAGTCCGGGGCGGTGCGAGTCACGAGTGTGACCCCCGCCGTTGGCGGGACGGTGATGCCGGGGCCGGTGCTCGCAATCACCTCTACCGCTCGCCAAGTGAAGCTCGCGCTCGACGCATCCGAGCAGAGCAGTGTCAAGGTCGGCGACACGGTCACGATCACGCTGCCCGACAACCAGACCACGCCTGGCCGGATCACCTACGTCTCGAGCGTCGCCACCTCGCCCTCCTCCAGCGGCAAAGGCGGAGGAGAAGAAGAAAGCACGCCCACGGTCGAAGTGCACGCCACCCCGACCGACCCGGCGGCGACGGGTCGCTTGGACCAGGCGCCGGTGAACGTTGAGATCACGACCGAAAGCGCCCAGAACGTGCTGGCGGTGCCGGTCGATGCACTGCTCGCGCTCGCCGGTGGGGGGTACGCCGTTGAGATCGCCGACGGCCGCTTGCACCGCCTCGTGGCCGTGACCGTCGGCCTGTTCGACGACGCCGAAGGCCTTGTGCAGGTCAGCGGTCAGGGCTTGTACGCGGGCCAGCACGTGGTCGTGCCGGGGACCTCATGAGCGGGAAGCCGACTTGCATTGCCTACGCAGACTATGGCGAGGCGCCAGTGCTGGAGCTACGAGGCGTCAGCAAGATCTACGGAGCGGAGCCGCCCGTCTATGCACTTCGAGACGTCAGCTTCGCGGTGCGCGAGGGCGAGCTGGTCGCGATCGTCGGCCCGTCTGGCTCGGGCAAGACCACGCTGCTGCACGTGATGGGCACGCTCGAGCGCCCAAGCGCCGGCGCGGTGTCGATCACCGGGCTCGACGCCGCGCGACTGTCCGACCGCGAACTCGCCGCGCTGCGCGCCACGCGCATCGGCTTCGTCTTCCAGCAGTTCTTCCTGGCCGAGCACTCGACCGCGCTCGAGAACGTGGCCGACGGTCTTCTATATGCAGGCGTCGCCGCCGCCGAGCGCCGCGAACGGGCCGGCGCGGCGCTCGCACGGGTGGGCCTCGCCGAACGCGCGGAGTTCCGCCCGAGCAACCTCTCAGGCGGAGAGCGCCAGCGCGTCGCAATCGCACGAGCGCTGGTGGGACGTCCGGCGATCGTGCTCGCAGACGAGCCCACGGGCAACCTTGACAGCGCCTCCGGGACAAGCGTTCTGGAGCTCCTGGAAGAGCTGAACGAGCAGGGCGCCACGATCCTCGTGATCACCCACGATCACGACCTAGCCGCCCGCCTGCCCCGCCAAGTCCAGGTGCTCGACGGCCAGATCGTCGCCGACACCGGTGCACTTCCAGAAGTAGGGGGGCTCGACCCACAGCTCGCACCGGGCGCCGACATGGGCCGGGCGCGCAAGGCGCATCTCGCCCCCGCCGCAATAGACGCGCCCGAGGGGCACCTCGCCCCCGATACCTCCGACGATGGAACGCTCGAACGATGATCGAGCGAGGAGCCGGGGGGAATGGCTGCCGCGGAGCCCGTCAACCCCGGCGGCGAGGCCGGCTCGCCGTGCTGGGACTGATCCTCCTGGCCGGTCTTGGCTCCTGGGCAGGCGCGATCGGCGGAGCACCGGCGCTTGCTTCGGGTGAAACCAGCGCGGAAGGCGGCAGCACACCCGGCGGTACCTCTCCCACAGAGACCTCCGGTTGTCCCTCGCCCAACCCTCCCAACCAGCTCACGCTCGTGGCCGGCACGCCCCAGACCACGACGCTCGACACGTCCTTTGCCGAGGGACTGCAGGTCGCGCTCTCCAACAGCAACGGCTGCGCGGTCACCGGCGCCGCCGGTGACCCGGTGACGTTCAGCGCCCCCGCAGGTGGCGCCAGCGGGCGCTTCGCGACCACCAATTCGAACACCGCCACAGTCGGTGCCGAGGCCTCGGGCACGGTCGCCGCGCCGACGTTCACCGCCAACGGCACCGCCGGCAGCTACACGGTCACAGCGAGCTCATCGTACGGCTCGGTCTCGTTCGCGCTCACCAACACCGCCGGGGGGGTCTGGTGCTGGACACTTGACAGTCGCCTATCCACATCGGCAGGAGAACCCGCCAAGCTCACCGCGGGGGTCGGCTCCACGCAATCCTCCCTTGTGGGAACTCCGTTCCCGATCCGGCTGGCCGTCACCGTCACCGACGCGCAGAAGAATCCCGTTTCGGGTGCTCTCGTCACATTCTCAGCGCCCCTCGCCGGCGCGAGCGGACGCTTCACGATCCACTCGCGCGGCCCCCGCCATCGTGCCCGCGTCTCTCACCCCCACACCGTCAAGGTCAAGAGCGGCGCCTGCGGGATCGCAGTCGCACCGGCCTTCATCGCTAGCGACACGCAGGGCGGCTACATCGTCGAGGCAGCCGTCAGGCACGTCAGGCCAGTGGCCTTCGCGCTCGTCAACGAAGCTCCCGGCCAAGCCTTGTGAGAAAAGCCGTGAGCGCCGTCACCGACACAGCCGGCGGCCACGTCGGCGCAGTGGATCTAACTCCGCGACGGTTGCGAGCCTCCGACCTCGCCCGCGTGGCGAGTGTGGGCCTGCGCACCAGGCGGATGCGCGCCGGGCTTTCGGCGCTGGGGATCGCGATCGGGGTCGCCGCAATCGTTGCAGTGCTCGGCCTGTCCGCCTCCAGCCAGGCGGGGTTGCTGGAAGAGATCGACACGCTGGGCACGAATCTGCTTACGGTCACCAACGGCCAGAGCTTTGCCGGCAAGACCGCGGAGCTCCCGCTGGTGGCGCCGGCGATGATCGCGCGCATCGAGCCGGTCGAAACCGTGGCGGAGACAGGAAAAGTCGAAGGCAAGGTGTACCGCAGCCCCCTGATCCCGGAAGTCGACACGAATGCACTCAGCGTGGAGGCGGCCAGCCTCGATCTGTTGCACACGCTGGACGTGCGTGTGATGGAGGGACGCTATCTGAACGCCGCCACCGCGCAGGAGCCAGTGGCGGTGCTTGGCGCGGCCGCCGCGCAGCGGCTGGGCGTCGACCACATTTACCCGGGAGAGCGCATCTGGGTCGCAGACCAATGGCTCTACCTCGTTGGCATCCTCGAGCACTCGGTGCTGACGCCCGAAATCGAAAGCTCGGTGCTCGTCGGGTTTGGGGCCGCCGAGCGCTATCTGCACTTCGACGGTCATCCCAATACAGTCTACCTGCGCGCCCAAGACAACCAGGTCGCCGCGGTGCAGTCGGTACTGGCCGCCACCGCCGACCCGCAGGCTCCCAACGAAGTGAACGTCAGTCAGCCCTCGGCCACGCTCACAGCCCGCGCGGACGCCCAGAGCGCGCTGAACGGCCTGTTTCTCGGGCTGGGCGCGGTTGCGCTTCTGGTCGGTGCCGTGGGCGTCGCCAACATCATGGTGATCTCCGTCCTTGAACGCCGCTCGGAGATAGGGCTGCGCCGCGCACTCGGCGCCACCCGCGCGCAGATCCGCACACAGTTCCTCTCCGAGGCGATCCTGCTCGCGCTCGGCGGCGGCGCCGTCGGCATTGCCGTCGGCACGCTCGCAACAGCCGTCTACGCCGCGACGAAGGGTTGGACGATCGTCGTGCCCACAGTCGCCTGGGCGGGCGGGTTCGGAGCCGCGCTTTTTATTGGAGCCGTCGCCGGGCTCGTGCCGGCGCTGCGGGCTGCTCGGATGTCGCCTACGGAGGCGCTGCGCACGGTGTGAGAGGGTCTGCCGAGACAACGCACGGGCAGACCCAGGCGGCGTTTACTTGGTGATTGATGAATCCGCCGCTTTGGCCAGTGCATGCGACCAGCATCGCCAGCTCCGCATCCTCGCTCGCCACGCTTTGTGGGTCGATTGGAACCGCTAGCGAGAGCTGGCGCCCGAGCGACCGGCTCGCCTACAGGGGCGGGACCTGGTTGTTGACCTGGGTGCCGTGGTACAGGTGGTCGTGGTCTTCGCATGAGGCCGGAAAGCGGAAGCGAACGCTGTCGCTTCGCACGCCGTTGTAGCTCGCAAACAGAACCGCACGGCCCACGGTTCCGACGCTGCAGAGCGGATCGTTGCTGGCTCGCACTCGGACCTCGATCTTCATGATGTTCCCGGGGAACCCCCACAGAACCGCGTAATGGGACTGGTATAGGAGATGGTGTTCGACCGTCATCGTGATCGAACGAGTCGGCCGGCCTCGGATGTGGTCTTCTTGGCAGAGGATCCCGGAGACGGTGTGGGCCGCCAGGTCGATTTCGCCGTGCCCGCGCGCGAAGCTGCCAGTAGGCACGGATATCGGCGCACCGGTGTGGAAGCCCCAAGGCGGGATGCCATAGACGATCGGTACCCGGCCGCACCCAGGCGAGTACCCGGCCGCGTCGCCGGCGGCGACGGTGACTGTGAGCGCAAGCAGCAAAACCAGCGCCACGAGAGCCGCGGACCCGACTCCGAAGCGTCGCGTGATCTGGTTGTCTGAGTGTCGCGTGATCTGGTTGTCTGAGTGTCGCGTGATCTGGTTGTCTGAGTGTTGCGTGATCTGGTTGTCCGGGGCTCGCGCTGAAGGCTCTCAGAGGTATATCGGAGCCCGAGCCGGCGGACTTGAGGTGGTACTTGCACCCTGCAACTACTCTGTACGGTTCTGCCCGCGCTCCGCCGCTTGCAAATCACTATCGCTTTGGAGGAAAGTCATGGCCGACACCACCTGCCACATGTCGATCTCCCTCGACGGCTTCGTCGCCGGACCGGATCAGAGTCGCGAAAACCCGCTCGGCGAGCGGGGCCGCGAGCTTCACCTCTGGCACCTTGGCGACGAGCGTGCAAACGACGCGGACGCAACCGCTGAGCGCCGTTTGCTGCGCCCTCGCGGCGCCTACGTCATGGGCCGCAACATGTTTGGGCCGATCCGCGGCGAGTGGGACGAGGAGTGGTCGGGCTGGTGGGGACCCGAGCCGCCCTACCACGCGCCCGTGTTCGTCCTGACCCATCACGCTCACGCGCCGATCGAGATGGAGGGCGGGACGACTTTTCAGTTCGTCACCGATGGCTTCGACGCCGCCTACGCTCTGGCCCGCGAGACCGCCGGCGCAGACGGCATCGACATCGCGGGCGGCGCCTCGACCGTCCGCCAAGCGCTACAGGCCGGCGTCATCGACGAGCTCTGGCTCGACATCGCCCCCGTTCTACTCGGGTCCGGCGAGGGGATATTCGACGGCCTCGCCGAACTCGATTTCGAGCCCACTGAAACCTTGCATTCTCCACTGGCGACCCACATCTGCTACCGCCGGAGCCGGTGAGCAGGAATGGAGAAGCGACCTGGCGCCGGAGCGCTGAGTTGGCGGTCATGATCACCGTCAAGTCCGTGACACTCGAGCAGCCCGACGCAAGCGCCGTGCGAGCCTAGCTATGCCCTACATTGTGGATTTCGACACCGTCTCGACCGCTGGCTTGGAGTCTTCGCCGGTAGCAGTCGCGCTCGCTGGTTTGCGCGCCAATGAGGCCCGCTACTTCAAGAACAAGTACGACCATGTGTTCACCGTCGAGCCCGCCAGCGAGGCCCAGGAGACGATCGACTGGGTGCACCACATCCTCGAGGAGGAACGCGACCTGGTCATCCTGTCCCCGCCACTGGAGGCGACCGCATTCCAGGTCGAGAACATCCGGATGGCCTACGTCTTCTATGAGAGCGGCCTGTCGATCAACGTCATGTACACGATCGACGACGACGGCAAGCGCGCCGTCGGTCTCAAGCTCTCCGACGGGATGGAAATACCGGCTGAGCTCGCTTCGCAGTTCAAATTCGCCCGACAGAAATCCAAGCTGGCCGGAACTATTCGCGGTTCGTTCTTCGTGATCAAGAAGGAGTACTGAAGGCACGGGTTTTGGGCGGCGCTCGGACGCCCACGAAGGTGAGCCCTCCGCACCGTGCAGGCACGGATCGTCTGCGTCGCGTATTGGTGAGCGGTCGAGGTCGGCCGCTCATGAGCCGAGAGACGCGACGCTTGCAACCGCATGAGACCGAGCGGCAGGGATTCAGGCAGCGACGCGCTTCTTGGCTTTCTTCAAGACGACGGTCACCTGGCGGTGCTCGACTATCTTCTTCTGCCCCGGATCGTGATGGTGGACGAGGACTCCGGATCGCACGCGCGTGCGCTGCATACGTGGCGTTTGCGAGCTTCGCCGACCCCACCGGCCGGTGGCTTCGATCACACAGCCGGCGTCTCGTCGATCTGGTCGACTCACGGAAACCGCGATTACGTGAGCCGGTTCCCAACCCGGCGAGCTGGCCCGCGCGACCCTCCGCTGAATCGGCTGGCCTGCTTATAGCTTCCGCGCGGTGCCTGAATTATGTCGGGCACGCGGCGATACTAGCGGCGTGTGCCGTGTGGGCCGATCGGTTCCAGGCCGGCGGCGCGGACGCCGGCTGTGAACGAGCCGAATCTGCGCTTGACGGTGGAGGCGGAGGGATAGCCGTCGGGGGATTCGTCGCACTCTTCCTTGGTTGGGGCTCGGCCGAGCTCGCGCGCCATGCGCTGCAGCGCATCGATCACCTGCTCGTGATCCCATTTGGGGTGGTATGGCGGATGGCCTGCGGCGAGCATCATGCTCGTCCAGTCGCCGAAGACGATCCTCGCCGCGCTTGCCGGTGGCCAACGGGGGAATTCCTGCTGCCAGCGGTTGGGCTTGCCGTTGTTGGCCGGTCGCCACGCATCGTTGGTTGGCGGTCGCCCCTCGAGCTCCTCCCATGCCGCGACGGCGTCCAATAGCTCCGTGGCGCTCCAGCGCTTGGGGTTGCCTCGCCGGGTTGCGCAGCGATGGCAGAGATCGCCGCCCCTGACGACAAATCCCGTGCATTGCGCGCAGCGATGTGCTTTGAGATAGCAGTAGACAGTCACGCGGCTCACGCCGATCTCAGCCATGATCTCCGAGATCGAAGCGCCGGCCGCGGACATCGCTTGGGCGCGTGCGACGCGCTCGGCGAGCGGAAGGTCGTGCTCGAAGCGAACGAACGGTTTCAGGTCGGCCGCTTCGAGCGCTTCGCCCCAGGACCGAAAGTAGCGGTACACCGTTGTGTTGCCGGGCCAGCGTGGATGCTCGCGCTCCCACTTGCTCTCCTGATCGCTTATCAGGCCGGCGTTGCGCGCTGAGCCCGGACACCACTCCCACGAGCGGGGAGGCGCTCCGGTCTCACTCGCCCACGCCCGCATCGCCGCGAGGATCCGCTCCGCGTTCCACGTCCCCTGGCGCGTATAGAACCAGCGGGGATAGCCGCGACGCGGCGTTACAGGCCCTTGCGTCACCCCGGCCATACGCGTGTACGGACGGACCTCGCGGGGATGAGACGCCGGCAAGCGGACTGCACGCCCGGAACACTAACAAATCCCTTTATGCAGAATACAACCAATTACCTGACGTTAGATAAACCTGTCGTTCAGCTATTGACAGCCAAGCAACCATCGTGAGGACATGATTACTTCACAAGGAGTCGAGCCATGTGAGCAATCAAGCTATGCCCACTCCGCCCGATCAACTCGCGCTTGGCGGCAGGTTTGCGTTTCGGTGCGGTGGTCACGGACGAGGTGACGGCCACTGGGCGCGTGCGGATGCGATGACTCTGGTGCCGCTGGCGGGGACGATGGCGATGCTGCGGATGCGTGTCGCTCGTTCGTCGCGCTGTCTGGCGGGCCGCAGTTCGATCCGTTGCAGGATTGTGGCGAGGACGGTCCTTATCTCCATCGTGGCGAAGCTCGCTCCGATGCACCGCCGATCACCGCCACCAAACGGGATGAACGTGTACGGCGCTTGACGCTCGAGGAACCGTTCGGGCCGGAAACTGTGCGGGTCCGGCCAGACGGTCGGCGAATACTGCACGCCTCGAATCGAGGCAATCACGAAAGTGCCGGCAGGTATCCGGTAGCCGTCCAGCTCCAACGGCGCGTTCAGCTTGCGAGCTACCGAGTCGGCCACCGGGCGCGTTCGCAACGTCTCGTTGACAACAGCGGTCAGGTAGTCCCGATCGTCCTCGGCGATTGCTGCGCGGCAGCGTTCGAGCACATCAGGATGGCGCAGCACCCTCTCGAAACACCATGCGAGCGCCGCCGCCGTGGTGTCGTGACCGGCGCCCAACAACGTCAGCACATGGTCGAGAAGCTCCGAGTCGCCAAGACCACGCCCCTGCTCGTCGCGTGCAGTGGTGAGCATCGCCAGAATGTCTTCGCGACCGTCAGGAGAGGCACGATGTTCGGCGATCTCCTCGAGCAGCAATCGTGTCGCTTGGGCTCTGTCCTTGACCCACGGCGTTCGACGTCCGATCGCTCCGTGTGTGAGCCAGGGAAGCCTTGCCTCGGCGAGCGCGCCGAATACGCCGCCGTGCGCGAACGCAGGCAATAGTTCCGCAAGTCGACGGCGCCGCTGCTCGTCCCGCACGCCGATCACGGCGCGCAGGATGACCTTCATCGTGATCGCGCGCATCCGCGGCCAAAGAGCAAACTCATCTCCCAGCGGCCACCGTTCGAGCTCGCTGGTCGCGATCTGCTCGATCAGCTGCTCGTGATGAGCTATTGCCTCGCCGTGAAACGGCGGCAACAGCAACCGTCGCGCGTACAAGTGGCGCTCACCGTCGAGCAACAAGAGACTGTCTGGTCCGACGATCGCGCCGAACGCCTGGGCGTTGGCCTCCCCGCCGCGCAGCACGTCGCTATCCCCGGTGAAGACCTCGCCGATCAGCTTCGGGTCGAGCACGCTGACGACATCGCCGATCCCCGTGATGCGGAACGCGAGCATCCCGTCGTCCGGATAGCGCTTGATACAGAACTCGACGAAGGACTCCATCCCGAACACGGACCACAGGGTCTGTGCTATCGCCGGCAACCGGATCCTGCGCGGCAACCCGTCCACCACGGTGGCCGCACGAGTGGTCTGATCGGCAACGGCCGTCTCCCCAACGCTCATAGAGCAGCGACCATACACCCGACCCACCATGAGACCAATCGCACGAATGGGTTCAGCGTCTGCGCAGCCGGTACCAGATGCGCGGCACACGCCGCATCGGCCCAGGCGGGTCAGGATCGGAGTCGCTCTGCACCGAGACGACATCCCAGGAAGAGCCAAAGCGCCGATTGATCTCCTCCTCGGATGCCCCGCTAGCCACACCCATCCTCCTCGAGCCAGGCACGAACGTCATCAACAGCAACGTCGCGGCCGGTGCAGCAAGCGAGGTAACGCCAGCCACATAGGCGTCGCGAGCCTGCTCGGACAGGTCGTGGAAGCAGCCACGATCATGGATCAGCCTGTAGCCCTCTCCCAAACCAAGGCTTGGGAGCTTGGTCACATCGCCCGTGATCCAGCGCGCAGCGACACCTGCACTTTCGGCGCGACGGCGAGCTTGGTCGAGAGCATGCTCGACTACGTCGACACCGGTGACCTGCCAGCCCCGCCGCGCCAGATAGACAGCCTGGGTGCCGGTGCCACAACCAATGTCGATCGCCTTGCCGGGCGTGAGCGCCGAGGGGCCCTGCACGAGCGCGGCAAGCTCCGCCGGTACGTGGTCCCCCTGGTCCCACGGGGTGTACCCCAAGCGGTAGAGAAGGCGATACCGGAAACTCACGATGCAAGCCTTTCATGTTGCGCACCCCTTATAACCGTCGCGGCCAATCTCGCTGTTAATCTCGCGTCTCGATGGATGTGCTCAACATCGCGATCGCCGATCCAAGACTCGATGACGTGCGAGGGCTTGTCGAGCATCATCTGAAGTTCGGGCGTTTGCACAGTCCGCCCCAGGATGCGCACGCGCTCGCGGTCGATCGCCTGCTCGACCCCGCCGTCACCCTCTTCAGTATCCGCTGCCGCGGGGAGCTGGTCGCGATCGGCGCGCTCGAGCGGCTTGATGGTCAGCACGCGGAGCTGAAGACGATGCATACCGCCGAGCATGTCCGCGGCCTGGGCATTGGCCGCGCAATGCTCGACCACCTCCTCGCCGTCGCCCGCGAGCGCGGCTTCGAACACGTGAGTTTGGAGACTGGGGTCCAAGAAGCATTCGCGCCAGCCCGCTCGCTCTACGCCAGCGCGGGATTCGCACCGTGCGAGCCATTCGGCGACTACCGCCACAGTCCAAACACCACCTACATGACGATGAGGGTCAGCGAGTAACGCGGGATGGCGGCGCGCTCTGCCATCAGCCTCCCGTTAGGGCACCTCTCCGCTAGCGAGACGCTGTGACCCGCCGGCTTAGAGCGCCCGACGGTATCGTCGCCAACATGCGGCTCAACCACATCACGCTTCCCGCTAGCGACGTGAAGCGCTCGGCGGCCTTCTACGTCAGGCTTGGGCTCACACAGATCGTCGCAAATTATCCGCACTACGCCCGGTTGTTGGCGCCTGACGGCGACACGACCCTCTCGCTGCATCAGGCCGATGCGGTCCAAACGGGGGCAAGCATCCACTTCGAGGTCGAGCACGTCGACCACACTGTCCAGCAGCTCAGGCAGACAGGATTCGAGTTCGTTTGCGATCCCGTTGATCAACCGTACCTGTGGCGCGAGGCGATCCTGCTCGACCCGGACGGACACCGCATATTCATCTACTACGCCGGTGAGAATCGGCTCGACCCGCCCTGGCGACTACGAAAGTGACGACGCAAGCCCAAGCGAACCGGATGGCGCTTGCTCGACGCATCGTTGCGCGAGCACACCTCACGGGACGGTTCACGCTTCGCTCAGGCGCCACCGCAGACGACTACTTCGATAAGTACGCCTTCGAGGCCGATCCGCGCCTGTTGCGCGAGGTCGCCGAAGCTCTCGCCCGGTTGCTGCCTGGCCGGGCCGAGGCAGTCGCGGGACTAGAGCTCGGCGGCGTTCCGCTCGCCACGGTGCTCTCGCAGGTCTGTGGGCTGCCGACGGTGTTCGTGCGCAAACAAGCCAAGACCTACGGCACCAGCCGGTTGGCTGAGGGCATCGAGATCCACGGTAAGCGTCTCGTCGTGATCGAGGATGTCATCACCACCGCCGGCCAGGTCATCGAGTCCACCTGCGAGTTGCGCGAGCGGGGAGCGCAGATAGAGACGGTGCTTTGCGTCATCGACCGTGAAGCCGGCGGCAAAGATCGGCTCGCCGAACATGGTTTGCATTTGCGTTCGCTGTTCACGATGGCCGAGCTCTCTGCCTAGCGACCCGCTCAATTCGTCGGAGGTTTCGTTGGTCGAGCTTGTCGAAGCAGTGCGCGCACTGCCGTATGGCCGTCCGAGCGAGCGGACGGTCGAGGAGATGCTTCGCGAGCGTCGCGGCACCTGCTCGACAAAGCACCTGTTCCTCGCCCAGAGACTGGCCGAACAGTTCCCCGAGACCCAGCCGCTGATCGTCCATCGCATCTACCGGCTCGATCGCGCCAAGGCCCTGCAGCGCTACGGCGAGCAGGTAGCGCAGACCGTTCCGGAGGACAGCTGTCTGGCTGACGTCCACAGATATCTAACGATCCTTCTTGATGGGCAGCGCGTCGCGATAGACGCGACGTTCCCCGGCCCGGCGTGGAATGGATGCTCAGTGCTCCCGTTGGCGTGCGGAGCGGGAGACGATTATCCCACCGGTGAGGATCCAGACGCCGATAGGCGGGCGCTCGAGGCCGAACACTGCGATACCGCAATTCTGCGAGTTCTGCGTAGCCGCCGCTTCAAATCAGCGACCGAGGTCCGCGACCCCGCGATCAGCGTCGCCTGCTCAACAACCAGCGCCTCAAGCTCCTCCCGAGACAACCCCACGAAAGACACAACAAAATTCGCGGCCCAGCCGCTACCCCCTGCTACGACCTGAACCTGCGACCTTCGGGTTATGAGCCCATTCCGGGGGTGCTTTGGGGTGTCGTGTGGTCGGTCAGTTTGGCTCTATTGCTGAGGATTCGGCTTTGGCTCGATTTGTCCATGTCGTGGAATGGTGGGGGCATGTTTGCACTTTGTTTGCACTTTCGAGGGCTTCAATCACCCGGCGAGACAGCAGCCAAAGCACGCTGTGGGCGCCGGCGTGTTTGGCGTGATCGTCGGCGGGGTCGTCGCATTGTTTCGACCGCTACTGGCGATTACCGAAGGCCCGAGCGTGACGACGACTACGTCCGGGCGTCTTCGGGCTCGTCCAATCAGCGTCGAAGGCAGCATGCCCCGCGCAGTTCGTACATACGCGGCATCTCACCACAGGCTCCCAGCTCGTCCTCTCGCGCCGCATCGAGCTTTCCCGGCTGCGCCTATCCCCCACAGTCGAGGTGGCTCAGCGGTGACGTCGCTCGCTCATGTCGCTCACACGAGTGGGATTCAACACTTCGGATGGGACCTCTATTTGCTCGTAGTATCGGTAGCGCTCATCTTCGTGGCGACCCGATGGGGCATACGCGGACTCGGCTATGTCGGCGGGTTCGGGCTGCTCGCGTTTATCGTCAGCGTTGCCGCGACACTCGGACGAAGGTCTCCCGAACCGCACGAGAGACCCCTTTGCAACTGGTCAGCTCTCGGTGCTGCGCTTCAAGCTCCTCGCGCAGCGTGTCGACTGTCCACGGCGCGTAAGCCCATGCTCGGCCTAGCTCCACCGATGCTCGGCCACGACAACGCGCAGACCGGGAGACAGCAGGAGCGCTTGTCCAGGCTTGCGTAGTAGCTCGCCAACTAGCACGCTCGCGACCGCAAGGCCGATCATTCGACAAGCGGGCGCCGCAGATCGAAGAGTCGGGGGTACCTTGGTGTGTCGTTGGTCCGGCTATCTGGCTCTATTGCTGAGGATTTGGCTTCCGCCCGATTTGCCGATGTCGTGGAATGGCGTCGGGCATGTTTGCACTTTGATCCGGCTGCCCACTGGCCGATAAGTACCGCACGCCCTATAATGTGGTACATTTATGCCAGTGAGTCTGAGTTCTCCAAAGTCCCAGAGTGTTTCAGCGGTACTCGACGACATCCGTCGCGTAGGCGGTGCCGCGACCCCGCGTGATCTGCGCAGGCGTCTGGGTTGGGCGGAGCGCACGCTCTACCGCCGCTTGGCGGAGCTGGTGGACAGCGGCCAGGTAGTCCGTCATGGCCACGGTCAGTACGCGCTCGCGGCGACAGAGTCGCTGCCACTCCCGTCTACGGGCCGAGAGATCGTCGGCGTGCTGGCAGATGCCGGCATCGAGGCGCACATTACGGCGTTTGACGTGCTGGCTCGGTTCGCTCACCAGTTCGTCTACGCGTACCCGCATGTCGTCTACGCCGAGCCCTACGCGGTAAGCGAGACGGCGCGCACGCTCGCCGACGCGGGCTTTGTGGTGGTCCCTGCCGGCCGGCTGGCAGGCGTGGAGGTGGGAGATCTGTCCCGCGTCGTGCTGCTGCGCGGGCAGGGCGATGCGGCCCGGCGCTACGGCGTGATCGGCCATGTCGCCTCCCCCGAGAAGGCTTGGGTCGACCTGCTGCGCGAGACACGGCGCAGCGGCCTGCCATTCGACCTAGGTGAGGTCGGACGCATTCTGCACGCGTTGCGGCAATCGGACTGCGAAGAGAGCCGCCTTGCCCGCTATGCCAAGCGGATGCGCTACGACACCTGGCTGGAGAAGATCGAGCAAACCACACCCGTCCCGGAGAATCCAGAGATCGCTGCACTGCGCAGCGGCTACCGGTCACCATGAGCATCCCCGCCTCGCAACAACACCTCTTCAAGCTCGATTGGGTGCGCAACCCGGCGTTGCTTGCCGAGCAGCAACGAGTGACCGGGATCACGAGCCAGTACACAGCCGAGATCGCGGCATGGTGCGTCGAGCTTCACCAGCAATTGCAGGAACTCGCCCGCGATATGGGCTTGCACATCTTGCTGATGGGCGGCAACGGCGCCGCGCTGCGCATGGACCTCTCCAGCTTGCGCGGTAGCGCCGACAACGACTATCTGACCAGCGCCAGCCCGCAGGATGTCCAGGCGCTTCTCGACGCTCTCGCGCGCCGCTTCTCCGGAATGCCCGACCGGCTACTGCAGCCGCAGCGCATTCCCAAGCCCGAGGGCGCCGAAGAGTTGCCGTTGCTCGCCTACAGGGTCGCCGTGCCCAAGCTTTTCGACCCCAATCCGACGATCGACACCCTGACGGTGAAGCTGGAGTTCCATCTCGATGACGAGCTGCCGCCATCCGACACGATCATTGTCGCTCATGGCGTCGTGGGCCAGTCCCTGACAGCGCTCGTGCCGCAGCTTCCCTACCAAGTGGCGCTCAAGCTCCTGACGCTCGTCGAGCCCCCGGTCGGCATCGACGCCGATCGCGAGCCGGCCATCGCCCGGCAGATCTACGACATCGACGTGCTGCTCGCCGCGATGCTGCGACCGGCTGACTGGGACGCGCTCAGCACCTATGCACCCCACAGGTACGCCAAGGAGATCGTCCAGCGGAGCCTGCCGTCCGCCCAGGACGAGCCTTGGTCCGGCGCGCTTTGGCGCCTGCAGGAGTGGTCAGCGTGCATCGACAGGAACACAAGGTTCTGGCACCACATAAACGCAATGCAGTCCTCACAGCTGGCACGGGGCAGCCAACGCACGCCCGAGGAGTGGACCGCTCGATGCCATCGCCTGATCGTCGCCACCCGCTGCCTGCAAGATGCCGAGCCGCACGAGTTCTGGCAGCGCGCGATCTCGATCGAGGCTCGCATCCCAGCCAAGCCTCAAGGTCCCGAGCTGAGAGCACTGCGACGCGCCGTGAGACGCATCGCAAAGGCGCCCGTAGGACATCCGCGCGCGGGATTCTGGGCCGCGCTCGCCCAGGCCGAAGACAGCACGGCTCTCTCGGCGGAGCTCGACGCATTCGACCGAGCCTTGGCCGACATCTGAGCACGCTTGAAGAGGAAATACAGGCGCGAAATCACGCCTCCGAGGACAGTGCGCCCTTATCGTCCGAGAACGTCCAGCGCGCACCGTGCTACGACGCAGCCGTGAGTGGCTCTCCGAGATCGTTGTCGAGCAGGTGGACGTAGGTGTCGAGCGTGAAGCTGGCCGAATGATGGCCGAGCCAGCGCTGCACCTGCACGACGTTGCGCCCCTCCGCGAACAGCCGCGACGCAACGGTATGACGGAAGTGTGGAAGCCTGCCCACTCGACCCCCGCCGCCTTACACGCAGGCGCAAGCACTCGCGTGGCGAGGTCGTCTGGGTCGAGCACCGTGCCGGCGGCCGTCGCGAACACCAACTCGCCAGGAGCGGTCCCGAGAGCACGTAGACGATCCGCAAGCAAGGACGGGATCGGTACGTCGCGTTTGGCGTAGCGGGACTTCAGCGGCCCGATCACAAGTCCCTCGCCGCGTCGGCGGCGCACACGCTGGCCCACCTTCACATGTGGGTGGTCGCCGTCGAGCTCGAGATGCCGCCCGCACAGTACGAGCAGCTCTGAGCGGCGCAGGCCAGTCGCGGCCAGCAGCTCGAACATCAAGCGGTGCGTGGACTCCACATGCGAGACGACCAGCTCCATCGTCTCGACCGGCGCGCCGTCCTCGTCTTCAGTACGTGGGAACGGTCGCGGTTGGTCCTCGTCCTCGTCTACGCGCGCACGATGCGGGAGCGCAGCGCCTGTGGCTGGACTGTGGCGGATCAGTCCCTCGCGGCGCGCACTCGCCAAGCAGGCCGTGAGCGGCCCAAGTGCGTTGCGCACGGTCTTGTCCGACAACGGCACTCGTCGCTTCGGGTTCTCCTTGGTTGCGGCGGACTTTGTCTGTTCGCATAGCCATCCGATGAATGAAGCGAGCTGGTCGTGAGCTTCGTTTGTGGGGAGAAGTAGCGCAGCGCGAACCGGTTGAGCAGAGTCCTGTACTCCGTGCGGGTCTCCTCGCGAAAGCCGCTCCGCCCGTGCCTTGGTAGCGCTCGATCCACTCGCGTGCGTACTCATGCAGCGTGATCCGTGCGCGTTCCTCGAACTCGCCGCGACCGATGTCTGTCGTCCTCGCGGCCTTGGCGCGGCGGGCCTCGTCGAGTGTGCGGCCGGACTCCCGGCGTTGCTTTCCGTTTGCCCGGTAGGAGAAGACGTAGCGGCTACCGCGCTTGAAGATGCCGGGGGTGCGCGTCTTCTCGAGCTTCGCGGCCATCATCCACCTGCAGTGAGGCCGTTGACCGCCAGGAAGCCCTCGACGGCGTAGACGTCGTGTTCGGTCGTCTCGCGCGCGTCGACGCCCGTCACGGGATCGGCGACGTGCTCGCGGTCGGCGACGACTCGTTCCTGCAGAGCCGTCGCGAGTAGCCCGCGCTGCTCGTCCTCGATCTGAATCGTGCGTGTCTCGTTGCTCCATCCGATCGCATCCAGAAGCCGGTGCCGCGTGTCGAACTTCGCGAGCGGCTCGTTGAAGCTGTCGGGGTTCTGCTCCTTCTCATAGCTGAGGCTCGCTTGGCTGATCTGATCGGCCGCTTTGATCGTGAGATAGCGGTGGACATCTGTGAGCCCCATCTCAGGCACTACCTCGGCAACATCGCGACCGAACAACTCGCCGGCCCGAGCGCGATCAAGCACGTAGACGCGATGCATGATCGTCGGGTCGGTCTCGGGGCAACGCTCAGCCAAAAGCCCCGCCAGAAACAGGTGCTTGGTGGAGCAGGTGCCTCGCCTCTCGCGCAACATCCCCTTTACGGTCCGGTCGCTCGGACGGCCATATGGGAGAGAGCGAACAGCTTCGACCAGCTCGATGAGCGACGCACCAGGACGGCACAATTCAGCAGCCAGCATCTACGCGCAGCCTAACGAGGCCAGCCCAACGGCCGTGCCGAAAGCGCCGCCGCACAGTTCAGAATTCGAGCGCTTGGAGCAGCCGCGACGAAATATCGAGCTGAAGGCACACGACCCGGATCGTGTCCGCTCACTGGAGGTATGCCGAACCCTCGGCGCGGAGGACCGCGGCGAGATTTGGCAGCGCGACACCTATTTCCAAGTCGCGAGCGGCGGGCTGAAGCTCCGTGAGGAGCGACCTGGCCGCCAACACCTGATCCAGTTCCAGCGCGCCAACGAACCCCAACAACGCGAGAGTCGCTATCGGATCATTGAGGTCGACGACGGTGCCGTTCTCAGCGCAGCTCTCGATGACGCGATCGGGATACGCGTCGTGGTGACCAAGCATCGTCGCTTGTTCCTCTGGCGCGACGTGCGTATCCATCTCGACCGGGTTGAGCAGCTCGGAGAGTTCATCGAGCTCGAGGCCGTCGCGCCTGCGGACTCAGAACTCGCGCACGAGCACAATCTCATCGTGGAGCTGCGCGCGGCGTTTGGGATCACCGACGAGCGCCTTCTCGCTGTGGGCTATGCAGACCAGCTGCTGAAGATCCAAGCGTCGACGACGTGAACAGCCCACGGAACGACCACCATCGCTCTAGCGGAGAAGCTCCAGGAATCTCACGAGAGCGTGAAACCTTGCCGTCGGGAGGTTCTTGAAGGATGGCATCGGCGCAGACGGGTCGCGGATCGCTCGCTCGATCTGCGCTTCGTCCAGTCGCGCGCCGATGTGAGTCAGGTTCTGGCCCGGCCCTCGGTTTCCGTCGTCGCCAATGCGGTGACACGCGAGGCAGCCTGACTGCGCCATTACCTTCGCGCCGGCCTTGTATTCCTGAGACACACGACCGCCAATATGCTTAATGGCCGGCGGGATGAACGGGGCAGATGTCATTTCGGTCATGAACGCAAGCACGACAACTGGGGTTTTGTTTGGACAGGTGCCCTCGTAGAGCCGAATGTCACAGACCACGAGTTCCAGAAGCGGACGTGTCGCCACACGCCACCGTCCGTCCTGCCGTTGAAGTTCGAGCGTGAATTTGCCAGCGCGTTGTCCTTCGGTAAACACGAACACCACACGAGCGTTGTCGCCATGCCCGGTCACGCGCGTGGCTTTGGTTGCCGCCAACAGACTGTGGGATTTCGCTGCTCCGAGGATCGCGCCCTGAGCAAATGCTCGGCTGACCCGCATTTGGCAGTTTTTTCCACCCGGCTGGCCTCTCGCCAAACTCGCCGCCGCCGACTGCGTGAAGTCCGAACACAAGGCGCCGGCGTTCTTGTTGAAGAAGTCCATCAAGGGTGCGCGCGCCGCGAAAATCGCCTTTTCCGTCATTGATGCCGGAGACGAGAACGCCCCCGACACAGCTACCGCCGAAGTGCCAAGAACAGCGACCGCACACAGACCGGCGACTCGCCTCCCACTTCTGAGCCATCCCCCTACGCGCATTCAGACCCCAGCACACCAAGCCCTGTCAAGCCTACGTTCACGATAACCCCGCTCATCAGGCCAGACATTTTACGGATGGCTCAACGAGCATCCCGCTAACGCACAGCCGAACTAGGCCCACTCGCACCCACTCTAGCCGCAAAGCAGCGCTGGCGGGTAGGAGAGAATCGAGTACTGGGATTCTCGTGTGGGACGGTTGACGAGTTGCGGAAATCGTTAGCCCTCAGTCACGTCTGAGTCGGCCATCCTGGAGGACCGACCGGCTTGCGCGTCCTCGGGTCCTAGACCCGTAGCGCGAAACCGCGCGGCTATCTTCGCGTCGTGGGGACCGAATCCAACCGTCTGCCAGGGGACGGCCTCCTCAGGGGAGAAGCCGGCGTCGCGCCAATGGGCGGCTGCTCCACACGCGGCCCGCCATTGTCCCCATTCGGCGTGCTCCCTAACTGCCTTATCCACCACGAGAGGCATCAGAGCCTCGCGCCAGGGCTTGGCCTCCTGCGGGTCGAAGAGTGCCTCCCCCCACACGTGTGCCTCCTCGGGCTCAAAGCCCGCGTCACACCACAGCCTCGCTGCAGGACCTTTGAACCATGCACGAAACCATGCCTCCGCTTCCTCCCGCGAAAAGCCTCGTGCCGTGTATTCGCTCAAATAGCCATCTGTCGTCATCTGTTCTCTCGCGCCCCAACCTATCTTGGATTATCGAGTGATCGTCGGCGGGTCGATCACGCGACCACGCTCCACAACACGAAGCCCCTCGAGCACCTCGAACTCATCCCCAGCCTCCAGCACCGGGAGGACCTCAGGGGCTGCCAACCCGATCCGAGCCAATGCACCGCCACCAGGCTCGACCCACTCGTCAGCGACGAACATCACTTCCACCATCCCGTAGAGCTCGCCGGCGCCGGCGAGTCGCAGCAATGGCCGATAGCCCGAACGCACAGGCTGCTGGCTTCGCATCCGTTCGTGGATTATCACGCTCGGTTCGGCGACGCGCTTGTTCTCATCCGCCGAAGTGCGTCGCGCAGGCTGAGGCGGACATAGGGGTTCCATGCGCGTCGCCGAGCCGCGTCGATCGCGGACATCGCGGCGGGATCGCCGATCTGCACGAGCGCGTCTGCCGCAGCTGTCCTCACCATCGCACTCGAGTCCTCCAAGGCTGCGATCAGTGGGCGAACCGCATCGTTGGCGAACGTGTGAGCGAGCGCCCCGATCGCGTGGAGCTTGATTCCAACGTCTGAGGCGTGCTCGAGCGTGTGAGCGAGGAACGGGACCGTTGACCGGTCACCGAGAACACCCAGTCCTGCCATCGCCCGCAGTCGCACCTTGTGGTCGGGGTCATGCTCAGCGATCCCCACGACGGTCTGCACTGATTCAGGGTCGCGCGAAAGGGCGAGCCCCATGACGATCGAGCGGCGCAGCTTCGGTGATGCCTGAACATCATCGCGCGACAACAGACCCAGCAGCGCCGCGGTGTCCCTTCTCCTCCTGATCGCGCCAATCGCTGCTAGATCGAGATGGCCGTCCGGCGGAGGTGGCGGACGAAGCGGCGTGTTCGTCCGTACCCCCACACGATTGCGGACTGCCTTCTCGCCGCTCGCTGAGTGGCCAACATGCCTGCTACTCCAAAAAACATTCCGATCGGGCCCTGACACGCCACTAGTATCGCCGCGCGCCAGACCATGCTTGAGCCGCGCGGCCGCCGGCTGATCGGCCTACTCATAGTTCTCTATACAACGTCCGGTCACTGCGGAGAGGTACGGCTGCCTACCGTGGGTGGAAGCAGAACCCAAGGCTCTCCCCAGCGTGGATCTCGCGGCCATCCGTCTGCCGTGAGCTGGACGCTCCACACGCCACGGTCGCGGACCACACGAATTCGCACAGGCGAGCGCTCCAACACCTGCATGAAATCGCCGAACCCTCCAGCCACCTCATCCCTGTAGACAGTCCGAAACCCAGACTCCTCGAGAGTATGAATGAGGGTCGCGATGTGCCCGGGAGGTTCAGGCGCAGGACTTCCTTTCTTGACGCGCATCGACCAATTTTCTCACGCGGCGATCGGAACGCTCCGAGCGGCGACTCAGAGCCGCTTACCCGCCATTCTCGCCCAACCCTTTGCGTTGGAGGCGCGCCTCGATGTGGGAGAGCTGCTCGAGCCGGCGCTTCAGAGGCGGGTGAGTTCGGAATACGCGATGCTCACCGCCAACCGCCACGATGTGCAGCAGATTGAGGCTTTCGGCTCGGC